>JABAHQ010002803.1_pt2 | contig 11014 bp, 13 predicted proteins | sample 7062091 | NCBI WGS metagenome assembly JABAHQ01 (sample SAMN14534359, study PRJNA622989) | marine sediment metagenome | biome: marine biome [ENVO:00000428]; feature: marine pelagic biome [ENVO:01000023]; material: deep marine sediment [ENVO:00002113] | place: India: Gulf of Kutch | collected...
CGACCCTTCGACAGGCTCAGGGGGACGGGGGGTTTGATTTTCCGCCGGCCCTTTGATGAACTCAGGGGAAGGGAGAAAAGGGGAACCGAAAAGAAGGAACGGGAAAAATCCGAACTTGCAACCTACGACTGGATGTCGAGGAGGGTGCCGAGCATCTGGTCGGCGGTGCGGATGACATTGGCGTTGGCTCGAAACGCCTGCTTGGCCAGAATCTGGTCGATCACTTCCCGGGCGAGGTCGACGTTGGAGGTTTCCAGTCCGCCGGGGACGATGCGGCCGATCCCGCCGGTCCCGGGGGTCCCCGCGAGGGGCGGACCGGACGCGGCCGACTCGGCGAACCGGTTGCCGCCGAGAGCGGTGAGGCCGCCGGGCTGGGCGAAGGTGGCGAGCTGAATTTGCCCCAGGGTCTGCGTTTGCCCGCCGATGTGCGCGGATACGACGCCGGAGGAGTCGGCGAACACCCCGGTGGCGTTGCCCGGCACGGTGATTTCGGGAACGAGGGGGTTGCCCGAAGAGGTGACCAGCCGGCCCGCGTTATCGGTGTGCAGAGCGCCCGCGCGGGTGAAGCCGAGACCGCCGCCGTCCAGGCGCACCTGGAAAAAACCGGCTCCGTCGATGGCCAGGTCCAGCGGATTGAGGGTGGGGAGAATGGCGCCGGGCGTGTCGGTGCGGAGGATGCCTTCCACCCGCGCGCCGCCGGTCGCCACCTCGGCCACGGTCACCCGGCCGGACTTGAAGCCGGGGGTCTGCACGTTGGCCACGTTGTGGGCGCTGGTCTGCATCCGCCGGGACGACGTGCGCAGGCCCGAAAGGGCATTGAAAAACGATTCGAGCATCGCGACGCTCCTTCGCAAAAACCTTACAACTCTTTGAAATTTATGCCTTTTTTAGTATAAGGCGGAATCGGTGGATTTCAACGGAAGAGTCCTCAGGGAGCGGTTTTTCAAGGCCGTCAGGGAGAGGGTCATGGCGGTTTCATCGCAGTGGTCTTTGTGCAGGCATCCCTGGCAGTCGCTCCACACTTTCATGGGCAGGGTGCTCATGTCGACCACCTGGAACCCGAGTTTGAGGAACAGCGGAACCGCGTAGGTGAGCACGAAGATCGTCTCGCAGTCGGTGGTCAGGGCCTCTTCCACCGCCCGGCGCACCAGCCCGGTGCCGATGCCCTGACCCATGTGCCGGGGGTCGACGCCCAGGGACCGGATTTCGACCAGATGGTCCCAGCCGTACTTGAGGCTGCAGATGCCGACGATCTCGCCGTCTTTTTCGGACACCAGGAAGGAACGGATGTGCTGCCGGATCTCGGCGAGCGTCCGGAACAGCATCTTGCCGTCTTCGGCGTACACCCGAATGAGGTTTTGAATGGCCGCCGCGTCGGATGAAGTGGCTTTTCGGATCATCGCTTTCCGCTCGTTCAAACGGCCCGCCGGGTGGTCAGCCGGCGGTCGTGATTCAGGTTGCGCCCGGCGGCCAGCAGCAGGTCGCGGTGGGTTTCGATCCCGTCGCCGGGATCCGTCGCGACCCCGATGCTGAAGGCCGGGGTTTCCAGTCCTTGAAACTCGGGAAACCGGAGCGTTTCCAGGGCGCCGCGGATGCGTCGAGCCACGTGCTCGGCGCCCGGGGCGTCGATTTCGGGAAGCAGGGCCACGAATTCGCCGATGTCGGTGCGCACCAAGATGTCGCACGACCGGCAATTGGCCGTCAGCATGGTCCCGATTCGGCTGAGAACGGTTTCCCCTGCAGTCTCCCCATAAGTATCAAGGAGTTTGTCCAGAGTGTCAACGTGCAATTTCACGCACGACAGGCTTTTGCCGCGTCTTCGGGCCAGGTCGAACTCGCGCGCCAGGACGGGGTCGAGGTAGGCCCGGTTGTAAAGCCCCGTCTGCTTGTCGATCACCGGCTGGCGCCGGAGCCGGTCGATCAGGAGAATGTTGTCGATGGCGATGGCCATTTTTTCGGCCATGCGGGCGAGGAAATCGGTGCGCAGGCCGGGATGAAAATGAAACGGTTTTTCGCTGCCCAGGGCGATGCCCCCCGCCAGTCGACCGCGCACCTGAATGGGGATCAGGGCTTCCGATTTCACCGCCCCCCGCGGGTCCGGCGCTTCGAACCGTTCGGAATCGCCGTTCACCTCGCCGCGAAGCACCGGGTCCGCCGCCCCCTCGAACCAGCCGTCGAGGGTGTGCCGGTCGACGAAGCCAAGCGCCCCGTCGCGCCCGGGACCGGGATTTTCGGTGCCCCGGATCTCCAGAAATTCGTTCGTTTCATCCGCCAAAAACACCCGCACGTGGGGGATGGCGAAGCGGCCGGCGATCTCCTCCTTCAACTGCCCGACCAGTTGCTCCAGGTTCGCGCTGGACAGGATGGACCGCTCGATCTCGAACAGATGTTCCTGGATCGTGGCGTTCGCCTGCGAAATCTCGACCAGCCATTCCAGCTTGGTTTTCAGATGTTCCTGATCCTGGTGCGCCCGCTGGATGATGCGTTCGGTCAAGCTCACCGTGCCTTGCGGCTCGAGCGGCAGGTCGGCCTCATCGATGGCCTTGATCTTGCGCAACAGTTCGGGATAGTCGTTGAAAAACTCCGGGTGCTCGTTCAGGTAAACCGCGATCCGATCCTTGTTCATCCGGTTGGTCCCTCGGGAAGGAAGTTGATGAGGAAAAGCTGCGTTACGGTTCCTTACAGGCGGCCGCCCCGGGCCGACTCCTCCGGCGGCTGCGGCGGACCCTTGTGCCCGCAGGCCGTCCCGGCGAGCACGGCGACCGTGAGCACCACCGCGACGATAACCCATTTCGTTTTCATAAGCCTCCGTTAAAAAAATTGGAACGCTCCCCGGACCCCCGGGGCCGGGCCCTCACCGGGCGTGTTTGAGAATTCGGTCCAAACGGGCGATCTGTTGCTGCACCCGTTTTTTCGCCGTGCCGCCGTAGGCGGCCTTCCCTTCCACCGACTTCTCGATCGTGATGTGCTCGAAAACGTCCTCCTCGAATTTCCGGGACATCCGGCGAAGCTCGGGAAGCGTCATCTGGCTCAGCGTCTTGCCGTGGTCCAGGCACCAGGCGACGGTTTTGCCGGTGATCTCGTGCGCCCTGCGGAAGGGGACGCCTTTGCGGACCAGGTAATCCGCCAGGTCGGTGGCGGTCAAAAACCCCGCCGCATCCAGCTGCTCGGGAGGTATCTTCCGGAACTTCGCCGTCTGGATCATGCCGTCGAACACGGCGAGCGACGCCCGCACCGTCTCGACGGTGTCGAACAGCGGTTCTTTGTCCTCCTGCAGGTCCTTGTTGTACGCCAGGGGCAGCGACTTGAGCAGGGTGAGCAGTCCCATCAGGTGCCCGTACACCCGGCCCGTCTTGCCGCGGATGAGCTCGGCGGCGTCCGGATTTTTCTTCTGCGGCATGATGCTGCTGCCCGTGGTGAAGGCATCGGAGAGTTCGAGGAAACCGAACTCGCTCGTCGACCACAAGACCAGCTCCTCGCAGAAGCGGCTGAGGTGCATCATCAGGATCGACGCGGCGGCGCAGAACTCGACGACGAAGTCGCGGTCGGCAACGGCATCGAGGCTGTTGTGCGACACTTCGGGAAAGCCCAGCAGCCGGGCGGTGTACTTGCGGTTGATGGGAAATCCCGCGCCCGCCAGGGCGGCCGCTCCCAGGGGCATGACGTCGATCCGCTTGAGCGCGGCGGCAAACCGTTCCCGGTCGCGTAACAGCATCTGCAGGTAGGCCAGCAGGTGGTGCGCCAAAAGCACCGGCTGCGCCCGCTGCAGGTGCGTGTAGCCGGGGATGATGTAATCCAGATGCTTCTTCGCCAGCCGCAAAAGCGTCTTCCCCAACCGGACGATGTCCCGCATCACCGCGCGGGTCTCGTCGCGCAGGTAGAGGCGCAGATCGAGGCACACCTGGTCGTTGCGGCTGCGCGCCGTGTGGAGCTTGCCCGCCACCGGCCCCACCCGCTCCGCCAGGCGCTGTTCGATGTTCATGTGGATGTCTTCCAGCTCGGGCCGGATCTCGAACCGGCCCCTCTCGAATTCCTTGCGGATGCGTTCCAGCCCGCCGATGATCTTGCGCGACTCGGCGCGGGTGATGATCCGGGACTTCGCCAGCATCTTGCAGTGGGCGATGCTGCCCTCGATGTCGTAGGCGTAGAGTTTCTGGTCGAACCCGATGGAGGCGTTAAACGATTCCATCAACGCGTCGGTGGACTCCTTGAACCTGCCGCTCCAGGGTTTCTTCACTGCGTGACGACTCCTCAGGTTGGACCCGGTGGGAACCGGGGAAAGGGAGGCTAGGCCTTGGTTGCAAAAATAAGCGTTACGGAAATGCCGCCCTTCGACGGGCTCCGGGCGACCCTAGGGCGGTCCTGCGGAGCGGGTCGAAGCAGGCCCCGTGTTGCGCGAACTTATAAAACCAAGCACTAGGCCGACGAAGACCGCGAGGCCGGCTCGCGGCGGGTGATCCACTTGTCTTTATCCACGATGTTCACGCGCGTGCCCACCGGCACCACCTTGGCCAGGAAATGAAGGTACCAGTCCTGGATGTTGGGGCAGCCGGCGCTGCCGTTTCGCCAGTCGAAATTCTTTTTATAAAACTCGTTCACCTTGCGGGCGTTGACCCCGTGGATGCCGTAGCTTCCGGGCACCGGCGCGTCCAGCTTCTTGAGGCCCATCCACCAGCGGCCGATCTCGTGGTCGGGGTGGCCGAAAGGAATGGCCCGCACGCGGGCGACTCCGTTCACCCTTTCCTTCTTGTACCAGGTCGGTTGGTGAACCTTGTTGACGATCTCGTAGGTCCCGGTCGGGGTTTCCTCCCCCTGACGCCCGAAGATGGTCTCGATTTCCAGGATTTCCTCGTCGTTGTAATAGACGCGCACCACCCCGCGCTCGATCACTCCCAGAATGTACCACAATTTGGGATCGGTTCGGTAGGAGGCGATCTTCTTCCCATCGAAGACCAGCGACACCCGGTCCTCGCCGGTGAGGTACCGGGTGCGGCGGTCGTTGTACGTCTGCTTGATGATGTACTTCAGGTTGTCGGTGACCTTGTTGTTGAGGATCATCCGCTCCACCATCTGGTTGAGCTCCTCGTAACTCTTCCGCGTCTCGGCGAGTTTTTGAGCCGCCTCCAAAAGGTCGTCGCGGATGCGCTCGTAATCGTCCTTCGCCACCAGGCCCAGCCGGTTCAGGCCGGAATACGTGGCCATGTCCACCCGGTTCCGCGTTTCCGGGTCGAGCACGAATTCGTACCCGAACCAACCGGCGAAGACGACCGCGAGCAGCGATGCCACCGTGAGCTTGAGGGTTTTCTTGACCCGCTCGTTCAGACGGTAGCGGGCCACCTCGAACTTCACCTTCTTCTCCCGCTCTTCCAGGGCGCTGAAGGCGGCGGCATGAAATTTTTGAAACAGGCGGTGCTCCAGGGGGGACAGGCGGAAGGTATTGCGCCGAAGTTTCTCGATGATCCAGTACAGGTTCTCCCGCGTCTTCCGGTCGTAGGAGCCGCGGGGATCTTTGTTGGCGATGAGATTGTAGTCGGTGATCTCGAGAACGTTCAGTTTCTGCTCGGGAGTCATGGAACCAGCTTCGGGTAACGGATATCAGCACTCCGGTCGGGGAGCCGAATTCGCCCGCCCCGAGTAAGCACCGATTTGGCAAGGCGTTTCGGTCCGTTCAAGGATACCTCAATTTTATCCCGGAATCTTTGATTTTCAAAGCAAATAATTGTAATTCGAGATCAAACCTGGCCCTGAAACCGGGGCGTCTTTTTGCGCGGGAAAATGGCGAACTCTTCATCGTTTTTCAACATGCTGCACCGCCCCAGGAGGAGGGCCCCGGGTTCCACCTGGAGCCGGGAGGTCCGCAGATTGCCCAACACTTCGGCGCCGTCCTCCAGGTGCACCCGGTCGGTGGCTTGCACGTTGCCCTGAATCTTGCCCCGGCAGACCACCGCGCCGGCGGAAACGTCGGCGAGCACGATCCCCGGTTTTTCGACGATCACCGTGTCGCGGGCCACAATCTCGCCTTCGAACCGGCCTTCCACCCGCACGTCGCCGGAATGGAAGATCTTGCCTTGGGTGAGGGTGCCGCGGCGGATGAGGATGCCGAAATTGGCGTCGGCGAATTTTTTGTACAGTTTTTTCTCCAGGCGCGAACACCGGCGGCCGCCGACCCGCAGTTTCTCGACGATCCAATACAACGTTTCGCGGGTTTCCTTATCGTAACTGCCCCGCGGATCCTTGGTCTCGAGAAACCGGTAATCGTGCGGAGACAGAACTTTGAGTTTGAGAGAACCCATAAGCGGTCCTTATGAAAACAATCCGGCGATGCGCCCCAGCCGGAGGGGCCATCCCGGTTTCTTGCCCTCCTGGAGGTGGCGGAGGATGGCTGCGTCCGGGAAAGCCAGGGTGGGGCTGTTCCGGCCGCGCTCCAGGATGGCCCGGGCCACCTGGTCCATGCGGCTGGAGAGGGCGCCGTCTTTGCCGTAGAACAGGGCCCCCCGGTTGTTCGTGATGTTGATGATCCGGTGCTGGGGCAGCATGCCGAGGATGTGGATGCGGTCCCGGTAGGCCTCGTACTTGTCCAGCGTGTCCAGGTATTCCCGCAGCCGGTGGAGGGTCTTCTCGATGGCCCCGTCGTCGCGGCAACGGTTGAACAGGATGCCGATCTTCTTCTGGTCCAGGGCGTCGGCCAGCGCCTGCCGGCCGTGCCGGGCGTTCAGCCGGTTCACGTAGGCCTTGTCCAGGCCCGTGAGCCGGCCCGCGTTGAAATCCCGGTGGAAATCCTCGTAGTAGTCGATGAACGTATGCAGCGCGTCCATGCTCCCGTTCACGGCGATGGGATTGCTCATGTCGAACACCAGGATCACCTGATCCATCCAGTTCATGAGCGAGGACAAGTGGTTCACTCCCCCCGCCGGAGTATCCAGCACCGCGTATTCGAAGCGGTCGAACACCTCGTTGAGAAACTCCAGAAACAGGACCAAAAAGGCCGGTTCGTTGATGCGCTTGCGGTGGTTCCGCTTGCCCAGAACGGGCACCTCGCCGCCGATCAGGGAAAACCCGTATTCCTCGATGAAGTTGACGTAGTCCTCCACCAGGGGCCGCGCATTGGCCTGCGAGCGCCGAAGCGGTTCCTGGATCTGGCGCAGGTCCAACCGGTCCAGGAGCGGCGCCAAAGTGCGGATCTGGCGCAGGTGGTGCACCCGCCCGCGTTCCAAAAACAGTTCCTGCAGCGCCGGGCCGAAGGCAAAATCGGAAAAATGGAACCACTCGCCGCCCAAATGCTTGTACAGGGAAAACGCCTTCCCGAGCTGGGGGTGCGACTCCGGCACGTCGCCGTCCAGGTATCCCCGGAACATGGAGAGGATGCGGTAGACCGTCTGCAGGTAATCCACCTGGTAGGTCTTGTTGGCCAGGGTTTCGAACAGATCGTAAAAGGTTTTCTTGGGATGACTGTCGAGCAGGCTGGAGATGGTGGGCAGGCGCAGGTCCAGGTCGATGAGGCACACCCGGTCGCGGCGCCGGTCGGCCTCCAGGGCGCGGGTGAGGGCCGCGGCGGTGTTGATCGACAGCGTGGTTTTTCCGATGCCGCCTTTGGGACCGATGATGGAAACGATCGCCATTCAATTGCCTTTCTTTTTCGCCGGCCGGCCGGCGACGACGAGGGTGATCTCGCCTTTCCAGGTGCGGCCTTCCGCCTGTTCGGCGAGGGCTTTCAACGGGCCGCGAAGCACTTCCTCGTGGAGCTTGGTGAGCTCCCGGGCGAGGACCGCCTGCCGGTCGCCGAACGCCTCATAAAGATCGTTCAACGTGCGGGCCACCCGGTAGGGGGACTCGTAAAAGACCATCGTCCGCGGCTCGGCGGCCAGGGTTTCGAGCCGCGTGCGGCGGCCCTTCTTCTTGGGCAGAAACCCCTCGAAGACAAACCGGTCCATGGGCAGGCCCGAGACCGTGAGCGCCGCCACCGCCGCCGAAGGCCCGGGCGCGGGAATCACGCGGATCCCCTCCGCCACCGCCGAGCGCACCAGGTGGACCAGCGGATCGGAGACCCCGGGCGTGCCCGCGTCGGACACCAGGGCCAGGTCTTTTCCGGATTTCAGCAGGTCCAAAAACCGCGGTCCTTTCTGAAACTGGTTGTGGGCATTGTAACTCGACATCGGGGTGCGAAGGCCGTAATGCTCCAGGAGAATGCGCGTCCGCCGGGTGTCCTCCGCGGCGATGAGATGCACCCGGCCCAGGATCTCCACCGCCCGGTGGGTGCAATCGCCCAGGTGGCCGATCGGCGTGCTGACGATGTAAAGCGATCCGGATTCGGGATTGGGTTTCACCGGCTCGGGTTCGGGGTCCGGTCGGGCCGGATTAGTCCGTTTGGGCTATTTTACCTGATCCGCGGAGCCGGTCTTGCGCACCGCCGCCGCGGGGACGTCGTTTTCCGCGTCCTTGACGAGCTTGACGATCTTGTTGTTGCCCTGCCCCGCCATGTCGCACTGGCCGTCCAGGATGCCGCCCAGCTCCACGAACAGCTGCGGCGTGCGCACCGTGCCCACCACCTGGCTGTGCGAATGGATCTCCATCCGCTGGTGCGCGAGGATGGTGCCTTCCACCTTGCCCTTGCAGATCACGGTGCCGGCGGTGATGTCGGCGATCATCTGCCCCGTCTCGCCGACGATGAGCGTGTCCTGCGTCCGCACCTCGCCTTCGAACTTGCCGTCGATGCGGACGGTGCCTTCAAACGTGAGGCTGCCGTTGAACACGGCATCCTCCCCCATGTATGCCTTGAGCTGTTGATCTTCTTTCTTCAAACCCATTGCGGTCTCCTCCTGATCAAACCCGGTTGGGGGATCACGAAACTTTTTTGCCGATCATCGCCTGAATGCGGTCGAGATCGTCGTCGGAATAATAGGCGATCACCACCTTGCCGCCGGTTTTCTGCGGCTGGAGGGTCACCTTGGTGCCGAGCCGGCTTTCGAGGTCTTTTTCGAGGTTTTTGAGGAAGATGTCCTTTTTGACCTCGGGGCGCGGCGCGGCGCCGCCTTTTTTGAGCTGGTTCACCCGCCGCTCCGTCTGCCGCACGTTCCAGTCTTTTTTCAGGATCTCCTGCCGCAGCGTCTCGATGTCGCGGTCGTTCTCGAGCCCCAGGATGGCCCGCGCGTGGCCCATGCTCAAGCGTCCGGCGATGAGGTCCTCCTTGACCGGCGGGGCCAGCTTGAGCAAGCGCAGGGTGTTGGCGATGGTGGCCCGGTTCTTCCCCAGCCGCCGCGCCAGTTTTTCCTGCGTGAGCCCGAACTCGTCCGACAGCCGGGCGTAGGCCTCGGCTTCCTCGATCGGGTTCAGGTCCTGGCGGTGAATGTTTTCGATGATCGCGATCTCCAGCGATTCCGTGTCGCTGACCTCGCGGACGATGGCGGGGATTTTCTTGAGTCCCGCCTTTTTGGCGGCGCGCCAGCGCCGTTCGCCCACGATCAACTCGTAGCCCGCCTCCCCGGTCTGCACGATGACCGGCTGCAGGACGCCGTTTTCGCGGATCGATTGCACCAGTTCGTCCAGTTTCTCGTCATCGAAATACTTCCGCGGCTGCAGGCGGTTGGGCACAATCTCATCGACGAGGACCTCCGTCGGCGCCAGCCCGGCGCCGGTTTCCGGGACTCCGAGTTCGAAATCGGGGATGAGGGCGTTGATTCCTTTTCCGAGGGCCTTACGGTTCATGGCAATGAGGACTCCTTGGAGGTTTTGGGGTTGGCATCGTTACGGGCGCGGGAAATGACTTCCTTGGCCAGCTCGACGTACGCGTCGGCGCCCTTGGACCGGCTGGCGTAAAGCATCACCGGCCGGCCGTGGCTGGGAGCCTCGCTCAACCGCACGTTTCGAGGGATGACGGTCTGCATCAGAAATTCCCTGAAATACTTGTGCACCTGCTCGTGCACCTGGGTGGTGAGGAGCATGCGCGTGTCGTACATGGTCAGCAGGATGCCCTCCACCCGCAACTCCGGGTTGACCGACTGCTTGACCCGCTTGAGGGTCTTGAGCAAATGGCTCAACCCCTGCAGCGCGTAATACTCGCATTGCATGGGGATGAGCACCGACTGGGCCGCCCCCAGGGCGTTGAGCGTGAGCAGGCCCAGGGAAGGGGGACAGTCGATCACCACGAATTCGTACTCCCGGTCGGCCCCTTCGAGCGCTTTTTTGAGCCGGGATTCCCGGGCCTCCAGGGCCACCAGCTCGATTTCCGCTCCCGTCAGGTCCTGAGACGAGGGGATGAGCTTCAACGTATCGATCTCGGTGGTCACCGTCACCTGCGGGCGCGATGCCTCTTGCATGAGAAGCTCATAAACCCCCTTGCGGTTGGAATCGACGCGATGGCCGAGTCCGGTGGTGGCGTTGGCCTGCGGATCCATGTCCACCAAAAGCACCTCGCGTCCCGACAAGGCGATGCACGCCGAAAGGTTGATGGCGGTGGTGGTTTTTCCCACGCCGCCCTTCTGATTGGCGATGCTGATGATTTTCCCCATAAAGCGCAGGATTTCGGGACGCTTAAAGCTTATAATAGCATAAAAATCAAAGAGTTGATAATAAAAATTTGCGGCCTGGGGGGACCGGCCGCCGGGACAGGCGTGTTGCGGAGGTTATACCACGAATCCGGCTCCTGTTCCACGTGGAACCTCAAAAAAACAGGAAAAAAAACCGCCGCCGGTGGGGTTAGCCCGAGGCGCCCGCGGAAAACGAATCCTCCCCCGAGGCCTCCCGAAGGTCGGCCCAGAACCCTGATCCGGTCACCCGGAGTCCTGTCGAAGGGCCGGTCCGGAGCCCTTTCGAAAGGGTCGATCCCTTCGCTGGTCATCGGGAGTTCCCCCTCCCCGTCATGCTGGGTTCCCCTTCCCCGTCATGCTGGGTTCCCCTTCCCCCCGTCCTGCTGAGTTCCCCCTCCCGGTCATGCTGAGCCTGTCGAAGCATGACCCTTCTTGCCGTCGACCCTTCGACGGGCTCAGGGTGACGGCCGGTCCATGACCGGAGAGAAAAG
>JABAHQ010020390.1_pt1 | contig 11013 bp, 11 predicted proteins | sample 7062091 | NCBI WGS metagenome assembly JABAHQ01 (sample SAMN14534359, study PRJNA622989) | marine sediment metagenome | biome: marine biome [ENVO:00000428]; feature: marine pelagic biome [ENVO:01000023]; material: deep marine sediment [ENVO:00002113] | place: India: Gulf of Kutch | collected...
TTTGAGACAGGACCGTGGGCGGTACCAGTTGTTTTAACAAACATCACTATATTTGGATTTGCAATTCTGATTTGGAAGGAAAAGCTTTTCCCAAGATCCTTGACAAATTGGATGTATAGACTTTTTGTATTTGAAGTATCAAGAAAAGTAACATTTGTGACAATCCTCGTACTGCTTACATTATACATCGCGCCAACTACACAAGAGATACTCCAAACTGAATCATGGGAAGATTACAAGGGGATAAAGAAAAGGCTCGACATATGGCCACAACAAGCTGTACCAACTGAACCACATGTAAAGTNNTTTCTAAAGTCATCTGAGGAAATTTTTGGAAATGATAGGATCGTTCCATTTCTTACAAGCATCTCGCTTTTGATATTAACATACTTTACAACAAAGATGATAACACAAAAGAGATTTGCAGGAATCGTATCACTTGTTATTGTCTTGCAGAGTCACGTATTCTTGGCATATGATACGACAGTATCATACACAAACTTTTGGATCCTATTCTACCTCCTGTCACTTTATCTATTATACAGAAAAATGGCATGGATATTATCGCCTGCATCATATCTTGCGTCTATTTCTGCTAAATCAATGACCATCATGTTTCTACCAATGTTAATTTATTTTATTTTAAGATCAGAAAAGAGAATGATTTCAAGGAAAAAACAACTCATTACTATAGGCGTTGTGACTGTAATAGTACTTGCAGGAATAAGTGCATTTTTATTGTCTGGACAAAGTGGAGGTGGTGAAGCTACCACAGAACCATTTAGTGCAAAAGAATTCTGGATGGGGTTCACATCATTTGCAATGCAGCTTAGATTTGATGGGTTAGTATTACTATTCATGATACCTCTCATCATAGGATTGTTTATCGCATCAAGAAGTAATATAAAACATGCAGAATCAATCATGGTACTAATCTCTGGAATGCTACTTGTTCCTCCAATCTTGACTGGATTCACAGACCAAACAAACCAACCCTACAGGTTTGTTCCATTGATAGTATTTTTTGCAATAGGTGTTGGTACTTTGTTATCAAAAAGAAGAATATCTCAAAATGGAGAAGCAAGATGACAATCAAAAAACTTTCTGTTTTCAGCACCATAAACGTTGACTTTAACTAGATTTTTCTAACAAAGGTCCATATAGATTCCAATGTATCTCCTTTCTCTACAGGGTATCCGTCGTGAGCAAACCTAGCAAGTAAAATTGTTTGATCATCTATAGTATCATAGATGTTTGTACTTCCAATGACGGATTCAGAGTCAAAGGTATAGTCTTGTGCTCTTCGTATTACTTGATAGTTTTCGCCATTAATCCTAGTGACTGGATCGTCTCCTCTTGATGCTTCATAATCCAAGAATCTCTCTAGAGCAGGTCGATTAAGATCCGTAAATTTTGTCGATTCAAGATACGCAATAAGGTTTCCGTCAGAGTCTCGTAAAATAGTTTGAACAGAGATAAAGAGATCATCGTTTTCCAAACGATCATTTTGTTGCGCAAATACAATGATAGTGCTTGGATAAGATAACAATATTGAAAAAAGAATTGTTGTCCCCATTATTATTCCAACTACCCAATAAAGTTTCATGACGTACAGTACAAAGAGTCATATTTAATTTTGATATATTCAGCCTACCTACCACTTCTAACGTATGATTTTCTAGGTAAGACACTTTTCATTTATCCAGATTTTTTATTTATTTATTGGTCAGCTGTAGATGTTGCTGATTTATAGTCAGGATTTACTTTATAGATAAATACAGAGTTGATTGGCCCTACGTTGGCTCGATCCACACTTGCAGATGAATAAACCAGCTCCAATGGACCGTCTCCTCCTTCAGGATACTTGACATCCTTTGAATAGATTTGAATAAATCCAGGCTTGAAATTCAGGGACTGTTCATTCGTGTTTGGGTTGATGAATGCCAGCGGAGTAAATGGAAACATCTTTCCTAGGATCGTCTCATTCCAGAACAAGTCCGTACCAGATATGCCGTCAGGATGAAGGTATTTTGATGGATTTTTTCCTGATATTTTCATAAACCATTGCTTTTTGCTTTCATCTCCACCACCATTCAGTATGTACAGTGGTTCCTTTGCATCAGTACCAGTTACCTTTTGGCCTGCTACATAAACAACAACATAGTCAGCATCGAGCTCCTCTGTCAGGATGCGATATGCCTTATCTGGAGAGCTAAGAAACATCTGTGCAATTTTTTGTATTTTCTCAGTTGACAACGTGGCATTGTCTGCAAGAGTTGTTCTTTCTCCAAGGGTGGTAATCCAGTATCCATAATCCCACCACGCTGCAACAACTGCATCTTCTGGAGTGTTTTCTTTTAGCCAGTCAAGTGCATCAGGCCAGTCACTTGTTGCAATGGCATAGCTGCTTCCGCCATTCAATATGGTTGGTGGTGCCTTTACTGTTGCAACCCAGTTTGCATTTGCAGGAAAGGTTATTGGAATCAGCAAAAAAACACCAATCAGGCCAAGAAAAATTATTTTGGTTAGTCGTCTTGGTGTTCTAATACCTCTATTGATTATGAATTCCTTTACAAGGATAGACAGACCAAGTGACGCTAGAATTATGATAGAAACTGATGCAAAAAGCTCAAGTCGTATGAATGTAGACGCGGCATAAACACCAGCCATTCCCATGATTAAAGAGAAAATCATCATATCGTTTTTGAGATTAAATCTTGGATCTATTGCCTCTTTTTTGTTCTTGATAATATACCAAATTGCAAATCCTGCAAAGATCATCAATACCGAGTGGAACATAAATGATGTTTTGATTGTGGTTGTTGCGTGTTCTGATACAGAATCAACAAGAGGATCATTAGTGGTCAAAAAAGGGTTAAGGGCATTTTGATACCTAAAAGATGGCAAGTCTTCACTATCAATTATTGTAATTACGGCCAAAATACTCACAATAATAAAGATGGCTAAGAATATACCGTTATTTCTGAGACGGACCTCATCTCTACTAAATTTTTGAAGAACACATGAAATTACCAAAAACGCAGTAGATACAATAAGGCTAATTCCTCCAATTCCTGTGACAAAACCCACTCCAGGTCTATCAAAGAGTGAACTAGTTAGTAGCAAGGAACCAACAAAGAGTGGTATTGACCAGACAAGGAATTTCTTATCAGTCCTAAAAAATGGTAATGCTATAATGAACATCCCTAGTGGGATGATGAAAAATTGGGTTCCGCCCCAAGAGGCCAAGCTAAACGCTAGTATCATCCCAGCTCCTACAATTTTAGGTAGTGCAATCTTTGCATTTTCTGACTTTATTCCACTCAAGAACAAGTACAACCCAATCACGCCATAGAATAACCCAAGTGGTTCTGATTTGAACCAACCAATTGTACCTCGAACTGCGATTGGTACGGATACTGCATAAAACATCGCACCAAACAATCCAGCAGTAGTTCCGCCTATTACTCGAATTAAGGCAAATACAGATACTGCAGTTAGCGAACCGATTACAACTGGGAATAAGATCGTATAGTCATATAGAGGTATAGAGCCGCCAAAAATTTTGTATGTCGTAGCAGCTGTAATGTGAAGCATTGATTGGGATGTTCCTGAAATATCTCTGCCTTCAGGATGCCAGCTCATGTAGTCGTGCCAAGAATAGTACGCATCAAATCCGTTATTGACAAGAAATTCTGTTGCTCTGAAATTAAAAAAGGGATCAAACTCATTTAATTCAAAACCAAAATCGACCGCTTGGGAACGAATCATCATACTTATGGAAAAAGACGTGATTAGAATTCCGATTACCAAAAGATGATGTAGCCTAAAATCAAATTGTCCGATCTGAAATAATAAGAGGTTTCTCAATAGATCGCCTGATCTTGATAAGCTTATTACTCTTTTGTTACTTTTGGATGAAAAAGACAGTATACTCAGAACAAGAAATCCATTCAGTGGTTGATATGTTCATAAGCAGTTAGCTTGAGGATAACGGCAAGAATTCATGAATTTTTTTTTGCATATCTTCTTGTTTCCACGTTAAAATTAATCCACTAAACACTACAAATATAATTACTAGCAAGTGATCGTAGATCACTTAAATGCTTAATAGATTATACATCATATTTGTACCGTGACAGAATGGATTACCTTAAGAGCTCGTTTCCCTAAGGAAGAGTTTGAAGAAATAGAGCGGATAAAAAAAGACTACCAGTTAAGCTATAACGAAATTATACGTTCCGGAGTAAAGTTCTACCTAGTTCTTACTATGGCAAAGGAATTGCTAGGTATGTCCCTAGGTGAGATGGGTCTCCAAAAAGATGGTAGGAACGTTAGTGAAATATTACTAGATCCAAAATACCAATCTAATTTAGATCAGAGAATCTCCAACATTGTAAAGAAACTTGGTCTAGAATTGTTTGAAAGAGGATTAGATTTTAGAGAAAGGACAAAACCGATCCGAAAGCCAAGAAAGGTGGGCAGGCCCAAAAAACAGAGAAAAGTTGGCAGACCTGCAAGGTTTGAAAGTTAACACAAACTAAGAAAAAATACATCATTCTGATGTTATATTTGTCATATCTAAGAACCAGATTTAATCAAGGATTTTTTTAAAATGTTGTATTAATACTTCATCTAATAACCAACTAAATAGGATAAAAAACTAAGAAGCCTTCATTTTGTACGAAATAAGAAACTAAGAAACTAGTTCATCTTTAATTAACCAAAAATACTGATCCAAAATACTCATGTTTAGTTTCATTAATTTTTGTATGCCAACAAATANNATCACTCTTGAAAGTTTTATTTTGTGAGTAGTCTGGATCCCAATACTCTGGAAATGTTTTAATCTCAAAGTCATTCGTTTCTAGGATTTTAATTATTTCTTGAGGTTTGTAACCATATTTTTTGAGTACTTCTTCATGTAATTCAATAATTAGGTTTTGAGTCTTTTTAAGCGTGGCTTTTGCACCTTTCAGTACTTCTATCTCGTAACCCTCAACATCAATTTTGATCCATTGAATTTTCGAATATCGTTCTAACATGGAATCTAAGGTTTTACATTGAACTTGTACAGGTATTTCACCTTCAATATTTGAGAGTACTGAACTTGTACCAGAGTGAGTTTTTGATCTGTAAAGCTTTAGTGATTCCGAAGTCTTTCCTATTGCAAAATTGTAGAGTTTCACATTATTGAGGTCATTTAAACTACAGTTTTTTCTTAGGGTCTCAAAATTTACTGGATCAGGCTCTATTGAGATTACAAGTGAGTCGTTATTTTGTCTTGCGATTTGGAGTGTATAGTATCCTACATTAGCTCCTACATCAACAAAAACATCCTGTTCGTGTAGTGTAATAATGGAGAGGGGTTCCCACTTTGCTACAACCTTTGAAAATAAGAATCGAGCAAAATCTTCTAACTTTGGACGCGCTATGAATTTTAACCCGCCAGGAGATTTTATTATAATATCATGATCAATATAATCGGCCAAAAAATGCTGCTGCTGTTCTTGTTCTTTTGAGTGGCATATACCAAAAAGGGAATTACTGTGGTTTATCATTGTTAATACAATAGATTTTGCGAGAAGGAACCAATCCCTCTTGGGTATGGTTGATGTCTTCAAGAAAATTCCTAAGCAAGTAAAGATATTTTTTATGCCTAGCTTCATTGTATATGTAATAGATTTGCCTTATATTTTGATATAGGGATCAGAAAATAAATTTATTCCAAGTTATAATTAAAGGAAAATATCAGTTTCTGCATAACTTATTTTCGTAGTTTAGTTAACCATAACTATAAAACATTATTTGCTGTGTTCAGATTCAGCAATCCGAATTTAAAATCTTGTCAAATTTCTGAATTCATTTAAAATTATCATTTTCTAAAGAAAAAGTTGTATACTAGCGTTCCAATTACTGCTGGAATCCAAGTACTAATTACTCTAATTAGTATCACAGTCACACTAGCTAATGAGAACTCTACATTATTTTTGGCAAGCATAGATAACATTCCTGCCTCAGTCACTATTACGCCTGCCGGGATTAAGGACAGGTTTCCTATCAACAGAGAAGTGTAATAGATCTGCCCAGACTCAAAAAATCCTAGATTGATACCGACGGTAAGAAATACAAAATAAACAGTTACAAGGTGAATTAGTTTTGTAAAAATGCTAATACCTATTATCTTGACAAAATCTTTCTTTTGCGTCAAAATTTTAAAAGACTCACGTGACTCGTCAATTTTGGTGCTAAGAGTTTGAAGGTACTTTATTTTGTCCAAGAGTCTTTTAAAGTAACTGAAGCTTTTGTTAGTTGAAATCAGTGCCCATATGGCAAAGATAAAAAATAAACCAATTATGATCACAACCTGACTTTCAATAAAACTATTCCATAACAACAAGACAGAAACTAGGAAAACGATTGCAATCAGTTCTGTCCATCTTTCAACAACTATTATTGGAAGAGTTGATGGAATAGAACGCTGATATTTTTTTTTTAAAATCCTGGATTTTACTGCAGTTCCAATTCCTCCAGGTGTCAATCCCAAGGACAGTCCACCTAAGAAAATTTTTAAATGATCAAAGAAACCGCCTTGAATATTTAGTTGCCTTAGCAATAAATGGAATTTCCATCCAGACATTACATAATAAAGAACCATCAAGCCAGTAATCATTGGTAGAAATTGCAGATCCAAGGTTTGTAACGTAGCACTAAAGGTTGAAAGATCAGAAAAAAATACTAGCGTAAAATAAAAAACCAGAGTAACCGCTAATATTATGATAAATTTATCAAATGCGTTATCAACCTTCATTGCAAAATAGTGACAAATCTGTATAATTAAATGGATTTACTTGGTAATTTTTTGATCAATTCGATGATGATTTACCTGTGGTATCCAAGTGATCAAATCTCATTCCTTCTAGGTGTGGTTTAAAACCCAACTTTTCATAAAAGGGTTTAACATCAGGAAGACAAGACAAAATTGTTTTATAACATCCTTTCTTCTTAGCAAATTCAAGCAGATGCAAAATCAGTGTCTTACCGACTCCTGTATGTTGTAATGATTTTCTAACAGAAACATCTTCAATGTGAGCTACTCTGGCTCCCCCATGGATAAATTTTTGCTCAATTAGTAGTGTTGCTGTTCCTACAACTTTTGAATCAATCAGCGCCACAAACACAAGTTGGTTTGGATAACTTGCAATTTTTCTAAATATGTCTTCTGCCTCTTTATAACTCAGGTTAGTAGCCTTTAACGAATCTAATGCCTCAAGAAATCCATTACTAAAGTCATGTACTTCAAGTGGTCTTATTGAGATTTTACTCATCTTCTTTTTGTTTTAGATTTTGTATTCGGTTTAGAAGATCCTTTTGTGTGTATATTTGTCTCTTAAAGACCACATTAGCAAACAAACCCATCATAAAGCTTACCGCACCTAATAAAATCAATCCCGAAGAAAGTGTTGTATTGACCTCAATTAGCCCCGGTATAGAAGTGACTATTTTTGCTGCTATACCTATACTGCACAAAAATAAAGCAAAAAGGCCAAAAGCCATAATCGGTCTATGAAATACGAGTGTGTTTATTATGATTGAGAGGGCTCGAACAGTGTAACGTGGGATACTTCTAACCAACCTAGAATCAGTTCTGTGCTTAAAAGTAATTGGTGTTTCTCCTATTCTAAATTTTTTAAAGTATAGATCAAGCAATACCTCCTGAGTATACGTGAATTCATTTACAACAGAGATGTTTTCAATTGCATCTCTTGAATATGCCCTGTATCCAGTTTGAGTATCTGTAAATTTGTGTCCTGCTACAAATGATACTAATTTTGTAAATATTTTGTTTCCTATAAAATTTAGTTTCTTGTATGTAGATGGATTGCCTTTCCAAAATCGTGTGCCAATGACCACATCAAATTGGTTATTGATGATTGGATTAATCAGATCAGAGAGATGATCAAGGTTAGCTTCACCATCAGCGTCAACTGTTACTACAATATCAGCATTCATTGAGATGGCATTTCGAATTCCAGTCATAAAGGCTGCCCCCACCCCCATGTTTGTTTTATGCGATACAATCTTGTCTGCACCCGCGTTCATTGCAACATCAACAGTTTTATCACAAGACCCATCGTTTACCACAAGAATCTCTATCTTGTCTACTTTGGGCAATGTTCTAGGAATTTTTGCAATTGTCCTTCCTATCAAGTCTTCTTCATTATAGGCCATCGTTAGTATTACTAACTTCACATAGAATTTTTATCACATCAATATTTAACCACTATCAATTATACAAATTTGATTATTTTGTATTTAGTAATACTATAAATTTAATTACTCATATATCCGCTTTAAAACCGAGTTGGTTTTTGATTTTATAAAAGACGGACCCATTCTGTTTATTGGCTGTCATCCAGACGATGTAGAATATGGATGTGGCGGGTTAATCAGTAAGATAAGAGGAAAAGTTCCACTATACGTAGTTACACTATCAAAGAACCAACGCAATCCGAGAAACAAAAACCTCCTAAAAGAAAACAAAGAGAGTCTAAGATCCTTAGGAATCAAAGACGACAACAACGTAGTTGCAGATTTTATAACAAGAGAATTTTCGTATTCAAGGCAAGAAATTTGTGATTTTCTATGGAAGATCAACAAGAAAATTCAACCAACCTGCGTGTTTATACCACCATATGACATACATCAAGATCACCAAGTAGGTCATAATGAGTCATTACGGGTATTTAGAACAAAGACGATCATAGAATACGACATACCAAGAAGCGAAAAATTCCCAAAGCCTGTCATATTCTTGAAGCTAAGTAAAAAAAATCTAGACGACAAGCTACGAGCGTTAGCAAAGTACAAGACTTATCAAGCTAAGAATTATTTCAAAAAAGATGTCATAATAGCTGCTTGCAAGTCAAGCGGCATAAAAGTGGAACTTCCCCTCTGTGAGGTGTATAGTCCAATATCTATAATTTTGTAAGGTTAATATCAGTACACCATATTCTACACCAAGTGAGGATAGCAATCCATCAACCAAATTACCTTCCTTGGTTAGGTTTGATTCACAAGATAGCAAACAGCGATATATTTGTGGTTTTTGATGATGTACAATTACGGCGTGGTAAAAGTTACGTTATTAGAACCAAGATAAAGACGCAGGGAGGTTCAAGGTGGCTTACAATTCCAGTAAAAAAAACAGACAACTTTGTGTCTATTAACCAAGCTATAATCAATAACGAACTAAATTGGAGAGAAGATCACTGGAATAGCATTTATGAGAATTACAAAAAGGCGCCACATTTTTCAGAAGTTCAGGATCAATTTATGAACTCTATACTTGATGAACACGAACGTTTAGTAGATAATAATGTAGAATTGATCACATTAATTTTAAGACTTCTTAATATTAACACAAGAATTGTAAGATCATCTGAACTTGACATAGATGATTTTGGAACTAAAAAAATAATTAAAATCATCAAAAAATTAGGAGGGGATGAATACATTACTGGTAAAGGAGAAGGAAGCAAGAAGTATGTTCTAAATGAAAACAAGGCATTTGAAAGAGATGGAATCAAACTAATAATACAAGAATTTAAGCATCCAGAATATGCCCAACTTTACGGAGAATTTATTCCAAGACTATCGATCTGTGNNAAAAGAAACAGTAAAAATGCTCTCAAACTAGCCTGAAACAAAATGAAAATTCTTGTTACTGGAGCTGTTGGTCAAGTTGGCCGATTCTTGATAAGAAAGCTAATACACGAGAACATACCATGTGTTGGTCTAGATAAGCGAGATTACCTAAGCTTTCCTGAGATAACGGTAATACATCCGGAGATAACAACGAAAGAAGAGATTGAAAAACACAGAGATATCCTCAAGGATGTCGATGTTTTAGTTCACTTGGCTAGTTTAATTACAAAAGACAAAGATGTAATCAAAAGTGGGATACCAAGCGTTAACCTAAATGTAAATGGAACAATCAACCTTCTTGAATTTCTACCAAACTTGGAAAAAATCTGCTATTCCAGTACATATATGGTGTATGGAACTCCCATCCACAATCCAGTAAAAGAAGATCACCCAACAAATCCTAATATTGTCTATGGTGCAAGCAAGTTAGCAACTGAAAAATATCTTCAGATTTTTGCAAAACAGCAAAACATAAAGCTATCAATTCTAAGGTTCATGGGAATTTACAATATTGAGAAGCCGCACGGTCAAGCAATTCCAACTTTTGTTAAAAAGATAGCCAGTGACCAGCAACCCATCATATTTGGAGATGGAAAAATAAGAAGAAACCATTTAGAAATAAATGATGCAATCGATTCAATAATGAAAACGATCAACAATCCCATAAATGGAGTTTTTAATATTGGAGGTCCAGATTCGCCGTCTAACTTGGAGTTAATAGAGATAATAAACAACGAGTTGGGCAAAAGTATTGAACCCATATTTAGAAATGATACTGTAGGCTATGATTTTATCACAGACATCATAAAAGCAAGAAATGAGATGCAATTCGTGCCAAAAATAGGTATAAAGGAAGGCTTGAAACGAACAATCCAAATGTTTCAGGAAAAAGGATGGTAAGATGAAAGGCCATAATAGTAAACAAAGGAAATCAAAAAAAAATTTGGTAGTAGGTTTAGGAGAAATAGGTCTTCCAATTTTCAAATTAATTTCTAAAGTCGAATATTGTGATGGTTACGACAAGGACCCCGAAATCATGAAATCAAAATATGCAAAATGGAAGGAATTACCTGTTTCAATTCTACATGTATGTATTCCCTATTCAAAGCAATTCAACAATCAGGTAAAGAAGATAATTCAAAAGTTTAGACCCGAAATACTAGTCATTCATAGTACAGTCAAACCGCTCACCACTAAAAAAATACAGCAATCAGCTTCAATTCCTGTAATATACAGCCCAGTTCGCGGAGTTCATAAACGAATGATCCATGATTTAAAACGATACACAAAGTTTTATGCAATTGG
>JABAHQ010029885.1_pt2 | contig 11013 bp, 9 predicted proteins | sample 7062091 | NCBI WGS metagenome assembly JABAHQ01 (sample SAMN14534359, study PRJNA622989) | marine sediment metagenome | biome: marine biome [ENVO:00000428]; feature: marine pelagic biome [ENVO:01000023]; material: deep marine sediment [ENVO:00002113] | place: India: Gulf of Kutch | collected...
CGGGATAACTCCGTGGCAACGACCGCCTTGCGCTGGGAGGGAACCGGTCGGACCCCCGGCATACGCGAGAAAAATCGTCGGTCATTTTCGGTCTCAATCAGTGTCAGCGAGCAAGGGACGGGCAACGACGGTGAGATGATGCCCGCACCTACCTCATCCCGCGAACGCTGGGGAACCATCGGTCCCAGCATTGACGGAGACTACTCCGAACGGGGGCAGGGCTCCGCGATTTCCAGGGGCACGCCGTCCAGATTCTGGTTGCCGGCTAGGTCGGTGGCACGGGCTGCTATGTGCACATCTCCTGTCTTCGGGACAACGAAATGAAACGGGAGTTCTTCCAGGGGGACGTCCGTCCAGCTCTCGCCTCCGTCCAGAGTGTACGCGACCTCCGCCAATCCGCTCCCCCCTGGTTCATCTCCGGCTCGAATGGTGACATCCACACATCGGGAAGGGATGGCATCCCGCACGACCCATAGCTCCAGCTCGGGCCATGTGCCGTCGACAACAACATTAATCTCATCCGAGGACCGACGGCCCTGGGGATCGACGGCCGTCAGCGTGATCTCGTGCCTCCCCTCCGACAAATCGTAGGCTTGCACCTCATATCCATGACCGAGCACGCCGTCTCGGTCCGACTTCCAAGTCAGAGCACTCTCCTGAAGCAAGTCCTCCTCGACGTTGATGGAGGCACCATGCAACGAGACCAAATCGCCCTCTTGATAGACGGCTCCGTCCTCCGGCAGGATAATCCACGTTTCCGGGATACTCTTGACGACGCGGAAGCCACTGACCCGGTCGATGGCGCTGTCGGCGCCGTCCGAGGTGTGGACCTCCAGCAAGCAGCCCTGGTCGCAACCGGGCAGACGGTTGAAGTTGAGGACATACTCTTCCTTCGTGAGAGGCTCCGTCAGGCGTTCAGTGGAAAGTCCGTTGTCGATCGAATACAGCACCCGGTAGGTCAAAGGATCGCCGTCGGGATCGGCGCCCCGCCAGGAGATGCGAATCCGCCCTTCGATCGCCTCTCCCGCCTGCGGTGAAAGAATCAGCACCGAGGGCGGAGAACCAGTCAAGCTTATGGTCCCCAGGAGCTGACCCGTCGGGCTGAAAAGCTGCAACCCGGCCGCCCCAGGCCTCTTGGGCACATACACCGTGAATTCTCCGGTGGGAGGTCCTCCGGCCGGAGGGGGGAGCGGCGTCGCCAACGCGAATTCTTGGCTCGATAGGATCTCGTCAGCCGGCCCAATGACGTCGACGCGGTAGTCGCCCGATCCGTCAGGCGTCCTCCTCAGCTCCCGGGTGAACACCGGTGCCAGGGTAAGTCCGCCCTCAGCGATCCGGCCGGAAACCTCCCAATAGAGGCGCGGCTCACCAGGGACAGCGGTCGTGGAACGATACCGGCGCGGTTCCGGGGCCGATAGAAAGCCGAGGTTGCGCATCAACTCAGCCGGAGTGGAGAGAAAAAACGAGAACCAGATCAGTGTCCAGAGCAGGGTACCTGCGCCGCCCAGCCCGACCCCGACCGATGATAGCGCCCGAGGGCTACCCTCTCGGATTCCCTTCCGCGCCATCACGCCCAGAACCAGGGCGATCGGAGAGGCGACGATGCCGACGAGACCAAGCAATGTCGTGCGCCAGCTGATGAAGTCGGTGCCCAGGGCGAGTACGACGAGGGCTGCAATGATCGTTAGTGTGGATCCTACTGCCATGACCGCACTCAGGGCAGCCAACGCGTGACGCCGATTGCCTCCGTACACCAACTTTCCCCGATCCCTGCGGATTCTCTTGGATCAGCGACCGGACAGAGGATAATGCGAATGTCGCCGGCTGGCGAACGGTTGTAGGACTCCCGATCGTGCCACACCCAAGAAGCATGAAAGGCACAATGACAACGTCATTGTGCCCGGAACAAAACCATCACTTTGCTGTTGAGAGACCCCCGCCATGCCGTGTGTCGCAGGGTTTTGAACCTGCATTCGCAGGTGGGATCCTACTCGCAAGCTCCGCCTTGGCCGCAGCCTATCGCGTCACTTAACGAAGGTCGGATCCATTTTTGAAGGTGTTGGCTCAAACCGTTGCGCGAACATCACGCACACGGCAGGGTTCATGTATCTTTATACCATGTCACCCAGGGACTGTAAATGCAGCTCAGTTCTCGCTCGCGGTCACATCCAAATGCAACTCCTCGAGCTGTCTTTCCTCCACAGGAGAGGGCGCGCCCGCCATCACATCCCGGGCGGCTTGATTCTTCGGAAAGGCAATCACCTCCCGGATGTTGGGTTCGTCCGCGAGGATCATACAGATCCTGTCAATCCCCGGGGCGATGCCGCCGTGGGGAGGTGTGCCGAATTCGAAAGCTTCCAGCATGTGTCCAAAGCGCTCGCGGGCGACCTCGGGCGCAAGGCCGATCAACTCGAAGATCCGCTCTTGCAAGGCCCGCTCATGCACTCGGATGCTGCCGCCCCCAACCTCGTAGCCATTGAGCACCATGTCGTACTGCGCCCCGCGGGCTTTTTCCGGCTCGTCCTCCAACATTGGGACATCCTCAGGCAGCGGCGCCGTGAAAGGATGATGGCTAGGATCCCAGCGTGATTCCTCCGCATTCCAGAAGAACATGGGGAAGTCCACGACCCACGCGAAGGACAGGGTGTCCGGGTCGCGCAGTTTGAGCTCGTCCGCGAGATGCTCCCGCAGCCGCCCAAGGGACTCCAGGGCAATTTCCTCCGACGCCGCGACGAACAGAAGCAGGTCTCCCGGTTCACCTTCCAGCTGCCGGATGAGCCCGTCCACCGCGCTCTGACTGAGAAACTTGGTGAAGGAAGAGCGGTGATCCTCCCCCTCCTCCAAGGCGAGGTATGCCAGCCCCTTCGCGCCGTATTGGCCCACGAACTCTGTCAGCTCATCGATCTCCCGACGGCTGAAGGAGCCACACCCCTTGGCATTCAGGCCGCGGACGGTTCCCCCTTCCGCCAGGACGGAGTCGAAGACCTGGAAGCCTTCCCCCTCGACGATCTCACCGACATCCACCAACTCCAAGCCGAAACGCAGGTCGGGGTTGTCCTTTCCAAAACGGTCCATCGCCTCGCGATACGTCAGCTTTGGCCACGGCTTGGCCAGCACCTTCTTCTCCGGCGCGATCTCCTCGACCAGGGACGTGAAGAGTTCCTCCGTCAGGGCCATGACATCCTCACGCTTCACGAAGGACATCTCCAAATCCAGCTGGGTGAACTCCGGCTGGCGGTCACCTCGCTGATCCTCATCGCGAAAGCAACGGGCAATTTGGAAATACCGTTCGGTACCGGCGACCATCAAGAGCTGTTTGAGCTGTTGGGGGGATTGGGGCAGCGCGTAGAACTCACCTGGATAGAGACGGGACGGCACCAAGTAATCGCGCGCCCCCTCGGGCGTCGTCTTGAACAGGATGGGCGTCTCCACTTCGAGGAACCCTCGCTTATCGAGGAAATCGCGAATGTATTTGACAACCCGGTGGCGCAGTTCCAGGTTTTTTCTCATCCTGTCGCGGCGCAGGTCCAAGTAGCGGTACTGAAGCCGCACCATCTCATCGACCTCCGTCTCCTCGTCGATTACGAAGGGGGTCGTCCGAGCTTGGTTCAGGACCTCGATCCCTTCCACCTCGACCTCAACGAGGCCCGTCGCCAGTTCCAGGTTCTCGCTCCCCTCCGGCCGCCGGCGGACGCTTCCTTCGACCGCCAGCACCCATTCCGGCCGCGCTCTCTCGGCCGTCTCATGGGCAGCGACGGACAGGTCCGGGTTGGCCACTATCTGCACCAGGCCCCAGCGGTCGCGCAGATCGATGAAGGTGACGCCGCCGTGGTCTCGCCGCCGATGCACCCATCCCGCCAAGCGCACGCGCTCGCCAATGTGCTCCTCTCGCAGCTCACCACAGGTGTGGGTCTTTAGCATCATTCCTCCTGGACAACAAAAAACCGCCGCCCGACCATCCAACAGCGGGCGGCGGAGGCTTTGGCGGGCCGCGCTATTCTAGCGCCGACCGCGTCATCGTCCGCCGCCAGAGCCGATTATTCGAGTGCAGGGCCTCCATACACCAGGCCCGGATGGCCATCTTCAAGAGCATGCAGCGATTATAGCACCGGCCAAGACACGGGGTCAACGCGCCGTGCATGCCCTACCAGGTCTCGCGGACCACCTTGTCTGCTCAGGGGCGCCCGGCGAACTCGACCCCACTGGATGGATTGGCGAGCTTGGCTCGGTGTTCCGGGGGCATCAACCCCCCTCCGGATGCGAACGGCTAAAGCCTCTCCCAGTCCTCGTCCGTGTCAATATCGATCAGCGCAGATCGATCTGCCGGCACACCTTCGACGGCGAACCGATCGTAGAGAGCGCGTCCGCCGCGATCCCCCTCGATCTTCGCCAGCGCCTCGAACGTCGATCGGTCGAAGAGCACGGGGTTCCCCCAGCGCCCCTTTGCTCGAGGGGCCACGATCGGCGCCAGCGTCCGCGCATGGTGGTGGCGAAGCCTCCTGACTAACTCACTTTCCACCAAAGGCATGTCAGCCAGCAGGAACACGGCCGCTTCGACTCGCGCCTTTTGAGCACCCTCCAATCCAATCCGAACGGAGGTCGATTGCCCATCCTCCCAAGCGGAATTCTCCAGCACAAGATCCGCGGCCCCAGCGGCAGCCGCGCGCACCCGGTCCGCCTCCTGTCCGACGACCAGAATCACCGGGGAACACCCCCCTGCCAAGGCAGCCTGCAGCGCGTAGGAGACCAACGGACGGCCGCGCCAAGTCTCGACCTGCTTCAGCCCCCCCATCCGGCTCCCGCCGCCAGCGGCCAGCACGACCCCAGCCGCGCGTCCCACGACTTCCCTCACAGGCTCCTCTCGCTCGAGATCCGCCAGACATACGGCTTCCATCCTGCCCTCGCCCAGACAACCGCCGGCGATGCTCCGCCCTCCTTCAATCTGCTTCTCCCCCTTTGCACCCGTGAGGAGAGGACGGATGGCCGCTCCCGCGGGGATTGCCTTGAGGCCCCCATCCGCCGAAGTCAGGAGGCGAGCGACCGCTTCGATCGTCAAGGGTTCGCCCGGCGCCAGTCCCGCAATGCGCGAGATCCGCTCAGGCCGGTGGGCGATCTCGTCGGATAGCGGCTGGCCAAGAACGAGCAGCGAAGCCACCGGTACGACCAGCCCGCTGCTGGCGGGAACAACGGGCTCATGCCCAGCCGGCCCTTTGATCCCACGTTGGCGGGCGCCATCCCCCTCCACCGCCAGGATGCCTCCGATGGCGGCCACCGCCTCCCCGAGACCATCCACCCAATCAGGCGGAACACCGGACCATTTCCCCTCATCCGCGAGGGATGGGCCGGTCAACAACACGGAACGATGCGTTTGCAGAAGTTTCTGGAGATCCAGCTCGCGCGGCGGCCGGTCCGTTATCAGGTGATGGGAAGCGAGCGCTTCCTGTCCCTCGCCAAGCTTGGTGGTCGCTGTCAGGAGAAGGGGGATGCCTTCGGGCGAGAGCTCCCGGGCAAGACGGGCCATAGCGCTCGTCTTGCCGCCGGCTCCGGTGAAGGTGAGAATGGTTCCAGGCTGGAGGCGGAGGGCGCGGGAGAGTTTCATCGTAGGGGCTTCACCCTGCCAGCTGATGGCGAATGNNCCCAACCGCCAATGCCTTGTCCGAGATTTGGTGACAGTAGGAAGGTTGGGCGCGCGGATCCAAGTCGCCCACTTTCATCCCGGCGGTGACGGTGAGCCCATCATGAAGCAGGCCGCGCAGGGCGCCCTCGAAAGGCGCCTGCAAGGGCATGCCATCTACGACCGCCAAGACTTCCCCAGACTCCACCACGGATCCCAAGGCCACTCTGCCCTCAAGCACACCCTCGGCCGGCGACCGCATCACGCGATCCACGTCGTAGCCCCGGATGGGTTCGGGCACCCCCGTGTCCGGCTCTGCGTGGCCCTCCCAGAAGACACGACCCAAATGATGGCCGCGGTTGGTTTCGACGACGGCATCGCAATTCTCGCCCGCGCTGAAGCCCGGGCCCAGGCCGATGACCGTCGGGGCGACGTCCTGCCCCAGCTCCGGCGGCTGCTTTCGCATGCGCCCATCGACGATCGCCGCGGGCGCCACCGCATGCCGAGCCTCGGCCGCCCGATCCACGAGCACGGGGATCCTGCCCTGCGCCCAGCAGGAGGACGCTTCCTCCGCTGACTCCACCCTCTGCCCGCGCAGATCCTCGATTTCAACCGAACCGTCATAGACGGCCTGCGCCAGAGACACCAGCCGTCGAACGGCCAAGGGCCGTTCCAGCTCCGTCACGAGGACTTGGAAGCCCGCCCGATGGAGGCGCGCCGCCACACCCGTCGCCAGGTCACCGCCGCCACGCAAAAGAATCCGAGGGCCGAGGCTCATCCCTCTTCCAAATTGGGGTACAGCCCGCGGACAACCCGCTCGGGGGTCAAGGGGAACTCGTCAAACCAGACCCCAATCGCGTCGCGAACGGCCGCGACGACGGCCGGCGCCAGAGGAATGAAGGGCATTTCGGCCATGCCACGGACTCCCCACGGCCCGTTTGGATCCGGGTTCTCCAAGAGGACCGACTGCACCTCATCGGGCACGTCGAGCACGCCGGGGATCAAGTACGTGGACATCTGATCCGTCAGCACCTCTCCACCGGGCTGTTGGAAATCCTCCAAGATCGCGTAGCCCGCTGCCTGTGCCACGGCACCTTCCACCTGCCCGACGATTTGCTCGGGGTTGATCGCCTTGCCGACATCGTCGGCGCAGACGACCTTCAGCAACCGGACATGGCCCATCTCGACATCTACTTCAACCACGGCGGCCTCAGCCACATAGCCATACGAGAAATTGGGTTTCGATCGTCCGGTCTGCGCGTCTAACATCTCTGTTTCCGGGGCATGGTAGGTATAGGTGGCCTTCGCCGGTCGGTCCTCGTCGTACCAGCGTTCCAGCGCAGCCGCCGCAGCCCCTCGGATGGAGTTGCCGGACATGAACGTCAAGCGCGAGGCGGAGGCTGATCCGGCATCCCCTGAGCTGGCAGTGTCCGACATATCCAACTGGACCTTTTCCACAGGGACTCCCACGGCCTCGGCCGCCATCTGGGCCATGACCGTGTGCGACCCTTGGCCCACATCTGCCCCCGCGTGGTGGAGAACGGCCTTTTCGATCTCCGCCCCGCCATGTAGCTCGATAGTCGCCGTGCATTGTTCGGGCGCACCAAAAGAGAATCCTACGTTCTTAAATCCGCACGCGAAGCCGATCCCCCGCCGCAGATGCTCCTGGCCGCGATCACCAAGCTCAGAATCATCCGGGGCTTTCCAACCCTCAACCGTATCTCTCCAGCCCGCTTGCGCGGCGCAGGCTTCGACCACCTCCTTGATCGACACGCCACCTGGAAGCGGCGTGTGGACCGAGAGCAAAGACTCCTCGGTCAGGACATTACGGCTGCGGATCTCGACCGGATCCATAGCGAGGGCCTCGGCGAGCTTGTTCATTTGCCCTTCGGCGGCAAATGCCCCCTGAGGACCACCAAACCCGCGGAAGGCTCCCCCCGGAATGTGGTTGGTGTAAATGGAGTGGGCATCGACCCAGACGTTGGGGATCTCATAAGGGCCTGTGCACATGAGCGTCGCGTTGCCCAAGACCTTCGTCGAAGTATAGGCATAGGCGCCGCCGTCTTGAAGCACTTCGACCTTGGCAGCCGTGATCTTCCCATCCCTCGTCGCCCCCCACTTGGCCCGGATGACGAAGGGGTGCCGCTTATGATGGCCGGTAATGGACTCCTCGCGCGACCAGATGATCTTCACAGGGCGATCGATTCCCTTCTTGTGCATTCGCAGGGCTGCCAGGGCCAGCACAATCTGGACTGACATGTCCTCCCGGCCGCCGAATGCGCCGCCAATCGCCGGGTAGATCACCCGCACACGGTCCTCCGGCAGATCGAGCGCGTGTGCGATTTGCTCACGGTCCTCATGGGTCCATTGGCCCGCCACCTCGACCGTGACCCGCCCCTCGTCGTCAATGTAGGCCAAGCCAGCCTCCGGCTGAAGGTAGGCGTGTTCCTGCGCCGGCGTGCGGTACTCCGCCTCTACGATCACATCGGATTCGTCGAAGCCCGCCTCAACATCGCCCTTCCGAATCCGATAGGTTTGAAAGACGTTGCTGTCATGTTCCGGATGGATTCGGTCGGCCCCCGGCGCCCGCGCGGCCTCCAGATCGGTGATGACCGGTAGGTCCTCAAAGTCGACCTTGATCCTGCCCAGCGCCTCCTCGGCGATCTCTTCCGTTTCAGCGACGACGACCGCAATTTGGTCCCCGATAAAACGGACCCGGTCGGCAAATGGCTTGTCGGAGCCAGGCCCGCAAAGCACCGGCTGGTCAAACAAGATCAATCCATATTCGTTGACGGGGACATCCTCGGCGGTCAGCACCAGCAGCACCCCAGGAAGACTCTCCGCCTCCGAAGTGTCGATCGCGCGCACAATCGCATGGGGTCGGTGTGCGAAGAGGATTTTCATCATCGCCTGATTGGGGCGATTCACATCGCCAGGATACTTGGTCTCACCAGTGACCTTGCCCCTGGCATCGACCCGATGCTCCGATGTTCCGACAGCGGCCATCTTGTCTACCTCACGCCTCTCATCAAGACATCGTTCCACGGCAAATGGCACTCATGTTGCCCCCACTTCCGGCGCTCGCTCATACCGAGGTCACGATCCGAAGGGATGTCCGCCGCTTGGCCCGAGCGAGCTCGATCCCGTAAGGACTGCTCGGCCGACCACCTGATCCATTCGGGCTCAGCGCCCGTGACTGCGCCACGAACTCGATCGCCTCTTGCGCTTGATGGGGGGCGCATCAGTCTCACCGGGCTTAATCGGAAACGCAACTGCGTAGAAGAAACTGAGCACCCCGTAGCCCAGCAACATGAACAGGAATCCCAAGGCAAGCCGCAACACGATTCCGCTCGGCAGAAACGCCGGCACGAAATCGGGGTTGAACAACTCGGGGGGCAAGTAGATCCAACGGTTGTTCGCGATGAACCATCCGCCAAACCAGTATCCCCCCAAGGCCAACAAGATCAGCAGGACGCAGCCGACGCCGCGCCAGATGGGGTGGAGTTCCCTCTTCTTCTCGCTCTCCAACTCCCTGTCGCGGAACCGGTAGCTATGTCTTCCCATGGGTACCTCCNNACCGGGCGTCAGTATACGAAAGAACAACCTTCAGGCAGCCGCCGGCTCGTCTTGTGACCTAAACCGCGCCCGCCTGTTCGATGGCATCTAAAATCTTATAGTAGCCCGTGCAGCGACAAAGATTTCCCGTCAGCGCCTGCTGCGCCTCCCATCGATCCGGATGCGGACGCTCCTCAAGCAGCTTGGCGCCGGACATGATGAATCCCGGCGTGCAATAACCGCACTGCACAGCGCCCGTTTCGACAAATGCCTTTTGCACAGGGTGGAGCTCCCCGGCGGAGGCCAATCCTTCAATCGTGACGACCTCAGCGCCATCCGCCCTGGGGGCCGGCACCATGCAGGCCATCACAGCCACGCCGTCCAAGAAGACCGTGCAGGCCCCGCATTCGCCTTCGGCACAGCCCTCCTTCGTGCCAATCAATTGACCTTCCTCCCGGAGCAGCCGCAACAGTGTCTTATCATGGCCGCTCTCAAAGCGAAAGGCGGTGCCATTCACGGTCGTCTCAATGGGTTGCTCGCCGCCGTGCTCGAAACCTTCGGATAGGGCCCGCTGCCAGTGGTATTCCGTCGGTCCCCACAGCATGACGGGCTGGCGAGGGTAGCCCCTCCGCTCCTCCCCCTTTTCGATCGAGCGGAGTACTCGGGCGGTTGCGGTCTTGACCATTCTTCGACGGTACCCAANNACCCACTGCTCCCCCGCAGGTCATCGATGGGCGTAGCGGCCTCCACGGCCAGCTCGCTGGCGCGCTCGACGACCTCAGGGCTCAGCTCCTTCCCCCGTAGGTACTCCTCGGCCTCCTGAGCGTGGACGATCACGGGCGCCACCGCTCCCAACGTGATGGCCGCCTCTCGGACGAGGTCGCCGTCCAGATCGAGCACAGCCGCGACGTCCACGATCGAAATCGCCTGGGCCCGCCGCAGCCCCAACTTGTGGAAAGAGCTCCGACTCGTCTCGGGCGGAAGCGGAAAGGCGATATCAACCAATAACTCAGTGGGCTTCATCACAGTTTCCCGCACACCTGTGTAAAAGTCCTCTAGCGGGACTGTCCGTTCTCCCCCATGATCCCGCAGCGTGACCTGGGCACCCAGCGCCATCAGCGGTGTGATGCTGTCGTTGGCAGGAGAGGCGGTGATCAAGTTCCCCGCGACCGTCCCCCGATTCCGGATCTGTGGGGCGCCGACCTCCCAGCAGGCCCGGGCGAGACAAAACGCCCGATCCTGGATTAGCTGCGATCCCGCACAATGGTTGTGAGTCACCAAGGGTCCTAGATGGACCCGTCCATCGCTGTCGATCGTGATCTCGTCAAAACCCGGGATTCGAGTGATATCGATCAACCTGGTTGTCTCCGGCCGCTGACCCCCCTCAAGCTCAATAATCAAGTCGGTCGCGCCCGCCACGATGCGGGCCTCCCCGGCATGGCGCCCCAAGAGATCAAGCGCTTCTTCAAGGGATTTGGCCGTGTAGTAGTGTTGCCAGAGGCCCATAGCTTAGGATGCTCCCTTTCGTTTGCGACCGCCCGTGGGATCGTGGGCCATCCGTTGGGCGCTCCCCCCCCGGCGCAGCATGATAATTTCAGCCAGCATGCTCACGGCGATTTCCTCCGGTGTTTCTGCGTTCAGTTCCAAACCCATCGGCGAGGTCACCCGGACAATTCCATCCTCCGGCACGCCCATCTCGCGCAGCTTCGCCGCCGTCCTCTCCCAGCGTCGTTTGGAGCCAATGACCCCAATATAGGCCGCCGGCGAGTCCAGCAGCGGCGGCAATCCTTCAAGATCGATTTCGACACCGCGCGTCGTAAGCAAGATGTAGGTTTCGTCATGGA
>JABAHQ010010273.1_pt1 | contig 11011 bp, 8 predicted proteins | sample 7062091 | NCBI WGS metagenome assembly JABAHQ01 (sample SAMN14534359, study PRJNA622989) | marine sediment metagenome | biome: marine biome [ENVO:00000428]; feature: marine pelagic biome [ENVO:01000023]; material: deep marine sediment [ENVO:00002113] | place: India: Gulf of Kutch | collected...
GGTCTCGTGGATAGATCCAGAACCGGGCTGGAGCTTATTTACGAGAACTTGCCTCCGGAGGAACCTGCCACCAGCTCAGCAGCCTTGAATTGAGCTACCCCCGGGCCACAGCTCGCCCCCAAAATTCTGCCTACGGCTCCACTCTTCTCGCCTCAGCACGCCGCCCCAATCGTTGCGGGTGACCCTCGAGCCACCCGGCAGCGGCCTCGACGGATGCGCCCTGTCTGCGCACCCAAGGGAAGGGCGAAGAAGGAAATCGTGGCCAGCAAGAGAAGTCTCTATCTCACTTTGGCCCTCGTCCCTGTGTGAGATGGAGCCGCATGTGGGGTTTATCGCCCACGTGCGCACAGAGTGCCTGAGGGGGATGGCAACTCCCGGAGCCGCGCTCCTGAGAGGTAAGTGGAAGCAGTCTTTGCACTTAGCAAATTGCTTGAGCTCTGCTCGGCTAGTACCGGCTCTGGCTTGCCGATTGCCACAGAAGGAGGACGGTGGAAGCTCAATCCCAAGCCCTCAGGCTTGTCTGGCTGGCCAATGGCAAGAGGCAACCGCCACCTCAGCAATACTTCCGACAGTTGCTCCCTGTTTCCTAGGATGCGTCAAGGCTCCGGTGCCGCTCCACAACTCACGGGGGCGCTGATACTAGCGAGTCTCTTCGCTACTGGGGCGGTCGCCCACCTTGGGATCTCCCCTCCCGAAGGAGGCGACCCTGGGAACCAAGGGCTGGCTTCGTGGCCTCTCGTTTTTGTGCAGGCCCGCGAGCTGAACAAGGGACCGTTGGACGAACGGTTTCTTAGGGGGAGTCGCTTGGTTCGACTGTGGCCTGTGGAACCGAGCGGTACGGTCAAGTCACTAACTCCCGAGTTCTTTGCGGTAGCCGATCCTCAGGTCTCGTACGACGGAAAGCGGATTCTTCTTGCAGCCCAGATTTCCCCGGATTCCAAGTGGCAAATCTGGGAAATGAACGCGGATGGCTCCGGCAAGCGGAAGATTACAAACTGTGAGGGAGATTGTTTAGGACCGGCCTACTTACCGCGCCAGCAGATTGTCTTCACGGCGCTTTCCACCTCTAACAAATTTGCCACAGCCGTGTTCGTAGCTGACCTAGACGGTTCAGGATCCCACCCGATTACCTTTGGGCCGGGTGCCTTCCAAGTGGAAAAAGTTCTTGAAAACGGTCGCATCTTGGTCTCCGCTGCCTATCCCTTGGACGGCACAGGCAGCAGTGCTGTTTCCCGGGAGCTTTACACCCTCCGACCGGACGGCACCGGGCTGACAGCGCTGCGCTGCAACCACAAGAAGAAGAGGACCTTTCGCAGCATGGCGGAAGAACTCAGGGATGGCTCCGTGATCTTCATTGAGGCCCCCATGCTCGATGGGCTCGCCGGCGCCTTGATGAGACTCGACCGCGGAGCGATACACAATCGATCTGTCACCGGACACGGTTCCATGTTGCGTTCGCCGACTCAGCTAGCCAATGGCGACTTACTAGTGGCTCATCAGGGCCCGGCTGAAGGCAGCGCGTCCACACCGGCAGGCAAGTTCGGTTTATATACGCTTGACTTGTCGCGTAGATTTCCGAACCGGCTAGTCTATGCCGATCCGGAGTTTCACTGCTTAGATCCCGTCGTGTTGTCCCCCCGCTTAGCTCCAAAATACTTCTGGAGTGCGGTGAATCCAGAGCTCGAGGTCGGATATTTCATTTGCCTGCAGAGTCATCCCATCGGATCGAGAGGTCGCCAGGAACTGGCGGGGGTCCCGGCGCGTGTCCGCGTCGTGATGGGGAACGCGATCAGTTCTGCAACCCGAGTGGAGAACGAAGCCCCGGTCGAGAGCGACGGATCGTTCTATGTCGCCGTCCCGGCGGACACACCCCTGCGCTTTCAGCTGTTAGATAAAGAGGGCAAGGTCTTGAGCGAGCAGAAGAGCTGGATCTGGGTCCGCCCTGGAGAACAGCGAGGATGCTTCGGCTGCCATGCAGACCGTTCCCGTGTGCCGGCGAACGCTATTCCCAAGATACTCATGCGATTCGACGTCCCCACTCCGATTGGCGTGCCCAAGACCACGCCAAGGGAAGCTGAGTGAAATGCGGTTCAGAGGGCCGAACCTAGCGATGTCCCTGCTTCTTGTGCTGACGGCGCCTCCTCTTCCTGCCCCCCGCCAGGTCGATAGCTCCCCGGAGGTCAGGTTCGAGGATGTGACCGAGCAGGTGGGCATTCAGTTCCGCCATTCCTTCGGCGAAACGAAGCTCACCTCCATCCTGGAGGCCACCGGGTCCGGCTGTGGCTGGTTTGACTACAACAATGATGGCTGGTTGGACTTGTATGTGCTTAGCGGCCGCTACCTTGAGGGTCTCACGAACCATTCTCCTCCGGACCCGGCCCATGAACGGGCCACCAATGTCCTCTATCGCAACAATGGTGACGGAACCTTTACCGATGTCACCCAGGCCGCCGGCGTCTCGGGCGAAGGGTTCGCCATGGGGGTTACCGCGGGCGACTACGACAATGATGGATTCGCGGATCTGTACGTGACGAATTACAACTCCGCCATCCTCTACCGCAACACGGGAAAGGGCGCTTTCGAAGATGTGACAGAGAAAGCCGGGGTGAACAATTCGCGCTGGGGCGTGGGAGCTGCCTTCTTTGACTACGACCGCGATGGCCTCCTCGACATTTTCGTAGGCAACTATTTGAAGTTTGACCCTGCGGTTCAACTTCACTACCCCGCAGAGAATTTCCCCGGCCCGCTGGACTACGAAGGCGATAACGACATCCTCTACCACAACGGCGGAGATGGGACTTTTACAGAGGTCGCGTGGGAAGCCGGAATCGTGAATCCGTCCGGCCGGGCCATGGGCATCACGGTCGGCGACTACGACAAGGATGGCTGGCCCGATGTCTATGTGGCCAACGACACCATGGAGAGCTATCTCTACCGGAACAACGGCGATGGCACCTTCACGAACCGGGCGTGGGAAGAAACCGTGGCCTTCGGCCAGTACGGCGAAGCCACCTCAGCCATGGGGCCCGTTTTCGCCGACTACGACAATGACGGCTGGCCGGACCTGCTCGTCTCCGACGCGAGATACCACCGGCTGTATCGCAACCACGGCACGGAAAGGTACTTTTTGGACACTACCGTGGAAACGGGGCTCGCCCGGATTTCCGGCCAATACGTGGGCTGGGGTGTGGGAGTGTTTGATTACGACAACGATGGTTGGAAAGACATCTTTCTGGTGAACGGAGGGCTCAACCATCTCATCCCGATGGAGCACAACTTGCTGCGGAACAACGGCAACGGAACTTTTACTGATGTCTCCCTCTCTGCCGGAGATTTTTTCCAGCGCAAGACGACCGGCCGGGGGGCTTGCTTTGGCGACTACGACAATGACGGCTCCTGGGATGTCTTCATCGTCAATCTCGGAGGCAAAGGCGTTCTCCTACACAACCTGGGCGGCCGCGGCGGCCACTGGCTCACGGTGAAGACCATTGGGGTCCGAAGCAACAAGGATGGGTTCGGCGCCCGGATCGAAGCGGTGGCTGGCGACCTGGTTCAGATGTATGAGGTGGTCTCTCATTCCGGCTACCTGTCCCAGAATGATCCGCGCGCACACTTCGGCCTCGGCCCTCACCGCAAAGTGGACCGTTTGACCATCCATTGGCCCAGCGGAGCCACCCAGACTTTGCGGGACATTCCGGCCGACCAGATTATCACCGTCAGCGAACCGGACGAGTCGGAGACGTCTCAGCCGGGGAAAACCAAACGATAATGGTGCGTCGCACGCGGACAACAGGAACCGGCCTCCGGAAGGGATCCACCCCGCCGAGTGTCTGGCTTTTCTTTGTTTTCCTCGCCTTGCTGGTGGTCTCGGTGCTGAGCGGCCGAATGGACGCGACTCCGGCCGGCTCGGGCCCTGAAAGGCAATACCGAACTCCAACCGACATGAGAATTTCGGCGGACGGCCGAAGACTTTTTGTGGTCTGCGAAGGCGATGATTCTCTGCTGGTGGTGGAGGTACCGGAAGGAAAAGTGACCGGGGAGGTCCGGGTCGGTCACAAGCCGAAGTCTTTGGCGGTATCCCCTGACGGTCAAACGCTCTACGTGTCAAATGAATGGACGGACACCATCAGCGAGATTGAACTCGACACACTTCAAGTTCGGCGCACACTCTCTGCGGGGTGGGGGCCGATCGGGGTGACCACGGATGCCAGCGGACAGGTGTTGTATGTCGCCAACTCGATTGGTAACGACATTTCCGTTATCGATCTTGAAAGCGGGAGTGAGATCAAACGACTGGTGGCCGGACGGTCCCCGCATTATATGATCCGCAGCCGGGATGGAACGCGGATCTACGTCTCCAACCTCCTGCCCCCCGTTGCCCCGCCGGATCGACCGCCCCAGGCGGAAGTTACGGTTATCGACACAGCCACGCAGCGTGTGGTGGAGCGGCGCCTGCTGCCGGGAGCTACCCAGTTGCGCCATCTGGCAGAGACACCCGCCGGCGACTGGGTCATGACCCCACTGGTGCGCCCGAAGAATCTCAACCCCATGGTGCAGGTGGCGCAAGGATGGGTTGTGACGCATGGGTTTGCCCTCCTAGGCACGGGGAACAATCCCCGAGAGGTCCAGCTCCTGCTGGATGAGTTTGACGCCTATTACGCCGACGGCTTTGGAGTGGCCTTCACCCCGGACGGACGATTCGCCTTCGTTAGTGCCAGCAGCACGGCCACTGTCTCCCTGATTGAGTTTCCTCGGCTGGAAGGCCTACTTCACCGCTTGCCTGAGGAAGAATGGGTGAGTCTCGGCAATCGGTTAGATCTGTCATCCCAGTTCGTCCGCAAGCGGCTCCCTACCGGCAAGGAACCCCGGGCGGTGGTGGCTTCGCCGGACGGCCGTTTCGTTTATGTGGCCAATCGCCTTTCCGATTCCATCTCGGTCGTGGATGTAGACCAACAGGAGGTGATCAAAACGATCGAACTGGGCGGCCCACAAGAACTGTCGGCCCTGCGGCGAGGTGAGATTCTCTTCCACGACGCCAGCTTCTGCTTCCAAGGGCAGTTCGCTTGCGCCACCTGCCACCCCGATAACCACCTTGACGGGCTCACCTGGGACCTTGAACCCGACGGCCTGGGCCGGAATCGGGTCGATAACCGCACTCTGCGTGGCATTGCGGAAACTGCGCCGTTCAAGTGGAATGCCAAGAACCCCGACCTGGAAACGCAATGTGGGCCTCGCGTGGCTCGATTCCTCTTCCGCTCCGAGGGATTCAACCCCGACCAATTGCAGGACCTGGTAGCCTTCCTGAAGTCCATTCCTCTCCCGCCCAATCGTCTCCTGCGCCCGGATGGGCAATTGACGGCGGCCCAGGAACAGGGAAGAGCGCTCTTTGAAGATCGCTGCACGGCTTGCCATGGGGGTCCTCATTACACCACTCATTCAATCAGGCCATTTGGAGTGCCAGGACCCTACGACACCACGAAGACTTTTGATGTTCCACAACTGGAGCGAATCTACGAGTCGGCTCCCTACATGCATGACGGACGGTCGCTGACGCTGGAAGAGATTTGGACTGTCTTCAATGCGGACAATACCCACGGAGCCACCAATGACATGACTAAGGATCAATTGAACGACCTCATCGAGTACCTGAAGACCTTATAGGAGGATACAGATAATGGGGGGCCGGGGTGCCTTCGTTGCCGGCGGGTTGCTGATCACTTCTGCTTTGTTACTTGCGGGGACGCGCTTGGCTGCTATCGAACCAATCCCCCTCTACACCCAATGGGAAAACTTCACGACTGACAACGGCTTGCCGGACAACAAGGTTTTCTCCCTGGCTGTGGACGGGCCTCGGGTCTGGGTCGGAACCGAGAACGGGCTGGGGTTGTACGAGGACGGTCGGTGGAAAGTTTTCCGCCCGCGTGATGGCCTGGCGCACCGCGCAGTGATGTCGATCGCAGTTGACCCCAAGACCGGAGCTGTGTGGCTCGGGACCCTGGGAGGGCTAAGCCGGTTGTCAGCCGGTCGGTTCGACACCTTCACGCAACTGAACAGCGGGCTGGCGAACGACGTCGTCTATGCCGTGGCCGTTCAGGACGAATATCTCTGGGCGGCTACCGCCGCCGGCGTGAGCCGGCTGAACACATACACCGGCCAGTGGGAGATTTTCAACGAAAAGAACACCATGATGCACGAGATCTGGTGCTACGGCCTCTGGGTGGGCGCCGGCAAGGTCTATGTGGCCGTCTGGGGCGGCGGCCTGCTCGAGTACGACATTGCCGGCGACTACTGGAGAGACTATCGCGACCCCGACGGCGAAATGGAGATAGTTCTTTTCCGGGATCAGGGACTCATCCACGACGTTACCAGCTCGGTGAGTTATGGAGCGGGGAGGGTCTGGGTCGCCACTTACTTCGGCCTAAGCAGCTACGACGGACGAAACTGGCGCGGCTACATGGATCACGACAGCGGCCTGGCCAGCAATTTCATCAACTTTGTGAAGACCCAGGGCAAGGGTGTCTGGGTGTGCACGGACAAAGGGCTGAACTACTTTGACGGCAAGAGGTGGGTAACGTATCGCCGCGACCAAGAGGGGCCGAGCGGCGAAATCAAGGTCGCGGAAGGCAAGGAGGTCGTGTTTGCGCACGCCACCGCGTCCGCCCTTGCTCATAACTTTGTCCTGGCCGTGGACATGCAAGGCCAGGACATCTGGGTCGGAACCGCCAACGGTCTCAGTCACGGATTAGCTGCAAAGGAGGAACCGCACGATGTCAGCCCGAAACGCACTCAGTGAGAGCATACCGCCGCCTCAGACCCAAAGTGGGCGCAAGGGCTTGTCCAAGAAAGCCATGCACGCCCCACAGGTTCTGAATGAAGCCTATGACTATGCCCGCCCATCCTCGTTCTCTCGTGGGTTACGAGTGGATTTGAAGGACATCACCATCCTCTTGGTCTCGGGTACCGCCAGCGTGGACGAAAAAGGCCAGACAATTCACCCAGGAGACTTTCGGGCCCAGACCTGGCGAACCTATCACAACATTACCGCTCTTCTGGAATCTGAAGGCGCCTCCTGGAAGGACGTGGTGCGCACTACCTGCTTTCTGCGGGACATCGAGCGCGACTATGCTGCCTTTAACGAAATTCGCACGCAGTTTTTCCGGGAAAGGAAATTGGATCCCCTGCCTGCTAGTACGGGTATCCAAGCCATTCTTTGCCGTCCGGATTTGCTGGTAGAAATCGAAGTGATGGCCATTTTCGAGACAGACCGAAAATGATCCGCAGGAAGGAACGTTGGAGCCCATGTTGATCGGAGAAGCTGTTACTCGCTATGACCTAGACCACATCTGTCCTCTGCTGAGTCGGAAGAACCATCCCGATTTCCGGCAGGGGGGCACTCGCGTCGTGGAAGTGCGCAAGGTGCGCTTCGGCGCCTCCCGCCCTGTCATCATTGCCGGTCCCTGCGCGGTGGAAAGCCGGGCGCAGACCTTGGAAATCGCACGCGCCGCGAAGGCCTGCGGGGCCGACATGCTTCGCGGGGGCGCCTACAAGCCCAGAACCTCTCCATATGATTTTCAGGGCCTGGGGGAAGACGGACTGAAAATTCTTAGGGAGGCCTCTCAGGAAACCGGGCTGCCCGTGGTGAGCGAGGTGCTGGACGTTCGCCGACTGGAGTTGGTCAGCCGATACGCCGACATGCTCCAGGTGGGCTCGCGCAGCATGCAGCATTTTCCCTTACTCACTGAGATCGGGCAGCTCGGTCATCCGGTCCTACTGAAACGCGGGATGGCAGCCTTGCTGCACGAATGGTTGGGAGCGGCCGAATACATTGCCAAGGAGGGAAACCTCAACATCGTTCTCTGTGAAAGGGGCATCCGGAGCTTTACCACGGGAGAATACTCGCGGTTCGCGCTGGACTTGAATGTGGTCCAGGCCGCCCAAGGAGCAACGTTTCTCCCGGTGATTGTGGACCCCAGCCATGCAACTGGTGTGGCCGACCTGGTTCCATGGGCCAGCCGGGCGGCAATTGGGTTCGGAGCCCATGGATTGATCATCGAAATTGCCGCTGAAGGAACGGACCTATCAACGATCAAATGCGACGCCATGCAAGCAATTCGGCCTTCCGCCTTACAGGAGATCATTGACTATGTGCACACGCGGCGAAGCAATACTAGGAACTCGGCCCATGCTGCCTGAGGAAGAACAAGGGCTATGAACCAAAAACTCGCACTCCCCTTCATTGTCCTTTTTCTCTCCATCCTGGTGGCCCAAACACAAGAGGCACCGCAAGGATCTGACAACAAGGCTGACGAGCCCACACCCTATGCCAACACCCCCGCCGAGGCGATTCCCTATCGAAAGTTCGTCAAGCCCTACCACCAATTCTTTAAAGAGCCCATTGAGTATCTCGGCGCTGCTCGCGACATGAAGGCACCCACAGTGGGAGAAGTGCGGTTGGGTCTTCTGGCCCCTCTGGGGGACCATCCTGAATCCCCCTTCGGCCTGCAAATGAAGAAGGGCGCACTCCTGGCCTTGGAAGAGGCCAACGTGCAAGGAGGCTACCAGGGACGGCCCTTTGTCCTGATAGAGCACAACGACCAGGCTCTCTGGGGTGCGTCCTCCAATGAAATCGTAAAGATGGCAGAGGAACGAGTGTGGGCCATTCTGGGTTCAGTAGACGGAAGTAGTACCCATATCATGCTCCGGGCTACTCTGAAGCTGGAAATCCCCATTGTTAACACGGGATGCAGCGATCCCACTCTCACAGAGACTAATCTCCCCTGGCTGCTGCGGAATTTCGTTGATGACCGTCAGCAAGGTTACGCCCTCGCCCACTACGTGTACCAAGTGCTGGGGTTGAAGCGCATCGGCATTCTGCGCGTGAATGCCCGCTATGGCCGCTTGGGGATTGTGGAATTCACTGATGCAGCTCGCCGACTGGGCCACCCCGTTGTCCTGCAAACCAAATACAACCGCGGCAGCCGTGACTTTTCCAAGCAGTTGGGGAGGCTCCAGGCGGCCAACGTGGACGGCGTCCTGCTGTGGGGAGAGGCCCCGGAAATCGGCCATTTTCTCAAACAGATGCGGGCGGCTGGGATGAGTCAATCCGTATTTGGCGGCGACCGGCTGGTGACGGACGAGCTACTAAGCATTGCTGGGCCTGCGGCCGAAGGCCTGGTTGCTTCCTACACCTATGACCCGACTCGAAAGGACCCGCGATTGAAAGCCTTTCGGAGAAAGTTTCGCCAACGGTTTGGTGAGGAGCCCGACCATTTCGCCGTGCATGCTTACGATGGCATGAACATGTTGATCAACGCGATTCGTAGAGCCGGACTGAACCATGGACGCATTCGCGATGCCCTCACCGAATACAATCTCTACGACGGAATCGCCGGTCGGGCAATCTTTGATTCCACGCACAACAATGTTTCCACTCCCAGTCTGGCCGTTGTGCGGGAAGGGCGTTTCATCTTCCAACCTGCTTACAAAGAGCCGCAAGTAGCAGAGGCTGCCAGTGCGACAACTTCCAGTCGGTAGGATCGCAACCTGTCTATCAATCCTGGTCCTCATCGGGACAGCGGTGGAACTAGGGGCGTCGAGCCCTGAGGGCAATTCTGCGCAGGGGATCGCTTCCCCAGGCGAACGATCACCCTCTTCGCCCTACGCTCGGATCGCAGAAAGACCCCCGCAGTATGAAGGCCCTGGGCGCGGCCCCGAAGCGGATATCCGCTCGAAGGAAATCACGATCGGTTTGCTAGTGCCCCTGAAAGGTGTCCAGACGGAAGCTGGCCGTGCTCTCCAGCTTGCGGCCGCACTGGCCCTCGAAGAGACGAACGCGCAGGAAAACCATCGTGGTCGGCCCTTCCGTCTTCAGACTCGCAGTACTAGCGGCCTCTGGGGAAAAGCCACCAGTGAAGTCGTCCGGCTCATTTATGCCGACCAGGTTGTTGCCCTGGTCACTTCAACGGACGGAGCAACTGCTCATCTCGCCGAACAGGTAGCGAACAAGGCCGGCGTGCCGGTGTTGAGCCTGGCGCCGGACTCCACCATAACGGAAATCAATCTTGCCTGGATTTTCCGTTGCGTGCCCAGTGACCGAAAGCAAGCGGCAATCCTCGCTAGAGAAATTTATGCTCGGCGCGGATTCACGAAGGTTGCGGTGGTATCTCAGGGCAATCGGGACGGACGAAGGGGCGCCTTGGCGTTCCGGACCGCGGCCGGGAAGCCCGATGGCTTGGTGACGCTCCAGGTGGCTCGGGAACCGACCGCCTCTGATCTCCAGCTTCTGGTGCATATGTTGCGTCGGGAGCAGGTCGAAGCCTTGGTCCTGTGGACGGAAGCCGCCGCGGCAGCGAGAATCGCCACGCAACTACGGGACTCTGGGTTCAGCATCGAGATCTACTTAAGCGTGCAGGCCACCCAGCCACCCTTCTTCGCTTTGTCCGGGAAGTCCGCCTGGGGGGTTCATATTCTCGCACCGGTTGAGAGTGCGAACACGGCGGCAGCCCGCGAGCGTTTTGTAGCCCGGTACAAGGCTCAAACCGGAACAGCACCCAATCCTGTGGCAATCGCAGCCTTTAATGCCGTTCGTCTCTTGGCAAGAGCATTAGACACAGTCGGCCCGAATCGTGCACGGCTTCGGGACTACCTGGCCACCGATCTTCCCGACTCTGTAGCCACGCGGGAAATGGCTTTCGATCTTGAGGGTAACTTGCGGGGGGCTTGGACCATACGTACCTATCAGCCGGGCAAGGATGCCTGCTGCCCAGAAGCGAAAAAGCAGCTGGAATCACCGCGGTGACGGGCGCTGCGCTGCCTCCGAACTTTCCTTTATAGGCTGCTCATCTCGTCGTGCCAAAACCATCTTTTTTGGACTTGGAGGTACTTACAACATTAGGGGATTGCAATTGTGGCAAAGTGAGTGCTGGAGAAGATGAAGGAGATAAGGGATAGGAAGAAGCCGAAGGGGTCAAAGAGGGGAGCAAGGTTTACTTCGTCGGTCCAAGGTTCCAAG
>JABAHQ010048578.1_pt1 | contig 11008 bp, 11 predicted proteins | sample 7062091 | NCBI WGS metagenome assembly JABAHQ01 (sample SAMN14534359, study PRJNA622989) | marine sediment metagenome | biome: marine biome [ENVO:00000428]; feature: marine pelagic biome [ENVO:01000023]; material: deep marine sediment [ENVO:00002113] | place: India: Gulf of Kutch | collected...
CGACCCTCGCTTGCCCTTCGGTCTGCCCGGCGTGAACAAGAAGGGTAAGGTCTCGAATGGCAACTACATCTGGATCAGTTACTTCTACAGCTATCTCAATGAGCGGGGCCGTGCAGGCTTTGTCATGTCCTCCCAGGCCTCAAGCGCTGGCCGCGACGAGGCCAGGGTGCGCCAGAAGCTCGTCGAGACCGGCGACGTGGACCTCATGATCGCCATCCGGTCAAACTTCTTCTACACCCGCACCGTGCCTTGCGAGCTGTGGTTCCTGAATCGCGCCAAGGCGGAAAAACATCAGAAAAAGGTGCTCATGATCGATGCGCGGAACATCTACCGCAAGGTCACGCGCAAGATCTACGACTTCAGCCCGGAGCAGGAGCAGAATATCCTCGCTATCGTCTGGCTCTACCGGGGGCAGACAGATAAGTACCTCGACCTCGTGGCTGGCTATTGCCATCGGATGCTTGACGAGGGCAGCGCGTGTTTTACAGGCAAAGACGACGATGGCGAAGAGATCGAGCCGTTACCAGCTTTCATCGACTCTCTTGAAGCATTACGCAACGCCATAGGTCCATTCCTTAAGACGCTCCCCAAAGATGCCGCCCACGCCGAAGTACAGAAGGAACTGGAAGATGCTCTGCCCACCTTCGAGGCCGATGTCGAGGCATTCAAAAAGGCGGTGGCCGGGGAGCAGAAGGCATGGAAGAATCAGAAGACCAACAACGGCGCGCTCAAGAAGGCGGTCGAGCGCCTCTCGCCCCTTGCCGAAGCGAGCCGTGACCTCGTAAAGCAGACAGATCTCCTCTACAAGCTCGCTTGCCGTTTGATCGAAACCTGCGAGAACGAATGCGATGCCAGAAGCAGCGACTCCTGGGCCAACCGCGACATAACGCGAGCACGCAGGGCCGCCGACGAGGCCCGTCAAATGGCCGTTGAGCAGCTCAAGCAGGTGCGCTATTTCTGGAAGCAGGCCCACTGGCTGACCGAACGCTTTCCTGATNNTGAGGCCAACGACTGGAGCCTCACGCCCGGCCGTTACGTAGGCGTAGCACCGGAGGAAGAGGACGAGGACTTCGACTTCGAGGAGGCCCTCCGCGACATCCACGTCGAGCTGGAAGACCTCAACGCCGAGTCCGTCAAACTGGCTGCGACCATCAAGAAGAATTTTGAGGAGTTGGGGGTATGAGGTTGGACGAGCTTAGAATTGGCGATTTGGGACGTGTGGTTACAGGCAAAACACCCACCACCAAGAACCCTGCATTTTTTGATGGTGATTATCAATTCGTCACACCATCTGATCTGGATTGGAGAACGTATTACTGCCAGTCCACAGAAAGAACCGTTACTGAAGATGCCAAGCGTAATCATCATAGCCAGTTCATTCCAACTGACGCGGTCATGGTGACCTGTATTGGAAACACAATAGGCAAATGCGGGATTTCATCAGGCCCATGCCTTACGAATCAGCAAATTAATAGTATCATCCCCTATCCCAGCTATGATCCGAAGTTTATCTACTATCTCCTCGTCCAGAATGCAGGAGTGGTTCGTGGAGTCGGTCTCGGCGGTGGTTCTGCCACCCCGATTGTGAATAAAACTACTTTTTCGGGAATTAAGCNNTCGATAGCCTCAACCCTCTCCGCCTATGATGACCTGATAGAAAACAACCGGCGGCGGATTCAGCTGTTGGAGCAGTCGGCGCGGCTGCTCTATAAGGAATGGTTCGTCAACCTCCGCTTTCCCGGCCACGAACACGTCAAAATCAAAGACGGCATACCGAAGGGGTGGGAAAAGCGGAGATTGTGCGATATTGTCGATATTACGATGGGGCAAAGCCCCAAATCTAAATACTACAATGAACATGGCGATGGCCTTCCGTTCCATCAAGGTGTGACTAATTATGGCATCAGATTTCCGACTCACCAGACCTTTTGCACGTTGAAACCCAGAATTGCCGAGGCTGGCGATATCCTTTTCAGCGTACGCGCCCCAGTCGGTCGAATCAACATTTCTCTCGACAAGATTGTAATCGGGCGCGGCCTTGCTGCAATACGATCCACCAAGCGCCAGCAGAACTTCCTTTTTTATGCTCTAAAGGATCACTTCTTCAAGGAAGACATGATGGGTGGAGGGGCGATTTTCGCAGCAATAACCAAGAAGGACCTCCACGAGGTTAAGTTGCTTCAACCACCTGATAGACTCGTTGAGATGTTCTTGGATCATGTGAGACCGCTCGATCGGCAGATCGAGAATCTGCACAACTCAAGCAACAGGCTTATCGAAGCGAGAGATATTCTCTTGCCGCGTCTGATGAACGGGGAGGTAGCTGTATGAGTATGGAGACAAATTTACACGGACGTCTGCGCAATACATCACTGCCATATAGAAGTGGCTTGTTGCCACTATTCGAGGCTGTGTCCAATTCGATTCATGCAGTTGAAGAGGCTGGACTTTCACCAGATAGCGGAAAAATAACTATAAAAATCCTGCGAGACACACAATCTCAGATTGACTTTAAAAGTGACCAGAAGAAGCCCGGCCCGGAAGCGGTAGAGGCTATTACAGGCTTTGAAATAGTCGATAATGGTATCGGCTTTAACAACGCTAACATGAATTCCTTCCAAACCCTCGACAGTGAATACAAAGCAGATAAAGGAGGGCGTGGTGTCGGTCGANNTAATAGTGTCTACCAAGGCGAAAATGGTGAGCTTAAATCAAGAACCTTTGCTTTCAATGCCACGTCTGGCGTTGTTAATGAAAAGATAGATGATAAGCCACCTGGCACTATGAAATTTACAACAGTGCATCTGGATGGTTTTGGGGATAGATATCGTGAGGCATCACGCAAGACCACAGAAGCTATCGCTAACAGCTTATTTGAGCATTGCCTGTGGTACTTTGTGCGTCTAGGCGGGGCTCCAAATATCATAATTGGCGATGATGAAGATACTATCAATCTCTACGATGTTTACGACGAACATATGGCCTCATCTGCAGTTATTGACACCATTACGATCAAGGAAAAGAATTTTGACTTGACGCACATTAGGCTGCGGGCTCAAGCATCGAAATCTCACGCTGTTGCATTTTGCGCGGCCAACAGGCTTGTAAAGGAAGAAAGCTTAAGGGGTAAGATTCCCGGCTTGTATGGAAGCCTGAGTGATGAAGATGGTGAGTTCGTATATGCATGTTATGTCAGTTCTTCGTTTCTCGATGAGAAGGTGCGTTCAGAGCGTACCGACTTTGATATAGATGAGCAACCATTAGATTTATTCGCCCAAACAGAAATATCGNNACGGTGTTATTGCCAAGGCAGCAGAGCATCTTTCCGAGTATTTGGAGGAAAACAAAAAGAAAGGAAGAGAGCGCGTTGAAAACTTTGTATCACGCAAAGCACCCCGCTATCGTCCAATTTTAGAGAGAATTCCAGAGAATGAATTGGCCATTGACCCCAACATATCCGACAAAGAGCTTGATATGACTCTTCACAAACAACTTGCCGAGATCGAGGGAAAACTTCTTGCCGAGGGACACGATGTGATGGGTCCTAAAGAGGATGAAGAGTATTCTGAATACCAAAAGCGCCTACAGGAATATTTAAGAACGGCGGAGGATATCAAGAAATCAGACCTCGCGAACTATATCTTCCACAGAAAAGTGATATTGGATGTTCTGGAAAAAGCAATTCAGAAAGGCGGGGACGGGAAATATGCCCGAGAGGACTTGATTCATGGTCTGATCATGCCGATGCGGAATGACTCTAATAGCGTTATGCCCGATAGTTGCAACCTGTGGCTTCTTGATGAGCGATTAGCATTTCATGACTACCTGGCCTCANNGCCGATAACAAGTTCTACAGAAACGAAGGAGCCGGATGTCTGCGCGCTAAATGTTTTTGATAATCCTGTGCTCGTTTCTGAAGGAAACAATTTGCCCCTGGCTTCAATTGTAGTAGTTGAAATAAAACGTCCGATGAGAAACGATGCAGCGGAAGGAGAAGATAAAGACCCTATTGAGCAGGCACTTGGATATCTTGACCGAATTAGGCAGGGAAAGGTCCAAACTGCATCCGGACGACCAATACCCAAATCAGAGAACATACCCGGCTTTTGTCATGTGATTTGCGACATCACCCCAACCATTGAGAAACGTTGCGAAATACACGATGCAATAAGAACTAGTGATGGACTCGGGTACTTTTTCTATCACAAAAGATTCGGAGCATTTGTGGAAGTAATATCATTCGACCGTCTCGTAAACGCAGCTAAAGAAAGAAATAGAGCTTTCTTTGACAAGCTGGGGCTTCCGACGACATGAGTTCAGGAAATAAATTGTCCTACACCGAAGACACCCTCGTTCAACAGACAACAGCCGAGTACCTGGAGCAGCAGCTCGGCTGGGAGTCGGTCTACGCCTACAACACCGAGACCTTCGGGCCTGAAGGTACGCTGGGACGAGGAACCGACCGCGAAGTGGTGCTGACGCGCTATCTACGGGCGAAGCTCGTCGAGTTGAATCCCGGCCTGCCGGAAGATGCCTATGACGACGCCGTGCGACAGGTCGTTACGGCCATGGCGACTCAAACACTGCTGGCAACGAACCGGGAGAAGTACGAGCTGATCAAGGATGGCGTGCAGGTAACGTTCCGTAATGATAAAGGCGAACGGATGCGGCAGCGGCTCCGCGTATTCGATTTTACGGAGCCGGAGAAAAACCACTTCCTATGCGTGCGCGAGCTTTGGGTACGCGGCGACCTCTATCGCCGCCGGGCGGATATCGTGGGGTTCGTCAACGGTCTGCCGCTATTATTTATCGAGTGCAAGAATATCCACAGGAATCTGCGAGCAGCGTTCGATAAGAACCTATCGGATTATAAGGACACCGTACCGCATCTCTTTCACCATAACGCCGTACTCATGCTCGGAAACGGCGACAAGGCGCGCATCGGCTCCATTACAAGCAGGTGGGGGCACTTCCACGAGTGGAAACGTCTGGCCGAGGAAGAGCCTGGCGTGGTGGACATGGAAACACTCCTTAAGGGCGTTTGCGACAAGCGCAACTTCATGGACATGGTGGAGAACTTCATCGCCTTTGACGATTCTTCCGGAGAACCGAAGAAGATTCTCGCCCGGAATCACCAGTTCCTTGGTGTTAATCGCGCCATAGAGGCTGTAAAAGACCGCAAGAGCCGACAAGGCAAGCTGGGAGTATTCTGGCACACCCAGGGCGCCGGCAAGAGCTATTCGATGGTGTTCTTCACCCGTAAGGTCCACCGAAAACTCGGAGGGAACTTCACTTTCCTGATTCTCACCGATCGCGAAGACCTGGATACTCAGATTTATAAGACCTTTGCTGGATGCGGAGTGGTGGACAATGACCGTGACCCCTGTCGGGCGGCCAGTGGCGAACACCTGGGCGGGTTGCTTGCACAGCACAAATCGCACATTTTCTCGCTTATTCAGAAGTTTAACCAGGAGGTAGACCCGGACGAAGGCTATACGCAGCGAGATGACATCATCGTCATCACCGATGAGGCGCACCGCACGCAATACGGCACGCTTGCCCTAAATATGCGGAATGCCATGCCGAATGCCAGCTATATTGGCTTCACCGGCACACCACTATTCAAAGAAGACGAGATCACCCGCCGGGTCTTCGGTGACTACGTCTCGACCTACGACTTCCAGCGCGCTGTTGAGGACAAGGCCACCGTGCCGCTCTACTATGACGCCCGGGGAGAAAAGCTCGGCGTGGCTGTAGGCGACCTAAACGAGCGGATAGCCGAAAAGCTTGAGGCGCTGGAAACCGAAGATATCGATGTCGAGCAGCGCCTGGAAAAGGAACTCAAGCGCGATTACCACATCATTACTGCAGACAAGCGTCTGGACCAAGTCGCCCACGACTTCGTCAAGCATTACTCGACGGCGTGGGAGACCGGCAAGGCCATGCTGGTATGCATCGACAAGGTTACCTGCGTGCGGATGCACAACCTGATCACCAGGTATTGGGACGAGCGAATTGCGGAGTTGGAGGCTGAGGTGGGGGCAGTCAAAGACGAGCANNGAGCAGGAAGAGGTCTACCGTCGTCGCCAGATTGAGTGGATGCGCGAGACGCGTACGGCTGTAGTGGTTAGCGAGGAACAGGGTGAGGTAGAAAAGTTCCAGAAATGGGATCTGGACATCAAGCCTCACAGAAGACTCATCAAGGAAGGTATGGACCTGCCCCTAACTATGCGTGAAAAACCGCAATTCCGTAATATGCAGCGGATGGATCTGGACGAGGCGTTCAAGGAAGAGGAGCACCCGTTCCGAATCGCCATTGTTTGCGCTATGTGGTTAACTGGTTTTGATGTGCCGAGCCTCTCGACGCTTTACCTCGATAAGCCGCTTAAGGCCCATACGCTCATGCAGGCCATCGCCCGTGCCAATCGTGTAAACGAAGGTAAGAACAACGGCCTTGTCGTCGATTACTGCGGTATCCTCAAGAACCTTCGAAAGGCTCTGGCAACGTTCGCGGGTCGGGCCGACGGTGGGCATGGCGGTAATGGTGGCGAACGAGAACCTGCTAAGCCCGAGGAAGAATTATTGGATGACCTGGCGGAAGCCATCGCATTCGTTCGGGGGTTTCTGGCTGAGCGCGGAGCGTCGCTTGATGACATCATCACAAAGGACGGATTCGAACGCAACGCTGCCATCGTTGCCGCAAAGGAAGCGGCGAATGAGAATGACGAGACGCGCAAACGCTTCGAGGTGATGTGCCGGGAAGTCTTCAAGAAGTTCAAGGCTTGCATTAACGTCAAGGGTGTCAATGCGCACCGAGGAGAATACGCTGCACTCAACATTATTTACAAAAGCCTACAACAGGACCGGGAACATGCGGACATCACCGATATCATACGGCAGCTTCATCAAGTAGTGGACGAGGCCATTGAGACTAAGACGACTCGTGATATAAAGGAGTCAAAACCGTACGATATCAGCAAAATCGACTTTGATCGGCTGCAGGAAGAGTTTGAACAAATACCGGCCAAACGTTCTATGGTTCAGAATCTTAGACATGCTATTGAACAGCGACTTAGGCGACTTCTGGAACAGAACCCGCTCCGTACGAATTTCCAGCGCCACTATGAGGAGATTGTGGCTGAGTACAACCGAGAGAAAGACCGGGTGACCATCGAGAAGACTTTTGAGGCACTACTTAAATTTGTTAAAGACCTTGATGAGGAAGACAGCCGTGCCATCAAGGAAGGGCTTGATGAGGAATCGCTGGCCCTATTCGATCTACTGAAGAAACCAGCCCTCACTCCTGTCAATATCAAGCGAATCAAGAATGTAGCCGTTGAATTGATAACGACTTTGAAGGCCGAGAAACTCAAGGTCGACCATTGGCGGGATAAGGAGTCTACTCGGGACGCAGTGCGAATTGCTATACGAGACTTTTTGTGGAGCGATAAAACCGGGCTTCCTGTGGATATTTATAGTGAGGACGAAGTGAGCGCGAAGGCCGAGGAGGTCTTTCGACATGTTCATCGAACGTACCCGACAATTCCGTCACCTTATTATAAGTACGAAGCAAAATGTTAGGCAGTTTGGTTTGTTTTCTATGTTAAGATTATAGGCAAGGAAGGGATCCTCCTATGAGTAAAAAACAGGATGCTCTGTGTATTAGAAATGAGGGATTAAAACTTCTACATAAAAAGGGGGAGTGGAAGGATGTAAGAGGTCTCGGTGGCAAGTGCCAGGGGTAAGAATTCGATAATATAAGTATTTTATATAGGACGCCATTTCAAAAAACACCTGAAGTCACAGATGGGCAAAAATATTTAGGGGCTTTGCACGGCACCTCTTGTGAACAACTGCCCTATGGCCTAGATGTTTGGGTAGACCAAAAGAAAGTTTTAAATATTGAATGGAATGATGGTAAGATTGACCTGGTTTTATTTAAGCGCGGTGATTGGGAAAGCAAATTCATAGTTAATGGCAGGTAGATTGCTTGAGGTGAAGGCAGAACTCCACATAGATCACCAGGAGCTTGTTGGGGAGATAGCAGAAAGGGTTGTCGAGGCCCTAAAGCCTATGCTCTCAAGCAAGGAGGGAGAGGACAGGCTGATGTCGGCCGAGGATTTGTGTAAATATCTTCAGGTTGAGAATAACTGGATTTATCAGCAGGTCCATTCCAAGAGTATTCCCTTTCTTAAGGCTGGGAATAAGCTACGTTTCCGTAAGTCTGAGATTGACGAGTATCTTAGGAAGAGAAAATGATGGCTGTTGTCTTCGCGTAAAAAACCCGAAAATTTCTTCTTGAAACTTGCTTAGAGGCAACAAAATGGACGAGAAAGCTCTTATTCCTATATATAGAGGCGAAACTGTTGTTTCGAGCTTGGGAAATTCATTCGGGGGCTCCTTGAGGGAAACCAGATTGACGGCAATGGTGGGCTATTTAATTTCTTTAGCACCAAATCCGTTCTTGGATTTATTTAAAATCAAGGAAGTGCCATTAGAACTTAACCTCGAATTGACTGAAGACAGCGGTCGCTCGGACATTCAAATAGTCACAAGAAAAGGTGTTGCTGTAATTGAAGCAAAAGCAGAGTCAGTAGATCCTTTTAAGCAGGCGCTACGCTATAATGCAAGGTGGCGCATACTGCTTACAAATTTTAAGCCCAGTAGTTATGTTTATAGAAGGAAAGTTAGGTATATAAGCTGGCAAGATATTGCCGATATTTGCTATGGTTTATATAAGCACCGCGACTATAGAGTGAAATTTTTATCCCAAGATTTGATTACTTACCTAAAGGAGCATAAAATGATTAAGCGCGATGATGTTGTTGAAATTTACGCACGCGAAATAAATGAAGAAAAGACATTAGCTCTATTCCTGCACGGACGGTTATATGGTTGTAATTACCAAAAGGATAGTAAGATGGCTGAAGCAAATTATTTTGCTCCACATTTTGCCAAAAAAATTGCGAATCTACATCCAGGTATCACCACAGGAATTAGTTATATAGCTCAAATAGAGAGTATTGAAATTGCGGAATCTATCAAGGATGCAAAGAATATTATTCGAAAAAATCGAGGCAAAGCTTGGTTGAATAAACACCTGTCTGTTGTTCAGCCAGTATTAGCTGCTTGGCCATGGAAAAATGTTAGGCGAAATTTTTTATTTCTTGGTGAGCCCCGTCTTGTTTTTAATCCAGCTGTTAATAAAGAACTATTGCAAAAGGGAAAAGGTTGGCTTAGTAAAAGATACTTGACTTTTGATGAATTATTCAAAGCATGGAGCGGAAAAAGCCTTTATTAATGCAAGAAATGTTTAGCATACACGACATTATAGCAACAACGTGCATCATAAGGCCCTCTGGGACACAAAAACGGCTACTGAAGGAAAATAGTTTGCGATCTGTGTGACGCACATTCTGCCACTCGCCTAACCCGAAGGTCATATCTGGTCGAAATCAAGACCTGCCGTATTGCCTATGATGTCTCAGATGATATTCACGTCGATACCGAAGTACTCGCGTATCAGTATATCCCTTAGGCCTGCTATCTTCTTCCACTCAACATCCGGGTGCCGCTGCCTAATGGTCTCCGGCAAGTTTTTTGTCGCTTCCCCCTATGATCTCAAGGTTGCGCACAACGGCATCAAGGGTCTTGGAATCGTCTTTAAGCCCTTCAAGGGTGACTCCTGCGGTATAATCCCGGATCTTGCCCGGTAGGTAGCGGTTTATCCCTTGAGTTAGGGCGAGAGAGGTGGTAAAGTTTCATCATGGATATCCGTTCGACGCTGAAGCAAAAAGAGAGAAGGTCATACCGAAAGATGTCACGGGGGAAGAGGATCGAGCTTGCCATAGAGCTTTCGGAGTTCACCCGGGATTTTTCCCAGGATATTAAGGTGTATGCAAAAAGAATTCAAGGATATCGTAAAGGCACTAAAGGAAGCAAAGCGTCTTAGGTATATCCACGATTTTGCCCTCACCGGTGCGCTTGCCCTCTCANNCCCTCTCAGCCCTTTCCCAGCCTAGAGCCACGAGAGACATCGATGTTCTCATCTCTATTGAAGAAGATAGAATAAAAGGTTTTGTGGAGTGGCTCAAGTCTTCTAAAGAATTCAGGCTCACCAAACACCATGTAGGAAGACCAAAGGATCACATAAAGGACCTCATTGAGGTCCCAATAAGAAGTATTAAGGCTGACATCATAGTAGCCTCGAGCGAGGTGGAAAAAGAGGCGGTAAAGACAGCCCTTGCAGCGAGGACTTATAATATACAATTCAGGGTGGTCCTCCCAGAGTATCTGATAGTACTCAAGCTCCTTGCCGGGTCCGACCAGGATTACATAGACGGGGCGCAATTATGGAAGGAAGATATTGATAAGGCCATGGTTAGAAGGATGGTCAAAAAACTCTTTATGGAGGGGAAGCTTAAAAAGTTGATCTCTATAGCAAAAAGGCTTCCATAGAAGATAGGAACATCGAGCCCGATCCGGTGATTTATCCTTACAATACCCAATTACTTCCGTTTGCTCATATATTCGAAAATTTAAAGTCCAATGGTCTCTTTAAGTATGGCTGGGCGAAGCCTTGGCTTTATGGCATCCGCCAGGACAAGATCCACCCGACAGTTAAAGAGGCCTTCGAGGAGCTCCTTCAGGTCCATGTAGGCGTCGAAGGTCTTGGTCTCGAACTCTACCAGAAAATCGAGGTCGCTCGTCCGGGTCTCTTCTCCTCTTGCACAGGAGCCGAAAAGCACCAGCTCTTTTACGCCAAGACCCTTGATCGCCTCACGGTTTTTCTCGAGGACCCTTATGACATCGTCCTTATTCACTTACTTTCTCCTCAGGTTTCAATTCCCAGAGCCTTTATACCCCAAATCCCCGATGTTTTCAAGGGATGCTTCGACACTGGGTTGCCTGCGCCCGGCTGAAAATCCGCGGGGCACTTTTATGTTCTCTTCTGCTGATTTGTGACGCACAATTTTGGACCTTCGGGTTTTTACAGAAGGTCTTAGTT
>JABAHQ010015963.1_pt2 | contig 11001 bp, 11 predicted proteins | sample 7062091 | NCBI WGS metagenome assembly JABAHQ01 (sample SAMN14534359, study PRJNA622989) | marine sediment metagenome | biome: marine biome [ENVO:00000428]; feature: marine pelagic biome [ENVO:01000023]; material: deep marine sediment [ENVO:00002113] | place: India: Gulf of Kutch | collected...
CGCAAGTGGATTAAGTGGGCTATCGGTAATGCGACACAGGAAGTTTATTTCACGGTCATGTTGCAAGCAGGTAAAACATTATATGATCTTCCAGCTGGTGTTACAGATGTTATCGCTTACGATGATAATGCTATAAGTTCTGGTGGGATTAATACACTTTTCACTATTGATAATTGGATGTTTTCGAGAGGGTTTTACGGGAATGTTTTTTATGGTGGCTACGATCTGATTAGTTATCATTTGGTGTTAGATTTTCTAACAACCCTTAATAAGTATACGGCTACGCCATATAATTGGAAGTATCACAAGTCCACAAATCAGTTGGAGATTAACCCAGCACCGCCTCAAAATGAAGGTAACGTTGTGGTTTTGGGTAATGACCCTGATACTGGATTGCCTAAAGAATATGTTTTTGATTCACCGGGGTTTGTCATGCTGAGAACCTACATGATTCAGGGCGCCACACTTCCAAATTATACGCCAGATTGGCGAGATAAACTTAGAGAGGTCAAGACAGTCATAGAGACTAGATATCTCACTACAACGGAAATTTCGAATAAATCGCTGTTGTTGAATCATAAACCAGCAGAAGACTATAAGGACAAATTCGATTATAACGTTCCAGAGGATATGTCACTGACTGTAAATGGACTAACCACTGAAAAGTATGTTGATTGGGACCAATTAAACACAAACGATAGAGTCGTTACTTGGGATGGTCTATCCCTAGAGGATACTCTAAGCGCTGGAGATTATATAACAATTTCATATCCGGTGGTATTAGAATCTGATTATTATCCCGACGAATGGACCAATGTGACAGCTACATCCAAAGAGGTTGAACAGTTTACATTAAATCAATCACATATTGATAGGGGATATTTGAGAGTTTCTTGGCCTATTTGGAATGAGAATATAAAATTCACTGTTGGTGGTATTACACATGAGTTATCAAAACTGTCAACCGAGGATTATGACTTGGATGATAATGACCCTAAAAAGGTTGTATGGAAAGGACATGATCTAGAGAATATCCTTGGGGTTGGTGATGAGGTTGTGGTTACTTATGTTGCTGTTAGAAGTAGAAGACCTGGCAATAAAAAGGCAAATCANNTTGCTGTTAGAAGTAGAAGACCTGATAATAAAAAGGCAAACCAAAGTGTAGTTAGACAATACACTACTAGAATAGAAAACAGAAATCTAACTTCCGATGAGATTACAAACAAAGCATTTGAATTAGAAGAATCTGTTAGTGCTGCTGATGGCATGAGATTGACCATAGGTTCTTTTGATAGAGTGATAGGCGTGGATTTTAGGTTAGATGGGACCAAGACAGTGGCATGGGATAACATGGAACTTGATGGTGTTGATGATCTTGGTGACCCATTATTGAGTGTTGGTGATTCTGTTACCGTTACATATACGTCTGCTAATTACTTCGAAAGGGAAGTTGAAGAAGATTTATATGATGAGGATTGGATTCTGGATTATGTAACAGCCATGTCAAAAATCTCACTCGGCATGATCAGAAGAAAGTTCGCTAATTTCAATAGCATGGGTAATCAAGGTATCAGTCTTGATGGTGACGCTATGATTAGTGAGGGACAACAAGAGAAAGAGAGACTTGAGGAAACCTTGAGGGATGAAGAAGCATATGAAGGATACGGTATAGAAATTGGATTGATGTAAAAAATTCAAGGAGAGGTTTGAAATGAGCAAAATTGACCCTAAGTGGATACAAATAGATGATAGTAAATTAACAATTGTAGAAAATCAGGATGGCGAAAATGAACTTAGTATCTCCACGGATGCTGTATTGGATGGCGTCAGTGTAGAACTCATAAATGGCAGTAAAATCGAAGTCAGAACTGCCTCTGAGGGTGTTCCGTCAGAAGACCCTAATCGTGACCAATCCGATGATATTTGGATTGAAATACCTGATTTTGCTTAAGGATTATTAATGTCTATAACTTGTCCGCCTAATTGCATAAAAGGGACTCCGTTGTGGAGTCTTTATGACGTTACTGATTCGAATCCAGAGTTTTGTCTGTATGAATCGGTGGTACAGGAATACACTGATATAGCTGGATTTTCAGTGTTGTATTACCGTGCGAAATCAAAAATGGATAGACTATATGGTGAAGATGCAAACCAAGACTATCATGAACCTGTAGAGACAAAGTTATATTACGAACCATCAGATGAACCTAATATAATAGATGCTTTTGGTATTAGATCAGACGAGACTTTAGAATATTCTTTGATTCCTAAAGCGACATTCAGTAGAGACATTGGTTCTTCTGTTGAAGGAGTGCCTAAGAGCGTCACTGGAATAGATGGGGGTACGGGATATGTGCCCTCACAGTCAGTGGCTACTACCGGAGGTACTGGCGAAGGACTTCGTGTTGATATTGTTACCACTAACGGTATTGTAACCAGTATTAAGATAAACTCGTTTAATAAAGGGAATGGTTATTTAGAAGGTGATATCATAACTATTGATTCGGGTGACAAGAATGCAACATTCCAGATAAGTTCTGTTGGTGAGGATTCAATTGGTCCTATGCCGGGTGATGTCATAAAAACCCTTTGGAATAATAGAAATTATGAGGTAGTTGACATAGGTTCTGAACAATCTATATTCCAAGGTAAGAAATTAGTTTGGGAGTTTATTCTAAGGCCATATAGATTCAGTGAAGAATCACTTAAGGCGGAAGAAATACATAGAAGTTCTATGGGATGGACGTTCATTTATATCTATCCTGATGGTGAGTTTGCTGATGTTACTTATGATGATGGTACAGAAGTACAGTCAGTACCAGTAGATACATTAGATATAAATTTAGATCAACTTGAGTGTGGCTATAAGTATATAAAGACCGAAGATGGTGGTATTGAATTACTTGAACAAGAACTTGTTCTTGATGATGACATCAACGATGAGGGTAATTACAAGAACACAGGCAAGAAACTCAAGGACAAAGAGTCTAAGAAGATTGGTGATGATACTTGGGTTGAGGTTGAGTCTGACAAGATAGATGATTATGGTGATGTCGATAGTAAAATTTTCGGCTACTAATGGGGATATAAATGAAACTTAAAAAATTTATGAGAAAATCATCGGTCAATGAAATGTTGGGTGAAGATACCAAGGTAAACTTTGTTAAAGAGTTTGTTCGTAAGGGTAGAGCTAACGAAAAGGGTATAACTGAGTTTGATGTTGACCCTGATGAACTTGCTATGGGTATAGAAGTTGAATATGAACACACCAGTAACAAGGAATTATCTGAACGTATAGCACTGGACCATTTGGCTGAACTTCCAGATTATTATACTAGATTGAAGAAGATGGAAGAAGAAGGCAAAAAAGAATTGGGGATTGACAATTAATGGCAACACAACACTATTTTTACAACGTAATGAGAAAGACCATCATACAGTTTCTTGATATGTTCAATGATATTGTTATAGCTAGATATAATCAAGACACTGGTCAGGTTATGAAGTATGTAAAAGTCCCATTGAAGTTTGCTCCAAAAACAAAACAATGGTATTGGGTTGAACTACGTGAACACAAAGATAGACGTGATCAGGTTTTACCTATAATGGCAGTTGATCTTGAGAATGTTGAATATGCTCAGGATAGACAGGTTAATCGTAATCATAAGATTTCATTATCCAATGATAGTTCTGACATAAAACAATATTTTAATCCGGTTCCTTATGATTTTACATTCAAACTTCAAATTGCAGCCGAATATATGGTTGATATCACACAGATAGTTGAACAGATATTTCCTTTCTTTACCCCCGAAGCATATGTAAGGGTCACTGTACCCGAACTTAATATAGAGGGTCTTGCTGAGCCTGATGAGGCTGGTGCTGATAAATTGGAACTCAGGGTTTTGTATGAAGGTTCATCCAAGGAAGCACCTGTTGAATTAGATGAAGCTGGTTTCAGAATTTTAAGATGGGATTTGACTTTCAAGGTTCAAGGGTATCTATTTTCACCTATCAGTACTGTTAAAAGAGTACACCATGTTGTTCAGAATGTATATACAGAAGATGAACAATGGGCTAATAGGTCACAGGATTCAGACAACGTGATAGGGGAAGTTGGTAATGCTACGTATCAAGGTCACACCTATGCTGATAGTATTCCTCCTGATGGTACTCCTATTGATGATACTCTAAGGGAATTATCGTCATATGAACACTTTATAAACGGGGAAGATGAATGACAATAAGACAGAATTTGAATAAAGCTACACCTAGTAATTTTGAATTAATTTTCCCTAAAGTTCCTACTAGTGAAAATATACAGGATATGCAGGGACTAACTTTGAATATCCATACTACAGTAATACCGTCCTTAACTTTGGATACAGAAGAAATTAATTGGCAGGGTGGTACGGCTTATCAAGATATTGGTTCTATTACATATGAACCATGGCTTGTAAATTTCACTGTAGATTCAACTTTTACTAACTGGACTACATTATATAAATGGTTAACTTTTATAAATAATAACAAGGATAGATATGGACGAGAACGTGATCAGTATAAAGTGGATGCCACTTTGAGAATACTGGATAATTATCGTCAGGAAATCCTTGTCATGGACCTTATTGGTGTATGGATAAATATGTTAGGGGAAATTTCTTTAACTTATCGTGAGGGTTCGCAAAATCTTGAATCGGCCGCGAACTTTATATACGATAGATATGAAATAAGAAACATTTAATTAGGAGGATATATAACTATGGCTTTTTATTTGTCNNCCACTTGTAGACGTTAATGAGATAGATTTGTCTACTACGATTCCAGCGGTAGCTACATCTATCGGTGTGATTGCATTACGCGACACATATAAAGGCGCCGAGAAGAAGCAGACTTTTATTACAGATGAGGGTGACCTTATCGCAGCCTTTGGCGAACCTACAAGTGAATCATACGAGGACTTGATGGCGGCCGAAGGATTTTTGAAGTATGGTAATAAACTCTATGCTACAAGGGTCGCTAATGACGACGCTGAGTTTGCTAGTTTGTCGGTTGGTACTGGTTCTGGTACTGGTCTTTCGGTTGATACAACCACAAATGCAACTACTAACGTGGTTGAATCCGTTGTTCTTAACTCAGGTGGAACAGGATATGTAGTAGGTGAAAGGGTAGTCATTGATGGCAATGCAGCTGACGACCAAGATGCCGTCATACAGGTATTGTCAGTTGACGGTACTGGTGCTGTAACTGCACTTGATCTTGTAGTTGGTGGTGAAGGATATTCAGATGATGTAGGTGCTACAACAACATCCGTTGTTGTTGGTGATGCACTTGATGTAGGTGGATATCTTGTTGGTGATGTTGTTACTGTTGATGGTGGTAATAACGATGCTCAATTGACGATTGACACAGTAGATACAGACGGAACAGTACTTACCTTTTCTGTAACTGCTGGTGGTACTGGATATTCAGATGGTGTTGGTATCACTACAACAGGTGGTAATGGAACGGGATTTACCGTTGATATTACCGAAGAAACCGTTGATGGTGTTTTGACGGACGATGAAGTTACACTTAGTAGTGGTGGTGACCCTGTTGACATTAACTCGGAGTATCTTGATTTTAGTATTCTTGCTTCCGATGACCCTGATGAGTTTGGTGATGAGGTTGAGGTTACAAATGCATCAGACTACTTCTGGTTTATCGCTGCTTCAAGGGGTGATTGGGGTGAGAACGTAAGGGTTGCTTTCCTTGATTATACAACACAACAGCAGATGTTGAACGGTGATCTGGATTCAACAAAATTTGGTGATGCTTATTCAGCATTATCACAAATTGATTCACCACTCGAAACAATGAAAGATTTCTTGGTGTTGGTCCAAGAGAAACCACAGAGAAAAAATGTTTGGGTTACTAGAGAAACATTTAATGTTTCTACAGACCCAAATGATCTTGATGATACTGGTGGTAAGAGGTTTGTTGAGGACGTAATCAATCAACAATCAAGTTACATTAGAGTTTCGGCTGACATTTCTTCAATAGTGGACCAGAATTTCCCATCAGCACTCGCTATTGATGATTTTTATATGTTTGCTGAAGGTTCTGACGGTACTGGCGTACCTAGTGATGCTGGTATCATCGAAGCATACAGACTTTATGAGGATGCTGAAAGTATTGATGTTAACATATTCATTGATTCTGGCAAGAGCGAAACAGTAAAACGTGACCTCATTTCGATCTGTGAAGAAAGACTTGATTGCATGACAACACTTGATGTTCCTAAGAATCTTGTTGTCAATAATAAAGGTAATGAAACCACTGATCTACGTGATTGGAGAAATGGAACAGGCTCATTCTCCGGTGGAACTGGTTTCAATGTAAATACATCATACGCTTCTGTATATGGAAACTGGATTGAAGTATATGACAAATATAATCAGAAGTACCGTTGGATTCCGGTATCCGGTCATGTTGCTGGTGTCTATGCCAAGACAGACGATGTGGCTGACCCATGGTGGGCACCTGCTGGTCTTAACAGAGCTGTCCTAACAGGTGTACGTAGACTGGCTTGGAATCCTAAACTTGGTAACAGGGATATTCTTTACTCTAATGGTATCAACCCAATCGTTTCTTTTGCTGGACAAGGCAAAGTTATTTGGGGTCAGAAGACCATGTTGGCTAAAGAATCAGCCTTCAATCGTGTCAATGTACGTAGATTGTTCATCACAATTGAAAAGGCTATTAGTACTGCTGCTAAGTACTTCTTGTTTGAGCCTAACGATGCTGTTACAAGAAACCTATTGATCAACATGATCGTACCGTTTCTAAGGGATGTTCAAGCAAGACGAGGTATCTTCGATTTCAGAGTTATTTGTGATGAAACAAATAACACACCTGAAAGAGTAGATAGAAACGAATTGTGGTGTGATATTTTGATTAAACCTACTAGAACTGCTGAATTTATCGTACTAAACTTCGTTGCTACTAAGACAGGGGCATCCTTCGAAGAAGCTGCCGCTGCCGTCTAAATAGAAAATAAGGGGAGGCAACCCCTCCCCTTCTAACTTATAGGAGGAAAACATGGGATTTAGACTTGATGATATGATCGGTCAGTATAAGGACTTTGCTAGAGGTTACCTTTTCTATGCTAACGTTACAAGCCCTGTTGACATTGACCCGAATCACCCATATTTGGTACAAGCTACTACTTTACCTGCACAGACAATTGAACCTATCACTACTCAGTGGCAAGGTAACGAATATAAGATCGGTGGTACTAATACATTTGCCGACTTTACCATTACATTTAAGAGTGATGTTGCCCAAGCCTTGAGGGCTAGTTTCTTGAATTGGATGCAGGATATTCATGACCCTGTATCTAACGTTCATGGTACACCGTCTGAATATTTTGGTCAGGTTGGTTTGACCCACATTAACGTTAATGATGAAGAAATTATGACATATAACCTCATCAATGCTTGGCCGACACTTGTTGGTGAATTGACATTGGATTATGGTACAAAAGAAATTTCAACATTTGATGTTACATTTGCTTATCAGTACCATACAGTTAACGAAATTTTTGATGGTCCTGGCACAACACCAGCAAGAATTTAATGTCGTAAATATAGGGAGTTAAATAATGAGTGAAAACAAAGCTGTGGATATTAGGGGTCTTCTAGACACCTATGAATTTAGATGTACTTTGCCCGGTAGTGGAGAGGAACTTTTAATTAAGCCTCTAACTACCGGACAAATGAAGAAGATATTGGCATATGAGGACGAAACAGAAACACATGTTGTAGAGAATGCTCTTGATAAGTTGATATCTGATTGTGTTGTTACAGAAGGTTTTGATATAGATGATCTATACCTTCAAGATAGGTTCTATCTTTTACTGGAAATTAGAAAAGTTTCTAAAGGCTCCAAATATAGTTTTAATTTTAAGTGTCCTAAATGTAGTGTGGATAATATTGCAGATTTCTCACTTGATGATTTGCCTGTCACAAGCAAACCGGAATCTGACAATGTTATAGAAATCAACGAAAAACTGAGTTTTGAAGTGGATTTCCCTACTAGAAGGGACCAGAAAGATGCTATGAATAGGTATAAAGATAGAACTGACATGTCAAATAGGGAGAAGGAAATTGAAATAATGACCGGAACCTTTGCTAACTCTATAAGACGTGTTCACACAAAAGAAGGTATCTTAGAAGATGTTCCTTTTGAACAAAAAACATTTATATTGGACAATATACCAACAGAAACATTTGACAAATTTAAAGATTGGTTTGATGTTAATGATTTTGGTGTGAAGTTCGAAGCCGAGGTTGGTTGTATACATTGTTCATTTAGGGAGAGTACAACTATACCTTTATCGGGTTTTTTCGTCTAATATTTGTCTTATGCAATGACTGTACTCTTGAGTCCTTATTGAGAGAACAGTACTTTCTGGCACGTAAGGCAAATATACCATTTTCGGATACCAATAACATGCCAGATTTTGAACGACAATTGGTTGTTGGTATGTTATCAAAGGATTTGAAAGAGGAAAAGGAAGATTTTTTAAATAAACTAGGAACTAATTAATTATATTCTTGGGTTTAAACCCAATGAGGCTCAATCAGGGTCTAAGAGGAAAATAAATACTCTTAGACCCTTTTTATTTTATTGGAGATTTTTATGGCAAACGGAAAACATGACATTGGCGACAAAATCGTAAAAGAAAATACCAGAGCGATAGAAGAACTTGAAAAATCTCTTAAGGAGATGGCAAAGAGTCGTGCCAAACTTGACGGTAGAACTAAAGAGGCCAAGGAACTTACCGCTAAAATGACAGATGCGATGAGTGAAATGTCAGAAAGAAGTGATAAGTTATTTAAAATGTCAGGTCAAGGGGTCCATAATACTGCAAAAACAATGGCACAGACATCTGGTATGGAAAGAGGAACCAAACGAATGTTTGAGGAAGCCTTGTCATCCATGGTTCATAAAGATGAAAACATAAGGGCTGCTTTGAAACATGGTGATTCTGATGTTGTCAGAAAACAGATGGTTTCTCAAATGCATGAATTGGCCAAAACCATGGAATTCACTAATGATGAAGAAAAAGAAAACTTTAAGTTTCTTATCGACAACATGAAAGAGAATTTTAACGAAGCGTTTGATTGGGAGACTATTGAAAAGAAGGGTATGTCCATATTTTTTCCAATGACACAGACAATGTGGATGGCAGCAGAAGAAGTTAGGTCTGGTCTTCAACAAATACCCAAAATTGGTAATCTTTTCACTAGGGATATGGTTGAACATTATCGACAAGGTATAGGTGAAATAGGTGGAATGTTGAAACGTGAATTTGAGCCTGTTTTGGCCCCATTGGATGCTCTTGTCGGCCCATTTGGTGCTGTACTCAAAGGTGGATTTATGTTCATGAAAACATTGTTTTCTCAATCCACTGAACATGAAAAAAAGACAGCCGAATTTACACAAAAAAATTATGAAGTGTTGTCTAGTATACTTGAGAGAGATAAAAAAGAAGAACTTAGAGGTGATGAGCCCAAGAAAAAAGGGTTTCTTAAATATCTAATTCCAATATCAGCATTGATAATAGGGTTCTTTCAAGGGTTATTTAAGGAATTGGGTATGTTTGCAAAACCATTTAAATTTGTTGCCGAAAAGTTCAAAGGTTTTAAAAATTTCAAGTTTATGGATAAAATTTTTGGTTTTTTTGATAGAATCAAGAAATTAACTGATAAGTTTAAGATAGGACGTATAGCTAAAGGAGTTGGTAATATACTTGGTAGACTTTTTATACCTATTATGGCGGCATGGGAGGCTGTAAAAGGATTTATGAAGGGAGAAAGTCTTAGGGATAAACTGTTAGGAGCATCCGTTGGTATATTTAAAACACTTCTTGATTTGCCGGTATGGTTGGCAAATAAAGTCATGGGTATGTTTACAGATTTCCAAATAGATTTTAGTACCGAGGCTATCATAGAATCCATTAATTATGCTACAGAATGGTTATATCAGAATGTAACAGTCCGTATTGGTGATTTCTTTACCNNGTTGTTCCAGAATGTAACCGTCCCTGTTGGTGACTTCTTTACCAAAACAATACCTGAGGCGTTTGGTAGTTTCACATCATGGATAGATGGTATTGCTGCTTCTATACGTGAATGGACTAGTAGTCTGGATGAATGGGTACAGGTCAATATAAAAGATAAGATTTCATCGGGATTTGGCAAGGCCATGGATATTGGTGCTATGATAAAGAACCAGATTATTGATATATTAATTAGTGTATTGGATAAATTACCAATTGTTAATAAAGCCATTCCGACTTTAGAGAAAATGAAAAGTACACCTTCTGTTGGGGGTAATACAGTTTCAAAGAATGTTTCATCCGTTGATGTTAGTGCCGGTGGTTCTGTTGAAGCTGATGTTGCATCCAAACAGATAGCAGGCAACCAAGCTACGTTGTCAGCTCTTGGTGAAACAAATAAAAATATAACAGAGAACACTAAAGTTTCTAAACAAATGGTTGAGAATCAACAGAACATACAAATTGTTGAAAGTAAATCAGAAGACATACCATCTGAGCCAGAAAACATGGGTGTTCTGTTGTTTAATAAAAATTGGGGGTTAAGTTAAATGCCTGTTGATATAGCTGGTGGTAGATTTTATCCAAACGGTATAAATCCAGAGAGAGCATACTCCAAGGATACCTTATGGTTGAAAATAATACCTAGAAAATTTCAGATAAACGATGTCAATAGAAGAATAGATAATTCTTCTGATGAGACAGTAAGAGAGGAACCACTTTGGTTTTTGATGCCATTTGAATGGTCCTATTCCATTTCACACCAATGGGAGGAATTGACCACACCTGCATCAGCTCTACGTGATATTGCTTCTAAGTTTTCCAATCAGGCTAGGTTAGCTTCTGGAACTATAGGTGGGTTAACTGACGGGGCTGTAGGTGGTGCTATTACAATAGGC
>JABAHQ010018411.1_pt1 | contig 11000 bp, 9 predicted proteins | sample 7062091 | NCBI WGS metagenome assembly JABAHQ01 (sample SAMN14534359, study PRJNA622989) | marine sediment metagenome | biome: marine biome [ENVO:00000428]; feature: marine pelagic biome [ENVO:01000023]; material: deep marine sediment [ENVO:00002113] | place: India: Gulf of Kutch | collected...
CTACAGCCGCTGCGCGATTGTCGGACCAGACCCTGACCGCCACCAACCGATTCCGAAATGCGCATTCTGATCATAGAGGACGACGCCGACCTGGCCGGCCGGCTGCAGGAGGCCCTTCGCGAGGCCGGGTACGCGGCCGACGTGAGCGGCGAGGGCATCGAGGCGGCCTACCTCGGCCGGGAGGAGCCCTATGACGGGGTCATCCTTGACCTGGGTCTGCCCGGGCGCTCCGGCCTGGACATTCTGGCGGAATGGCGGGAGGCCGGCATCGACCTCCCCGTCCTGATCCTCACCGCCCGGGACGCCTGGTACGAGCGGGTGGAGGGCTTCCAGCTCGGCGCCGACGACTACCTGGGCAAGCCCTTCCATATGGAGGAGCTGCTGGCCAGGCTGGGCGCCCTGCTGCGGCGCCGGTTCGGGCACGCCGCCGGTCCCCTGCGGGCGGCCGGCCTGGAGCTGGACGAGGCCACCCAGACCGTCACCACCCCCGAAGGCATCGCCCACGAGCTCACCGGCACCGAGTTCCGCCTCCTGCGCTACCTCATGCTGAATCCGGGCCGGGTCCTGTCGAAGAGCGCCCTGACCGACCACGTATACGAATACGACACCGACCGGGACAGCAACGTGCTGGAGGTCTACGTCCGCCGGCTTCGCCGGAAGATCGGAGCGGACCGGATCCGGACCCGGCGGGGCCAGGGCTACGAGCTGGTGGACCAGGAGCCGTGATCTCCCTCAAGGCCCGCATGTCCCTGGGACTCTCGGCCAGCCTGGTGCTCCTGCTGGGCCTGCAGTACCTGGTGGTCAGCGGCGCCATCCGGGAAACCGCCGAGGGCTATGTGGCCAGCCGCCTGCGCCACGACACCGAGACCCTGCTCACCGGGCTGCGCTGGCAGGGAGCGGAGCCGGCAATCGCCTCCGATGCGGTGGGCACCATCTACCGCCGCCCCTATTCCGGCCACTACTTCCATGTGGAGACGGCGAAAAAGGACCTCCGCTCCCGGTCCCTGTGGGATGGCGAGCTGCCGGTTCCCCCGGTGGCGGTGGGCGAATCCCGCCGCTTCCACGCCGGGGGCCCGCAGGACCAGCCCCTGCTGATCCGGGCGGCCGCCTTCCGCAAGGACGGCCGGGAGGTCCGGATCTCGGTGGCCGAGGACCTGTCGCCGCTGCGGGCGGATCTTCGGACCTTTCAGTGGCGCTACGGGCTGGTCTCGCTGGCCGTGGCCGCCGCCCTGCTGGGGATTCAGTGGGTCCTGGTGGCTGCGGGCATGGGGCCGCTGCGCCGTATGCGCCGGGAGATCGGCCTCCTGGAGCGGGGAGAGCGGACGGCCCTGTCGGAGGACGTGCCGGCGGAGGTTCGGCCCCTGGCCGGGGAGGTGAACCGGCTGGTCGGGGTGCTGGGCCAGCGCCTGGAGCGCTCCCGCAACGCCCTGGGCAACCTGGCCCACGCGCTGAAGACCCCTCTGACCCGCCTCTTCCAGACCGCGGACCACCCCGGGCTTGCCGGGGACCCGGAGCTGCGCGCCCGGGTGCTGGAGCCCGCCGAGCGCATCCGGGAGCTCATCGACCGCGAGCTGGGACGGGCCCGCCTGGCCGGAGGCTCCCCCGGCCAGCGGTTCGACCCCGGCCGCGAGATCCCCGCTCTGGTGGGCACCCTGGAGCAGATCCATGCCGGGCGGGGGATCACCATCACCAGCGACATCCCGCAGGGGAAGGCCTACTTCGGGGACCGGGAGGACATGCTGGAGCTGCTCGGCAACCTCCTGGACAACGCCTGCAAGTGGGCGTCCGGACGGGTCAGGATCACGATCGCTCCCGGGCCCGGCCTGGACCTCGCGGTGGAGGACGACGGGCCCGGCATCCCGGAAGCCCGCCGGACCGCGCTAACCGGCCGGGGCAGCCGCCTCGACGAGGCGGAAGAGGGCCACGGCCTGGGCCTGGCCATCGTCCGGGACATCGTGAAGGCCTATGGCGGACGGCTGGAGCTCGGACGGTCGGACGAGCTGGGGGGTCTGCGGGTGCGGGTGGTCCTGCCGTCGAAAGAAGAGTAGGAGCCCGCTTCAGCGGGCGATGCCTTTTCCTGGGAACGGCCATCGCGCGGCGAAGCCGCGCTCCTACNNGCGAAGCCGCGCTCCTACCCTAGTATCTCCGGGTCCAGATCCCCTTCGCCGTCCAGCCCCGGACCCATTCCTCGGCCCGGGCCTTCTCCTCCTCGGAAAGCGCCTTGCCCACCTTTTCCGCCTTGGTCCGAGCGGGATAGCGGAAGACGCCCTCTTCGCTCGCGGCCAGCCTGTACCACCGGAAGGCGGCGATCTTGTCGGCCTCAATCCCCTGGCCGCGGTCATAGAGCCTGGCCAGGGACAGCTGCCCGGCGGCATTGCCCCGGTCGGCGGCGCGGCGATACCAGCGGGCGGCCTCGGCGAAATCCCGCTCACCTCCCTGGCCGTCCTCGTGCATGCCCCCCAGGCGCAGGGCGGCCTCGGGGTGACCCTGCTCGGCCGCCTTGCGGAAGAGCACGCGGGCCCTGGCCGGATCGGCCTCCACCCCCCTCCCCCGGGCGTAGAAGCTGCCCAGGTTGTACTGGGCATCGGCATAGCCCGCCTTCACTCCCTCCCGATAGAAGGCGACCGTTTTGGCGGTGTCCCCCGGGATCCCCTCCCGATAACGGATCCCCAGGACGGTATAGGCGCTGGCATGCCCGGCCGCTGCCGCCCGGCGGTACCACTTCTCCGCCTTGGCGGGCTCCCGGGCAACGCCCTTCCCCCCGGCATAGGCCTGCCCCAGGCGGAAGGCCGCGGTGGGGTGTCCCTGCTCGGCGGCCCGGCGGTACCAGCGCACCGCCCGCTCGGGGTCCTTTTCCAGGCCCCGACCGGTGGCGTTGAGCACCGCCAGGCCGAACTGAGCCCGGGCCTCCCCCGATTCCGCCAGCTCCTGCCAGCGGGCCTTGGCGGATGCGAAATCCCCCGCCAGGTAGGACCGAAGACCGGCCTTGACCCCCTCCTCCTGCCCTCCGGCGCCGGCACCGGCCGTCCCGGCGGCCGCCAGAAGACCGAGCCCCAGGAGCCCGGCGAGGGAAACGGTTTTCCGAAGCATCTTTCCGTCCTCTTTGAAACACGGCATCGCCGGCTGCAGGGGCCACCTACAAAAGGCGCCCCCGGCCGTTGTAGGAGCGCAGCTCCGCTGCGCGATTGCCGTTCCCGGAAAAGGCCATCGCCCAATGAATTGGGCTCCTACAGGTATACGCCCCCATTTCGGGCCGGCTTTACAGGCCTCGGCCCCCGGCCCATCCTGTTTTCCTCTGGGGATCACCGCTCCCGGAAGCCCCCATTCTGACTACACTTCCCTTCTGAATTCCAGGAGCCGAGCATGACTGATCTATCCTCCTTCCGCGAGCGGGCCATGGAGCAGGCCCAGGGCGCCATGGCCCTGCAGGTTGCCTTCATCGGCGTCGCCAACGGCCTGTTCCGGGGGCTGGCGGACAGCGGCCCCGCCGCCCCCGAGGCTCTGGCCGGAGCGACCGGCATGGACGCCGGCTACGTCGCCCGCTGGGTGGATGCCGCCTACGCCTTCGGCTTCCTCGAGGAAAGCGACGAGGGAGTCGGCCTGACCGAGGCGGGGCGGGCCCTCGCCGGACAGCCCGGCGCGGGGGCCCAGCCCTTCGTCATCCAGAGCCTCCTCGGCGCCCACATGAGCGAGCGCGCCGCCACCTTCATGCGCACCGGGGAGCGCCCCGGCGAGCAGGTCCTCGGGGAGCGCGAGACCATCGGCGCCCTTTTCGGGACCATGCTGGAGGGGGCGTTCGGCCCATTCTTCGAGGAGCAGATCCTGCCCCACCTGCCGATCTATCGCGAGATCGACGCCGAAGGGGGGCTGGCGGTGGACCTTGGCTGCGGCAACGGCTGGTACCTGCGCCGGCTGGCGCGGGGCTATCCCCACCTGCGCGGGGTGGGGCTGGACCTGTTCGACAACGCCGTCGCCGAGGCCAAGCGGCGGGCCGACGAGGAGGGCACCGGCGACCGGCTGGACTTCCGCCACGGGGACATGCACGAGTACAGGGTGGACCAGCCCGCCGACCTCATCGCCATGAACCGGGCCCTGCACCACGTCTGGGACGAGAAGGACCGGGTCTTCGCCTTCCTGCGCGACCACCTCAAGGACGGCGGGGCGGCGGCGATCTGGGAGCCCAACTGGCCGGGCGACCGCTCCGCCCTGGCCGATCCCCGCAAGCGGGGCATGGCCTTCCAGAACCTGATGGAGCACGTCCAGGGCAACCATTTCCTGGGCGCACAGGAGATCGCCACGGAGCTGGAGAAGGTCGGGCTGAGACCCGAAGTGTACCTCTACGCCGAAGGCAACGAGGCGGTGGTGGTGGGGCGGAAGCAGGCCGGGAACGGCATCGCCCAATGAATTGGGCTCCTACAGGAGGCGCCCCGGACCCCTGTAGGAGCCCGGCTATGCCGGGCGATTGCCGTTTCCGCGGGCGCTCTCCCTGGGGCACAATTGACGCTTTCGGCATGCAGCCCACGGGAGGCTCGCCACTCGCATGCCCACCGAAGAGACCCAGCAGCGGATCCGCGACGCCTACCAGCGGCTCCGGGAGTCCCTTTCCGGCTTCCGGGAGCGCAAGGCCCAGCGCCTGATGGTGGCCGAGGTGGCCAAGACCTTCAGCCCCGCGGACGAGGACTACCTCCCGGTGCGGGCCATCGAGGCCCCCACCGGCACCGGCAAGTCCCTGGCCTACATGCTCGGCGGCATCCCGGTGGCCCAGGAGGAGGACAAGACCCTGGTCATCGCCACCGGCACGGTGGCCCTCCAGGAGCAGGTCACGGACAAGGACCTGCCGCTGGCCCGCGAGCACGCCGGTCTGGACTTCCGGGCGGTGCTGGCCAAGGGCCGGCAGCGCTACGTCTGCCCCCGGCGCCTGGAGACCGCCGCCGGCGAGGGCGCGCAGCAGGGGCTCGGCCTGGAGGAGGGCCTCTGGGCGGAGCGCCCGGACGAGGCCGACCGCGAGGCCGTCGAGGCCCTGGCGGCGGCCTGGCAGGAGGAGCGCTGGGACGGCGACCTGGACGCCTGGCCGGAGGGTCTGTCGGCCAACGTCCGCCGCCAGGTCACCACCAACCGCCACGGCTGCGCCGGGGCCGCCTGCACTCACCGCGAGCACTGTCCCTTCTACGCCGCCCGCGACCGGGTGTGGGCAGCCGACGTGGTGGTGGCCAACCACTCCCTGCTGCTCGCGGACCTGGCCCTGGGCGGCGGCGCCGTCCTGCCCGAGCCCGAGAGGTGCCTGTACATCATCGACGAGGGCCACCACCTCGCCGGCCGGGCCGTGGAGCAGTTCCACGTCGCCGCCGGGGTGGACGCGGCGCGCTCCTGGGTCAGCGACCTGCCCCGGGGCCTGCCCGAGCTCGCCCGCGTGCTGTCCGACAGCTCGGCCATCCAGGACTTGGCCAAAACGGTGGAGGACCAGGCCGGCGCCCTGGACGGGCTCCTGCGGGAGGCCCACCAGGCCCTATGGCAGAGCTGGCCCGGGGCCGCCGACGGCGAGACCTGGACCTTCGCCGACGGCCGAGTACCCCAGGAGCTCCAGGACCTGGCCGGGCGGGTGGCGGGACCGGCGGGCCAGCTGGCCGCGGCCTTCGGCAAGGCCCAGAAGGAGGCCCAGGAGGCCGCGCGCACCGCCCGGGAGACCGGGGACGACACCCGGGCCGAGGCCGTGCAGCAGGCCCTGCCCCAGCTCGGCTTCGCCCGCGAGCGCCTGGATAACCTGAGCGGCGCCTGGGACGCCCTGCGCCGGCCCGACCCGGCCGACGCCCCGCCCCTGGCGCGCTGGATCGAGGCGGTGGACGCCGGCAGCGACGAGCGCGATTTCCGCGTGGCCGCCAGCCCCATCTCCGCCGCCGCCCAGCTCCGCGAGAGCCTGTGGGACCGCTGCGCCGGGGCGATTATCACCAGCGCCACCCTGCGCTCCCTGAGCCGCTGGGACCGGCTGTTCGAGGCCCTGGGCCTGGTGGAGGGGGAGAACGCCCGGGGCGTGGCCCTGCCCTCGCCCTTCAGCTACGGCCACACCACCCTGCGGGTACCTGCGGATCTGGCGGATCCCACCGACCCGCCCTCCCACACCGCCGACCTGGCCCGGCGGCTGCCGGAGATCCTGGACGCCGGGGCGGGCAGCCTGGTGCTGTTCACCAGCCGGCGCCAGCTGGACGAGGTCTACGCGCAACTGCCGTCCGATTGGCGGGAGCGCACCCTCCGCCAGGGGGAGATGTCCCGGGAGCGCATGCTGGCCCGCCACCGCGAGGCGGTCGAGGCCGGGGAGGGCAGCGTCCTGTTCGGCCTGGCCTCCTTCGCGGAGGGGGTGGATCTGCCCGGGGCCCTGTGTACCCAGGTGGTCATCGCCAAGCTGCCGTTCTCGGTGCCGGACAGCCCCATCCAGGCCACCACCCACGCCTGGATCGAGTCCCAGGGCCGCAAGCCCTTCTTCGAGATCTCCCTGCCGGACGCGGCCTTCCGCCTGACCCAGGCGGTAGGCCGCCTGATCCGGACCGAGGAGGACACCGGCACCATCACCATCTGCGACCCGCGCCTGATCACCAAGCGCTACGGCAAGCAGCTCCTGGACAGCCTGCCCCCGTTCAGCCGGGACCTCCTACCCCAGGCCTGGCACCCGTAGGAGCTAAATTCATTGGGCGAAGCCGGGCCCCTACTCCTCGGAGGCCTCTTTCGGCGGCGCGATCCGGACCCACCGGGAGCCGCCTCCCCGCCCCTCGCGGCGCAGGAGGCCCTCCTCGCGCAGCCGGTGCAGCACGCTGCGCAGGTGCTGCGGGGACAGGTCCGGGAACCGGTTGCGGAGCATGGCCATGGTGAAGCGCTCCGGCAGCTCGCTGAGGACCTCCCGGCGCACGGCAAGGCTGGATCCACCAGCACCGGATGGCGCATACCGGGCCTGGACCTCGGCCACGGCCTCCGGCGCGTTATCCGCGAGCCGGGAGGCCACGGCCCGGAACAGGCCGTGGGCCCACTCGTTGGCCTGCTTGCGGTTGCCGGCGAAGATCACGGGCAGATCCGGATGCACCGCGCTGATCTCCGCCAGGACACGGGCCGTGTGGGCGGCGGGCCAGGGCGCCACTCGCTGGGGATCGAGAAAGTCACCGTACTGGGCCTCGATCACCAGGGCGGGGTGGGGGTAGGTGGCCAGCTCGGCGAGCTGCTGATGAAGCACCTGGATCTGGCCCATGTCGGCGAGGAGGTTATCGAAGGTCTTGCGCTCCACCACGGCCTGTAGCTGGCCGTCCTGATGGAGGGCGTAGTCGCCCGCGGGCAGCGTCTCGCGGCGGACCTCCGCCCCCTGGAAGCGCCAGGGATAGCGCTCGGCGCGGTCGATCAGCACCTCGAGGGGGTAGTCGCCGAAGAGCTGGGTCCGGCCCTTGGTGCGATGCCCCCGGACCGCTCCCTGGGTCCGGAAGAAGATCTGCTCGTACTCGCCCGGCCGGTTCTTGTAGGCCTTGGTCAGGAACAGGAAATCGCATCGCCGGCGCCGAGGGCGGTCCAGCACCAGGGCCAGCTTCTTGCCCAGCCGCCGCAGGGAGACCACCGCCACCCGCTCCAGCAGCTCCAGGGGCTCCTCGGGCCCCGGCGGCTCCTGCTCCCGGAGGCAGAAGACGTTGCCCTTGGGCCCCGGCCAGCGCTCCTTGGCGCGCAGGGCGAGGGTTACCTCGCCGTCCTGCTCCAGGGTGATCCGATAGGGGAACTTGGGATCGGCGGTCTGCTCGAGGCACCAGTAGGTGGTCATCGCTGCCGAACCGTTGGTCGGGGATCCAGCTTCGAGCGGAAGGCCCAAGCTGCCTTTTCCCGGGCTCTCCTGCAAGAGAGGGGACATAACCGGCAATAGCGTTTCGGAAAACCCATCGCCCGCTGAAGCGGGCTCCTACGGGTGCCTTGCCTCTTGTGGGAGCGCGGGCTTCCCCGCGCGATGCCTTTCGTCCGGCGCCATCGGCCGCCGAAGAAGCCCTACCGCCACAGATCCGCCACCCGGAGCCCCGCCTCGGGGAAGGGCGCCGCATCCACCGGATCCTCGCCCGCGTAGGTACCCGCCAGAGCCCATTCCCCCTCCCGCAGGGCATAGGCCTCCAGGCTCCCCTCCCCCGGATCCACGATCCAGGCATAAGGCACGCCGTAGCCCGCGTAGACCGGCATCTTGACCTCCCGATCCTTACTGGCCGTGGCCGGGAACAGGATCTCGCAGACCCAGTCCGGCACCACCTCGAAGCGCTGGTCGCCGGGCAGCTCCGGCATGCGCTCGCGGCGCCAGCCGGACAGGTCCGGGACCAGGATCTCCGTGTCCCGGACAAAGTGGATCTCCGGCTCATCGATGATCCACCAGCCACCGGGGCCGCCGCGGCCGCGGCTATAGCGGTACCCCAGATCAATACCCAGGTTGGAGCCAGCAAGAGCGTGGGGCCCGGACGGCCGCGGCTGGGTGTGGAGCTGGCCGTGGATGATCTCGCCGGTGACGCCCTCCGGCAGGTTCTCGATGGCCTCGTAGAGGGTCCGGGGGCGGGCTGGGTAGGCCATGGCCGAGGTCCTATGGGTGGTCGGCATATCGATCCATTGTAGCGGAGGCCGGTAAAGGAGCCATAAGGGCCGGGGGAGCGCAATGATCGCCCGCTGAAGCGGGCTCCTACACGTACCGGCCTCCAGCGGCGAACCGCCGCCTTACCCCCAGATGTCCTCCAGGCGCTCGGCCGTGAGCACCCGCCGCGACCATTCCAGCAGGGTCTCCGGATCGGCCTCCTCCACGCGCCGGCGCTGCGCCGCGGTCAGGGCGCCGAATTTGGCCTCCAACTGGTGCAGGAGAAGGCTGGCCTCTCCCTGCTGGCGGCCCTGCTCCAGTCCCTGCTCCAGTCCCTTTTCCCGGTATCGCTCCGCGAATCCGGACATGGCTTCCACCTCCTCGGGATAGCGCTCCCGGTATTGTGCCAGCTCTTGATCGTCCAGGGCCGCATACAGGTCCACGAAGTCCAGGTACTTGGCCTGGCGCTCCGGATCCGACTCCAGGTCCAGCAGCCCCCGGAAGGCCGCATGGTACACCTCCAGCTTGCCCTCCGGCGGATAGGCCATGCTCGGCAGGGTGAGCCGGGCCACCAGGCTGGCACTGTCCCGGTAGCGCTCGAAAGGCAGCTCCCGCTGCTCCCCTCGGGCCATTCGACCAGCAGGGGGATGTCCAGCTCCCGGAACCGATCGCTCAGCCGGTCCTTGAGCTGCTCCTGGCGGATGGGGGTGATGCGGACGTCCGGGGGGAGGTCCCCGGCCTCCTCGGCGGCGAAGAAGGTGCAGCCCACCTGCGCCCCCTACCCCTCCGCCAATTCCCTGCCGCCTCCGGCAGGGACCCCGTCCCCCTCCTCGGCGGCGGAGCGCCCCTCGGGGACCGCCCGCCCCGCGCGCTCCCTCCGGGCCCGCATCCCCGCGCCGTAGGCCGTCCCGCCGATGATGGCCACGAAGAAGCTCATGGCCGGGTGGTTCAGGCGGACATCGAAGAAGCTCCAGATGAGGAGCATGGCCCAGGCCCCGACCAGGAAGGTGGCGACGTCCCTCCCGATAATGCCGCCCCGGTACCCGAGATAGGCTCCCCGCAGGATGAGGAGCCACTGAAGGACGTACAGGCCGAGCCCGATCAGCCCGAACCGGGTCAGGATGTCCATATAGGTGTTGTGGAGCTGGGACAGGCGCGGGAGCTTCTCGATGACGGGGCCCTGCTCGGCGATGAAATGCAGGTTCCGGGGACCCCATCCGATGAAGGGCCGCTCCTGCCAGCGCGCCAGCCCCCAGCGCCACATGTGCAGGCGCTTGGTCACGGAGGTAAGGGGCGCCTCGTCCAGGCCTTTTTCCCAAAGCTGCAGGTATACATCCCCTTCCTTCAGAGCCCCTTTAGAAATGAGGTCCCATTTCCATACAGTCCCCAGGACCACGACGACCAGGGCCGCCAGAAGCCCCGCCTTTCCCTTAGCGGTTCCAAGCACCCCCTTGCGGCGCAGCTCCGGCCACAGCAGAAACCCCAGCGCAAACGGCACCACCATGGCAAAGGCCAGCCATCCCCCCCGGGTCTGGGTGCTGACCAGCCCAACGAACAGGACCAGGCCCAGCCCCGCCAACCCGAGGCTCAGCAAGACCTGCCCTACCATCTTTCGCTTGCTCAATATAGCCTGCGAAAAGAGCAGAATACCCATCAGGGAAATCCCGAAATAGAGTCCGGCCTCGATAACGACAAAGCCAAAATCATGCCGGCGCCTTCTTAGGATATTGTCCACCCACTCCAGAGGGGTGTTATAGACCACCCCGGCCAGGAACCCGGCCAGCAGGCACAGCAGCAGGATCCGCACCGTTCGGTCCGGGTCGGGCCTGCGGGCGACCCACAGCCCCGTGGCCAGGACCGTGAGGAAGCCCGTCATGGCCCAGCCCTTGGCGGCGTCCCACTGCTCGGGGGCGTCCTCCGGCCACTCCCAAACAGCCAGGCCCAGACGCAGGGCCAGAAAGGCGAGGAAGGCCAGGGAAATGTAGAGAAGGGGGTCCCGGCGGACCTGTCCCCAGGTCCGGAAGGGGGTAAACAGCAGGAGGAGGAGCAGAAGGGCCAGCGTGACGCTTCCGGCGGCCGTGCTGACCCCGGCCGCGAGGGCAAACAGGAGGAGGATCCACCAGGCGGCAGTATCTACGCGATCCGGCAGGGCGGGATGAGCCAAGTTTTCTCCAATATCGGACCCGGGATTCCTCAGCCCGGCCAATCCTACCAAAGGACCCCCCGCGGAGCAGCCGCAAAGTGCGGAACCTCCCCTCACCCAGCGAAGCTTTCCCGGCCAACGCCGATCGGGCCCATACAACGGCCGAAGCCACCCCCCGTAGGAGCCCAATTCATTGGGCGATTGCCGTTTGCCACCAAAGGCATCGCGCAGCCAAGCTGCGCTCCTACAGGGGTCCGAGGGCGCCCCCCCGTAGGAGCCCAATTCATTGGG
>JABAHQ010045564.1_pt1 | contig 10996 bp, 11 predicted proteins | sample 7062091 | NCBI WGS metagenome assembly JABAHQ01 (sample SAMN14534359, study PRJNA622989) | marine sediment metagenome | biome: marine biome [ENVO:00000428]; feature: marine pelagic biome [ENVO:01000023]; material: deep marine sediment [ENVO:00002113] | place: India: Gulf of Kutch | collected...
GATTTTCACTGGAGATTAAGGATATCAGGTCCGGCGTGGATTGGATTATCCTACAAAATATTACCTTCCCTATCTCCATCGGAACCGGGGATTCGATCCAGATATCTGTAAAAATAGGTGAGTTAAACCTTTCTGAGGGTGAATATCAAGGCTCCTTGAACATTATAAGCAATGATGAAGACAAAGAAAACTCGGAATTCTTATTAGCGGTGAAATTGTCGGTCACGAAACCACTTCCTTTTGAACCGACATTGAACAGGATTCAATCCAAAATTTTTAGTTTCAGTTGTACCGAATGTCACAACGGTGCCAATCCTCCCGAAGGCTTAGATCTGACAAGGGGTAATTCCTTTGGAAATTTGGTCAATAAAAAGAGTAATCAAGTGCCGGCATTGTTTTTAGTTGAACCTTTCAATCCGGATGACAGCTATCTGATAAGAAAATTGGAAGGAGGCCCCAATATTGTTGAAGAGAGAATGCCTTTGGATCAGGCGCCTCTTACTCAAGAAACTATCAACGTGGTAAGAGCATGGATTGCCCAGGGGGCACAGGATAATTAATATTCGAAGCTACATTCTGACAATTGGTACAGAGAAATCTTTAGGAGGAAAGAATGAATAATTTGTTGGTCAAGTCCTCGCTTATGTTCTTTTTGATTTATTTTTCAATTGGNNAGGAGGAAAAAAATGAAAACTTTGTTGGTAAGGTTCTCGCTTATATTCTTATTGATTTATTTCCTTATTAGCAGCACCGCGGTTTCTAACGCTGAACCTTATATGGCGGTTAGGGGAGGTTATAAATGTGGTCAATGTCATATCAATCGCACCGGGGGAGGAATGCGAACTGGTTTCGGCGTCATCTATTCCCAAACTGTGCTGCCTCATAAATATTTGAAATTGTCCCGAACCGGAGCTTTCTTAGATGGAAAAGCGAGTGATAAAATTACGTTTGGCGGAAATCTTCGCCTCAGTAATAAAACTGTTTTTAGAGTCGATAAACCGCGTGGGGACTCCCAGGTTGACAATTCTTTTATCCTTCCTGAAGGAAATCTTTACATCAAATTCGATGTAATACAAGATGTTCTTTCATTCTATATCGATGAAACTGTTTTGCCTGCGGGCGCTCGCAACCGAGAAGCTTATGCCTTAGTCCAAAACCTTCCCTTGAATTCTTACATTAAAGCAGGAAGAATGCTGCTCCCTTTTGGTTTTCGAATATTAGATGATGATGCCTTCATCAGGCAGAAAACCGGTTTTAATTACGCTAATCAGGATATAGGAGTGGAAATGGGGTTAGAACCCGGCCCCTTATCACTGACTGCAGCGATTACCAATGGAACACAGGGTGCTTCTGAGAACAATGTTCAAAAGCAAGTCTCTCTCGTTGGTTCGACAGTATTCCGGAATTTCAGGATTGGAGGTTCCTTTTCCCGGAACAGAACTCCCGGGGAACCGACGGATCAAATCACTACTATGTTTGGCGGATTCATTGGTCTGTATTCCGGAAGATTCATTTTAATCGGGGAAGTGGACCTGATCCAGCCACGAAAGAAAGATGAAACGGGGGAAGAGAAAAAAGNNACGGAGGAAGAGAAAAAAGAAAGGGAAAAATTTGGTGATCAATTGGCGATATATTCAAGTCTCAATATTCTCATCCTCAAAGGCGTAAACTTCAGAATGGCTTATGATTATTTCGATCCCCGTACCAAATGGGATGAGGACGAAAGAATACGATTTACCTTTGGCCCGGAGATATTTCCAATTCAATTTATGCAGGTAAGCGCATATTACCGGATATTGGATAGTATTCCCCAAAAACCACGGGAAAAGGAAGATCAGTTAATTTTTGAATTACATGTCTTTTTCTAAACATAAGTAACTTTTAATTGCTCAGTTATGAATCAAATCATGGAGGTTAAGATGTTTAATAAATTTATTGTTTTGATTTTAAGTATTGCATTGCTGTTAGTACTGTGGGGTTGTCAGGGAGATGAGGGTGAACAAGGGGTAGCTGGTGCAAATGCAATGTATATAGTTTTAAGCCCCACAACAGCAGTAGTAATAGTGGATTCAACCATTGCCATCACGGCTGCAACTAATGGATTAGATGGGACAGAAACCTATACATGGTCATCCTCGAATACAGATGTTGCTACCGTTAGTGCCGCTGGTGTTGTAACGGGCGTAGCAACAGGACTTGCGTTTATCGGTGCAACCGGCAATTCCAGTGGTGCTGCTTCTTTTGCAAGCATTACAGTTTCTGAGCAGGCAGCCACGGAGGTGAGTTTCAGCCAACACATTCTCCCACTATTTACCACCGATGAGATCTGGTTCCCGGGCACAGAAAAATGCACCGCTTGTCACTCAGGTGAAGGTCCCTATAGCCATGAGTTAGATATGGGAAGCTGGCAGGGTGTCATTACAGGTGCAGATGGGGGCGATGAGCCTATACTGGGTAATGATCCTGGCCAAACAAATTATGACTGGGGATCGAGTGGACTCAGAAGACGGCTTCGAAACAATAGAATGCCTCCGCATTTTCCCTTTGTGATGGACATGAGCAATAGAAATGGTCCGGTTCTTGAAGATGACGGAACGGGACATCTTACCCCGAAAAGCCCCTTTGAATATGGCAGCGAACCCAACGCTGTCAAGTTAATGGAAGCGTGGGTGAATGCGATCAGCTCAGACCCGGCAGACAGCACCATATTTTTTAGTTATTTCGGTCTTGATTCACTTACATTTTCAGATGATATTCAACCCTTCTTCACCGATCATAATATATGGTTCCCAAATTCGGAATCCTGTGTTTCCTGCCATTTCGACAATTCGGATGCTTCTTCCCATGAAATGGATCTGACCTCCTACAAAGGTATCATGTTAGGCGCCGATGCCGGAGATGAGCCAATCATCGAACCAGGCGATTGGAGTGCTAGCTCACTAAGGAAAAGATTACGCAATAACCGGATGCCCCCTGGAGCGCCTTTTCAGTTCGGCCAAGGAAATCGCAATGGCCCCTGGCTTACGCATCCTGTTTCAGGTGAACCGGTCCAGGCAGTTAATCTCATCGGTGAATGGGTCAGCAATGGTGCGCCGGATAATTAACCTTAACTATGGAGACAAAAAAAGAGGCGAGGTCCTAACAACTTCGCCTCTTATAGAGGAGAAAACAATTCTTACAGATTTGGCTTACCTGAGTGGACATTTATCGCCATACAGGGATATCATCTTACAGGAAATAAATAAGGAGGATTTAATGAAAAGATTAATCATCACCTTCACCGGAATGATCTTGATGCTTCTTATCATCAATCCAGTGCTGGCAGGCGATATTTCAGGAAAAGTGACTGCAAAAGGAGCGCGAAATGCCGGAAACGCAGTTATTTACATCGAGAATATCGAAGGAGCAGAGTTTGCCCCACCGGAAGAACATGCGGTGATGGATCAAAAAGATCTCGCCTTTATCCCCCATGTGTTACCCATATTAGTGGGAACGACGGTGGATTTTCAGAACAGTGATGATGTTCTCCATAATGTATTTACACCGGATAAATGCGCTGAAAGATTTAATCTTGGCACCTGGCCAAAGGGAGAAACCCGATCTTATACGTTTAAAGAGCCGGGATGCATTTCGGTTATGCTCTGTAATGTGCACCCGGAAATGGAGGCTTTCATCCTTGCTCTTGAAACTCCCTACTTTGCTATGAGTGATGAAGATGGCAGTTATATTATCAAAAATGTGCCACCGGGTAAATATGATCTAAATATCTGGCATGAAAGATTAAAAGGTGAAGCGGTCGAAATTACTGTACCGGAAGGAGGTGCCGTAACTCAGGATTTCCTCATTAAGAAGTAGTAACGGCTGGTGATCAATGGAGGAAACGACCAAATATGTCAATGTAGAATGGCTTCGGGAAAATTTCCCCTGTATGATGGCGTGCCCGGTGCATACTGAAGCGGGGCGCTATGTACACTTAATTGCTCAAGGACGCTACGCCGAAGCGTATCGGGTGGCGCGGGCACCCAATCCTTTTGCCTCGATCTGTGGGCGAATCTGTGCGGCGCCCTGTGAGGGTGTATGCCGGCGCGGTAAACTTGACCAGCCAATTGCGATTCGTGCCCTGAAGCGATTCGTGACCGAACGCTTTGGCGTGGAAAGTATGATCGATGTCATTAAGTTGCAGGAAGTGCTGCGTCCGCGTATCAAACCAAAGAACAAAAAAGTAGCCATCATTGGTGCTGGACCTGCCGGCCTTAGTTGTGCTCATGATCTGGCGCTCATGGGATATCAGGTTTCAGTAATCGAAAAACATAAGGTCCCCGGTGGCATGCTGCGACTTGGGGTGCCGGAATACCGTCTCCCCCGTGAACTCATTCGCTTGGAGATTAATGCTATTCTCAGTCTGGGTGTAAACTTACAATTGGGTAAAGCACTGGGTCGGGATTTTTATCTCAAGGATTTACGCAATGCTGGCTACGATGCTATTTTTTTGGCAATGGGCGCTCACAAAAATCGAGTCCTGAACATTGAAGGAATTCAGGCGGATGGTATCTTAAATGCCATAGATTATTTGCTCAATGTGAATCTGGGTTACCAGGTGCAATTGGGTGAAAAAATTGTGGTGATTGGTGGAGGAAATGTTGCATTTGACGTGGCGCGCACCGCGGCGCGGCTAGAAAAACCTGAGGGGGTTGCAGCCTCCGATATTACCGCTGCGCTGGATGTTGCTCGCTCAGCGGTGCGTTTTGGGGCTAAAAAAGTGGACATGGTGGTTCTGGAATCCAGACATGAAATGCTTGCTGATGAAGAAGAAATTCAACAAGCTTTTGAAGAGCGAATCGCTATTCATAATGCTGTGGGACCTAAACGTATTCTCACTCAAAATGGGCGAGTGGCTGGTCTGGAAATTTGGGATGTCGCATCAATGTTTGATAACAAAGGACAATTTAATCCTCAATTTTTTCCCGGGACAGAGCGTTCCATTGAAGCTGATTCCATCATCGTTGCTATTGGACAAACTCCTGATCTCAGTTTTATTCAACCGGAAGATGACATTGCTATTTCACAAAGGGGTATGATTAAGGTTGATCCCGATTCACTGGCGACTACTGCAGAGGGTATTTACGCTGGTGGGGATGTTGCATTCGGTCCACGCATCGCCATTTCTGCCATTGCCGATGGTCGGAAAGTAGCGCGTTCCATCGATGTTTATCTTTCAAGGACCAAACATTCTACCCCTCATTTTAGAATAACCTGTTATGACAGCGCCGCTTACCAGCCACCATTTGGGTATACACAAATTCCAAGACAGATGATTCCAACTCTCCCTCTGGAACGACGTGTTGGAATCGCTCAAGTTGAACTTGGCTATAATGAAGAACAAGCTGTCAGAGAGGGCTCCCGCTGTTTACGCTGTTGGGAAAATACTATTTTTGAGGGAGACCCCGAAAAAGGAACTGAGTGCATTCTCTGTGGAGGGTGCGCTGATATTTGCCCGGAAAATTGTATCGAAATCATTCGAAAAGATGGGCTGAATTTTGACAAGAAAGCAGAAGAAAGCATAAAGGAAAAATTTCAAATCAACAGTGAAAGTTTGAGTAGTAGGGGAATGGTTTTGATCAAAAATGAGGAGATTTGTATCCGATGCGGGTTATGTGCCAAACGGTGTCCTGTTGGAACCATCACTATGCAAGGTTTCGAGGAGATTCATCAGGCAGGTTAGATAATTGAGTTCTAAAATAAATTTTTAGATTATGTATGCAGTTCAAAACGTGATAATAAATTCCGTGTTTTCAAATAAATTTCTGCAGTAATAACCCCACCCCATGCCCCTCCCCTTAATAAGGGGAGGGAATTCAGGGGAGGGGTTAAGGGAAATAATCATAATAAATTATAAACTTTGGGCTGGTGTCAATGAAGAAAAAAGAAAAAATTCAGGAAAAACAAGCTAAGAAAATCAATCGGCGCCAATTTATGACCACAGTCGGTAATTCTGCCATAGGGATGACTGTTGTTGGCAGCATCGGAATAACTTACGATTTTCTATCACCAAAAGTGCTTTTGGAAATCCCTTCACGGTTTGGTGTCGGTACCTTGGAAAGTATCGCCCCCAATACCGTCATCCTTGATACGGAGCACCGTTTGTTCGTTTTTAGAGAAAAACAGGGTTTCTTCTATTCTGTGTCGGCGGTTTGCACCCATCTCGGTTGCACCGCTCAATGGAAAGCTTCCGGCATCCCCGGTCATCCGGAAGGCGTTATCGCTTGTCCCTGTCACGGAAGCATCTTTAGCAAGACCGGTGAGGTCATATCCGGTCCGGCACCCCGGGCACTGGATCGCTTCAAAATGTACCTGGAACAGGACAAGTTAGTCGTGGACACAAAAGAAAAGGTCACCGAAGAAGAAATGATTTTAAAAGTATAAAGAGGATGGCTATGAAATTTATTAGTAAGATTATGGAGAGCCGTTTCTGGCGCTCGATCTTCCGTACCCCTTTACCTATTAAGACTAACCTGGACCGCTCACTGGTAATTTTCAACAGTTTGACCATGCATATACACCCGGTAAAAGTTCGTGAACGCGCCATTCGCTTTAGTTACACCTTTTATTTAGGTATCATCAGTTTTGTTTTATTCGTGGTGCTAATCATTACCGGGGTGCTATTGATGCTTTACTACCAACCTGCCGTTCCCAACGCTTATGAGAATATGAAAGACCTGCAGTATGTGGTTTCCAATGGGCTTTTTTTACGAAATGTGCATCGCTGGGCCGCTCATCTAATGGTAATCACTGTCTTTCTCCATATGCTGCGGGTATTTTATAAAGGAGCCTATCGTCCACCACGTCAATTCAATTGGGTGATTGGTGTTTTATTATTAATCCTCACTTTGTTGCTAAGCTATACCGGCTACCTCTTGCCTTATGACCAGCTTGCTTATTGGGCTGTCACTGTGGGCGCAAACATTGCCAGCTATGTACCCTTTGTCGGGAGTAAATTTCGGTTTTTGTTATTGGGAGGTAATAATATTGGAGAATATACCCTGGTTCGATTTTATGTGCTCCATTGTGTAATTCTACCCCTATTCGCTATTGTATTGGTAGCCTTACACTTCTGGCGCATTCGAAAAGATGGGGGATTATATTGATTCACACAAAGTAAGAAAGAAAAATGAAAGAGAATGTTAAAAATGATTTGGTAGAGTCCGCTATCTCATCGAAAATACCACGGCGGGTTGCCTTTTTCCCTAAAGAAACACCGGCGCGTTTTGAGGATGAAAAGACGCCCGAGAAACTGGTGATGACATTTCCGAATCTCATCATCCGGGAAGTAATTTGTTTTCAATTGATTGTTATTGGATTAGCGATTGCAGGACTTTTTTTTAATGCGCCGTTGGAGGAATTAGCCAATCCCGAACATACCCCGAATCCGGCTAAAGCTCCATGGTATTTTCTGGGTCTACAAGAATTGCTCCATAATTTTCCCCCAATTGTTGCAGGTGTCATTATACCACTGCTGGTTATAATCGCTTTAGTCATTATCCCTTACTTTGATATTAACATTAAAAGAGAGGGTTTATGGATACATAATCCCCGTCGGACATTCATTATTTTCTCGATCATCATATTTACAATTGTTTTTTTATGTGCATGGTACCAGGCATTTTCAATTGTTATTCCATCTTTGTTGCTATATANNTATAATCTTGCGATTCTGCCATATTTTGTCAAAAAAGAAAAAAGATGGATTCGCTGGCTGGCTCGACGCTCATTAGCCGAATGGATCATGACCTGGTTCGTTATCGTTACGACTGTGTTAACGTTGATCGGCACATTTTTTCGGGGACCGGGATGGAGTTGGATTTGGCCCTGGCAATGAATCAAATCAGAAGCGATGATGTGGATCAACACAAGGTACAGGCATGGTTAGACTCAAAAAGATATATGCGATTACCAGTGTTGTATTCCTTGTAGTTTTAGCTATATCCCCCCTGAAGGATTATGACAGTAAGTGGCGATCCATGCAAAATAGATTCAATCATTTTATTGAAAAATTGCCCCAAAGAATAAAACCGGTACCCATCGCATTACAGCAAATTTGGGCAAGGGAGTTAGATCGTGTTGATCGGTGCATAACCTGTCACATTGGAATAGATAACAATAAGTTAACTGAAGCTCCACAACCTTTCCGAAGTCATCCTGAAATTCCTCACGATTTTGAAAAATTTGGATGTACCATCTGTCACGATGGGCAGGGATTGGCAACTGAATTTGATGATGCACATCTGCCTTCTGAATTTTGGGACAAGCCCGTTTTACAAAATCGCTACTTAGAAGCCTCTTGCGGACGCTGCCATATTAATCAGAATTTAGAACTGACCCCAACACTTAACAGGGGACGTAAATTGATTGCCGAATTAAATTGCATTGGATGCCATGATATTAACGATGTCCGAAAGTCTTTTATTCCTTCTCTTGATGGTATTGGGGAAAAAGTCGTAAACCGCAGTTGGCTTGTTCGCTGGTTGAAAGACCCGCATGAAATCCAACCGTCAACAAGAATGCCCGATTTTCAACTTTCGGATGAAGAAGCGGAATTTTTAGCGGATTTTCTGATGAGCTTTACTTCCTTTCCCCAATAACGAACGACTGGATTCACTGCCTGCAATCTATTTTCAAAAGACGGATGATGATAGTTTTATCGGGCTTGGGAAAACCCGTTTTAGAGAGGCGCGCTGTATTAGTTGTCATGCGGTTGAAGGGAAAGGCGGACATCTGGCGCCTGACTTAGCCAAAATAGCTTCCAAGGCCAAGCCGGTTTGGATTTTTAATTATCTGAAAAATCCCCGAAGGCTGCAACCGGGAGTGGAAATGCCTCAATATGGGTTGAGTGATGACGAAATCGCCGCTATTACTGCCTATATGGAATTTGAATTTATTGATTGGGATGCACCCGAGGAGGATTCAACCATCCACCAGCGAAGTCCAAACTTCTTTGAAAAAGGTCTGGAAATTTTTAATGAATTTAATTGTGGAGGATGCCATAAATTATCATCACCTAAAGTTGTTGAAAATCTTGGGCCGGATTTATCAGTAATAGGGAGCAAGAAAATTTATCAAATTGATTTTGGTCAAGCTGATATACCGCATACCCTTCCTGATTATATCAACGCTAAATTACAGTCGCCGCGTTCTTTTGGTGAAAACACCCGAATGCCGCTTTTTAAATTAAACAATGCCGATAGGGAAGCTATTACTGCCGCGTTACTTTCATTCCAGAATGAACCCATACCCCTAAAATTTGTACAGGCAAAACCCCCTTCGCGGGAATACCCGCCCCAGGGAGAAGTGGGTGAAATTATTGAGAAATATAGTTGTCTTAAATGTCATAAAATTAACGGGATCGGGGGTGGCATTGCACCGGATTTGAGTATTGTGGGCAGCCAACTGCAAGAACAGTGGATAGAGAATTATTTTAAGATACCATATTCACTGCGACCGATTATGGAAGAACGAATGCCCAACCTTTTTATCTCAGAAGAAGAAATTGAATTGTTGATGAATTATTTCAATTTGGTTTTGGTGAACGACAGCATTCCTGTGAATGGTCAATGGGTTCCTTCCCCTGCTTCTGTGGAACGGGGAAGAGGATTATTCTGGGAAAAATACGGCTGCCAAAGCTGCCACATTGTGGATGGAAAAGGCGGCTATGTGGGTCCCCCATTAGATGATGTGGGCAATCGTTTGAAACCGGGCTGGATTTTTCAGTGGCTAAAGAATCCCCAAAAGTATAAACCGGCAACCATCGAGCCTCGCAGCGGGTTATCCGATTCCGAAACTTCCGATTTGGTGAGTTATTTAATGAGTTTAAAGAAAGAAAGTAAGCAATGAAACGGTTTTTAATAGCATTCGACATTTTGTTAATACTAATCTTGTTGTCAAGCTGTGAAACATCCATTGAAACGAAATCCCATTCACAACTAAAATCTGATAGCCTGTCTGCTGCCAGGGCAGATTCAATGAGATCAATTGATCCCTGGATTAAATACACTTATTCAGAACGACAGGGTAAACGATACTTTGAAAGTTACTGTGTCGTCTGTCATGGAAAAACCGGAGAAGGAGACGGTTTTAACTCCTACAATCTCAATCCCCGTCCCCATAGTTTCACCGATTCTACTTATATGGCTGCTCTATCTGATGAAACATTAGCAGAGATTATTGCCTTCGGAGGCAGGGGTGTGAACAAATCTGTGTTGATGCCCGCATATCAGAATACCCTTACCAAAGAACAGATTGCCAATGTTGTGGCCTATATTCGTACTTTTTTTGAAAAACCATAAACCCCGGAGGGAATGTGAGGAGAATATAAAGATTAAATGGCCATAAATCTTAAATCAATTAAAATAACTAAACAATAATAAGGAGATGTATGATGAAAGAATTTTTGCAGATTATTATTGCTTTATTTTTTTCATGTTGGCTTATGGCTGGTTTTGCTCAAACAACACTCACCGTAACCACCGGAACCCCCACTCTGGATGGAGTTATTGACACCGGCGAATGGACATCAGGAACCATAACGACACAAGTAGGAGTTACTTTATGGGCTATGGCAGATGGTCAATTTCTTTACCTCGGAGCGACCTGGAACGATGCTACAAGTACAGAGAGTATTCAGAAACATCAGTGGAGCTACGATGGCAACAACTGGTCACAATCTGAGGATGAAGATCGTATCGCCTTTATATGGGATATGGGATTAAATGGAAGTGACGGTGCAAATTGTGTTACCATGTGTCATCCACCGTTGATGCACACCAATACGGGCTTTGTTGATGTTTGGCACTGGAAAGCAGTCAGAACCAATCCCATGGGTTTTGCAGACGACAAATATTTCGATACCAATGGTCGACAGAGTGATCCGGGTACCAGTGCCTACTCGGATAATGATCCCATGGGTTCTGGATTTCCCTCCTTTATGGCTATGAATGATCCC
>JABAHQ010012904.1_pt1 | contig 10991 bp, 9 predicted proteins | sample 7062091 | NCBI WGS metagenome assembly JABAHQ01 (sample SAMN14534359, study PRJNA622989) | marine sediment metagenome | biome: marine biome [ENVO:00000428]; feature: marine pelagic biome [ENVO:01000023]; material: deep marine sediment [ENVO:00002113] | place: India: Gulf of Kutch | collected...
TCGCCGAAGGAGCCATCCATATTCTGGGGCAGCCCGAGGACGATTTCCCCAACGTCTTCCTCCGCGATCAACTTCTCCAAATAGCCCAGATCTTCCCCAAGATCCTTCCGCAGATAGACGCCGCGGCCGGTAGCCAGGACCGCTTGAGGATCGCTCACCGCCAGCCCGATCCGCCGCTCGCCGAGATCCACGGCCAGGATCCGCTTACCCATATCTTAATGATAAGAAATGGGAGAGGTTCATTCAATATTGCTCTGTTACGCTTGGTTTGACGTTTTACTTCCATGACAGAAAGCCTCCTTCCCCCTTGAGGGGGAAAGGTTGGGATGGGGGTGGTGTGGTGGAGCACTAGGTTGCCACAGGCCGGCATGCATGCTATGATAAATTGAGAGTGGAAGGAGCGAAGATGGCAGTAGAAGACCTGGCCGAAGGACTGACGACGAGCGAGACGTTGGTGAGCGTGTGGCACGACGACGAAGGCGACGACATCTTCATCCAGTATGGCTACCTCTCAATCAGCATGCCCCGCGAGGACTATCATGACCTGATCGAGTTCCTCGTCCAAGCGGAGGAGCGACTGCTCGCGGATGAAAGATAAGGAGCGGTTCGAGGAGAACGCTGCGGCCTTCGCCGAGAAGATCAAGAGGGCAGGGGAGAAGAGCCCATTCGAAGCTACCTTCACCAAGATTCCCCGGGCCACAGCTTCGGCATTGAGGCTTGAGGCTACCTATGAGGCCAGGGTGGAACTGGCGAACCGCGGAGAAAAAGAGAAGCCCCTCATCGGCTATAGCACCCTCGAAATCCTGGGATTTAAGGTAAACCCGATTACGGGCAGGCTGGAGAAGACCGAAGCGATAGAATACAGGCCAAAAGCGACAAAGCACCCATTCTGAACTGGGCCACAGAGTCCCGGTCGCCGGATGGCAATTCCTGATCGGGTTTTCGCTTGTCTTCTACTAGGCGGACTTGACAGCGGGGGATATATAGTGTATACTTGTTTTATCGATTAGAGGTTGGAGCTCGAAGTCTCTGAAAAAGGCAAACCTATCGCAAGATAGGGGCGCAAAGCCACAGGTCTTCCCAGAGACGGCTGGGCTGCCAGGGAAGATCGCGCCAACGGGCTTGAGGAGGTTAGATGAGGCGCGAGATTAAGGGGCAGTCTAGCAAGGTTAGCAGCTATCTTAACATATATGGGAAGTTTTTGGTTCACGGCTATCCGTGGGCCTTTTTCATTTCAGGAGGCCAGTTAACGAGCTGAGCTAAAGGGCAAGAGGAGGGGTGCTAGAGGTGAGCGCCATTGGATAGATAATTAGCATATCGGGCGGAAGATTAAGCGAAAATGACTACCTGCCGAGAATGTAAGGGCTGCATACTGCTCGACCCTGGCGAAGGCCATGCCGATCAACTTGAAGAGCTCATCCGGCCATGCACCTATCGCAAAGGGGAGCTGATCTTCAAGCAGGGTGCTCCCACAGACCGTGGTCACCTTCTCTGTCGGGGGAGAGTGAAGTTGGTGAGGGAGGTGCTCGGGACCAAGAAGAAGATAGTCGCCATCATAACCCCTGGAGATATGATAGGTAAGGCAGTCCTCTTCGACACCATGGAGGATCATTCCGTTTACGCTGAGGCCTTGGAGGACTCTCAAGTATGTTTTATAAGGATTCATGATTGCTTCGCATGGCTTCAGAGGTATCCGGCAATTGCTGTCAAGGTCATCAGGCTCTTCTCCAGGGAGATTTCTAATCTGTGGCATGAGGTTGCCGATATGGCTTACAAGAGTGTCAGGAATAGAATGGTCAACCTGTTGTTGGCCCTGACCGAGGGACGCAAGGGTGAAGGTAAGATACCAACGGGCTTCTATGAGGTTGAGATTGCAGAGATGTTAGGGGTCTCCCGCGAGACCGTAGTCCGGCATCTCGTGCAACTGAAAGAGAAGAGGTTGATTACTGTAGAGGATCGGCGGGTGGTCGTCCTTGACAGAGGGGGGCTACGGGACCTGTAAGGGATAATTCCAATTCGATTCCCCTTTAGTGATGAGGATCACAATTTACAGTGATCTAAACCTCTTGCACTTCGAGGCAAACTATGCTAGGGTTATCTTAGAGGTTGGAGTTCCAAGTCTCTGAAAAAGGCGAACCTATCGTAAGGTAGGGGCGCAAAGCCACAGGTCCCGCTGGGACGGCTGGGTTGCCAGAGATCACCCATCGCGCCAATAGGAAGAGGAGGTTGGATGGAGGCGCGAGATTTCACGGTGACTCAGTGTGGTTGGCAATCATCACTAGCAATTAATAGATTGATTTAGGCCCACGGTGTTTGTGGGCCATTTTTGTTAAGTTGCAGGATTGAGAAGGTAATGAGCTAGAGAGGGAAGAGAAGGGGTGTTAATTGTCGGGGAGGTGGTAGAGGGAGGAGCACTTGGAGATTGATGGACGAAAATACGAAGGGAGGTTTGGCATGTTCAAGCGGTTCTCTTGGGTGTTGTTAGTGACGATCTTGCTGAGTGTCGCCATCTTCTCTACAGCAAAAGCAGATGAGATCAGTGGCAATTTTAAATTCGATATCTCGCTAAAGCCCCAGACTACCGCTGCTGAGGCATCCAAGTTTGACATAGATTTTGAGGCACTGCTCGACCTATATATCCCCCTGGATAATCTTGAAGTAGGAGCTCACACGGCATTGGGCGTTGCCGGACTGGAACACGCAGTATTCGATCTGGAGGCGATCTTCCCCGCCTGGACGATCAAGGATGAGTTCGCCTTCGCTGTGCCATTCCAGACGACGACTGGTGGGGCTGTCACGGTCATCCCTCCGGGGGACCTGTTGTTCGTCAAGAAGAGGGTGGAGATAACTCTAACATACGCTGGGATTACACTTAAGAACTTGGCAATCTTCGAGGATGCGACCTTCCCTAACCCGGGAGCAGCATATACAGGCACCGATTACGGTCCCTCGGATCAGAACTTCCACTTCGGGGATATCATCGCCCTTTCCGGGCAGACCACAGACGGGGTGAGGGTTGAAGCGGTCACCGGGCTTTGCGCGGCTCCGGATTCATCCAATTCGATCAAGAAAAAATCCTGGTCGGGCAGCGTATGCGAAAACGGAGAATTTGAGTTCACCGTGGAAAAGATCACCATATCAAACCTTAGCGTGGGCGGGATCAGCTTCAGGAGCGTGACCAAGTTCAAGCCAGCTAGGCCGGTCAGCGAGACGCTCACCTTGAAGTTTTCGCTGGCCGATTTAGCGGATGTCACCGCTGTGTTCACCACGGACGACATAACCAGCTTCAGCCTGTCCAGCGGCAGCCTCAAGATGGAGGTCGACAATATCACCCTCACCACCAGTATCGGCTCGGATCTCTCCATTACCAGCAATAGCGTCACGGTGAAGCTGGTCATCGATACCCTGACCCTGACGGCTACGGCTACGCTTACGCCCGACACGGGGATGACCTCGCTCAGCTTGAGCGCCCGGTTTGCCTTGACCGATGACAGCTCGTTCAGCATTTCCAGCAGCTTCAGCGGAGGACCGCCGGCCAGTTGGAGTTCAACGACGTTTACTTTAGGCTCTGTGGTAGGGGGGATCGATGTTTCCCTAGATTCCACTTTTGCTCCCAGCGGGCTGAGCAAGGCAGGGGTTAAAATGGAGAGCGTTTTCTAGAAGGAGTGAGACAGATGAGTAAAAGGATTCGCTTGATAGCTGCGCTGGTTCTAACATTTGCCCTAACCGCGGGGATTACCAGCTCTGTAATGTCCCAAGCCGACACCGCTCCCCCGGTGATCGAAATTACCACCCCTGAAGACGGGGCGGAGTACATCCTGAATGAAGCGGTCGTCGCCTCTTGGTCGGCAAGGGACGCGGGGAGTGGAATCCTCTCTGCGACTGGATCGGCCCCTGACGGGGGGCGGGTCGATACTGCATCCGTAGGGGATAAAGTTTTTCTCGTTACGGCGATGGATTTGGCAGGAAACAGAGCTGAAGCGAGCAACCGCTATCGCGTGAGGTATAAAGTCCAGCCGACCGGCGCGGAGGGTTCATTCCTTGAATCACCCCTGGTCGGTGAAGAGATTCAAGTGGGGCTATTCAATCTGGAGGGGATATACAACGTTGGAGAGACCGTCCGCCTCAGGTTCCAGTTGACCGATATTGATGATATCTCTGTACCAGACGCACATCCATCGATGTCGATCGTGGAGGTGGCCATAACGGATGGTGAGGAGAGCTATACGGCCCTCCCCTACGTGGGAGTATTTCAGTACGATGCTGACACCAATGAATATATCCTCGATCTTGACACATCTGGGCTCTCAGCAGGGATCTACGACCTGTGGATCGCCTTCGGCGATGGGGAGCTGGAGAGAGTGAGGATTCAATTGGAATAGGGCAATGTTTACCTTTCAAAAAAGCACACCTATCGCGAGGGAGGGGCGCAAAGCCACGGGTCTCTTTGAGACAGCTCGGCTGCCAGAGGGGTTATTGGAGGCTAGTAAGATGAGAGAAGGGCTAGCCTGGACGGCGACGAGGACAGTTCTCTCGAATCCTACTTCTATTAATAGTTTTCTGAAATTGATTTCCCGGCATCCCGCTTGTCGAATATCGAGGGGGCCGTTTTTGTAGAGGAGGTATTTAGGTAAAAGAGGAGGGGTGCTAGTGATGAGCACCAGTTCCACGGAGCCCGTTCGCGCGAAAACCCGCATGGTTTATGATGCTACTCTACGCACCCCTCTTTTTCATTCTATCTTCGGATTCGCTTTCCGTCAAGGGACGGCGGGGGTTGGAAAGGATTTAGCCGGGGAGGTGAGGATAGTTGAGCGGAAAAAGCGCCGCAAGACGCAATGCAACCAAAAAGTCGGGCAAAGGTGAGCTTGCTCAAATGGAAGAGAGAAAGAAGGTGCTTCTATGAGGAATATGGGTAATGGAAGAAAGAACGAAAACACTTTTAGGAGGTGTTTTAGATGAAAATCCGGAATTGGAAGCCGCTAGGAGCGATTCTGGTAGCGGCTTTACTGTTAGTGATTTTAGGAACCGTTTCGGGATGGATGGAGACCACGAAGTATACCTTAACTATAACCGATGGGGGAACGGGGCTTTTGGACTACGCTTTGCAGGTTTCGGTGTATAAGGTAAATAAAGGTGAAGGCTCAGAAGGCCTGGTAGTCGTCGATAACTCCCCTTCAGATCCGGTAAAGTTCGAGTTGATCCCGGGGACGTATCAGGTATCCGTAGCCTTTGATGGAGTCGTTTTGACATTTGAACCTTTTGCGCTCACCCAGGATAAGACGATCGTACTGTCTGTATCGGTGGAGGCAGAATGAGGGGGCGAAATTAAGGAGGTACAAGATGTTGCACTTTGACCGAAAGCATGGTTTGGCCTTTGTGATTCTCTCTCTAGTCATCCTATCGAGCTTTACCACCACAACGTTTGCTGCGCCTGCGACGCTTCGAGTTTATGAAAGGCCTGGCATGCCCCCCTTAGATGACAAAGCTGATGTATGGCTTGATGGAGACTATTTAGGGAGAACGGAACCCTCAGGTACTACCTTTAATCTTGATTTAGAAGCGGGAGAGCACACTTTAAAAATTAAGCATGTTGAAGGTGTAAAAGATCATTATGAGTATGAAGGTCGTTACGGGTGGAGCTTAGTCTGTGATGTAGGTGCCTATGCATTCGAGTTTAGCTCAGAAGCACTGGTTATCAACCCATCCTCGGGTGATGTACCAGATCTTCGCCGAGATGACGGAGAAATCTCTCAGTGTGATAGATCCTATCCCTACCCTAGTAGTTGGGAGACTACTATCCAAGTTACGATGATCAACAGGCCTCCGATTGCCGATGCCGATGGGCCTTACACTGCCACCGAGGGAAGCTCCATCACCTTTGATGGCAGTGGATCATCCGATCCCGATAGTGATTCACTACAATATCGCTGGGACTTCGATAACAACGGAACCTGGGACACGGGATGGTCTAGTAGCACTACAGCAACTCATACCTGGATGGATGATTGGACCGGTAGAGCAAAACTAGAGGTTAGCGATGGAGAGCTTACTGATACTGATACAGCAGATGTAATGGTAGACAACGCGGTCCCAGCCCCCACTTGTCCTGGTGACCAGACAGTAGGTGAAGGGGAAACTTTAACTGGGCTAGCCGGAAACTTCACTGATCCTGGTGCGGACAGCTGGAGTGGGACTATAGACTGGCTTGATGGGAGTAGCGAATCAATTACTATAACCGGTAGGAATTATTCCTTACCAAGCCATACTTATATTGATGACGGCACCTACCTGGCTGCAGTTACCGTGGAGGACGATGACGGTGGTTTAGGCAGTTGCAGCTTCGCAGTGACAGTAGAGGACGTCTCGCCCACAGTAACCATGAGCGATGTTTCCGGCGATGAGGGAGACCAACTTACCCTAACTGCAGATGGCAGTGGCTACGGCGGCGACACCTTGGAGTACCAGTTTGAGAAGACATCGGACGGTAGCGTCTTGCAAGGCTGGTCTACTACCAACACGTACAGCCGCGCCGAATACGACGACTTCAGCCTAGGGGTAACAGTCAAGGTGAGAGACGAGGATGGACTGGGAAGGGCAGTAACAAAGAGTGATAATTCAGATGACGCCACCATGACCTGGAACAATGTCGCCCCAACAGCCGAAGCGGGTGGACCTTACTCCGGTAATGAAGGCAGCTCTATCTCTCTGAGCGGTTCAGCCACCGATCCGGGTAGTGGTGATACCTTCGCCTACGAGTGGGACTTGGATAACGATGGAGTCTACGATGATGCCACGGGAGCGAACGTCTCCCATACCTGGGCTGACGATGGCACTTACACCGTGGGCTTGAAAGTCACCGATGATGATGGCGGTGTGGGAACGGATACCGCTACCGTTAATGTGAACAACGTCGCTCCAACTGCCAACAGTCAATCTGTGAATACTGACGAGGACACGGCGGTGGGCATTACCTTGACTGGTTCGGATCCGGGCAGCGACCCGCTCACTTATTCCATTGTCAGCGGTCCTTCGCACGGGACGCTGAGTGGTACCGCTCCAAACGTCACTTACACGCCTAATGCTAACTACAATGGCTCGGATAGCTTCACGTTTAAGGTGAATGATGGGACAGTAGACTCCGACCCGGCCACGGCGACTATCACCGTCAACCCGGTCAACGACGCGCCGGTGCTCACGATCAAGGGCGACCAGACCGTTGATGAGGGTGTCAGCGTCACCGTGACTGACTTTGCTACGTGCACTGACCCTGATGGCGACTCGGTGACGCTCTCCGCTACGGGGCTGCCGAGCTTTGCCAGCTTCAGTGACAGCGGCGACGGCACCGGCGACTTGAGCCTGAACCCCGGCTACGAAGACAGCGGAAGTTACACTGGCAACCGGCTCGGCTGCAGCGATGATACCTTGAGCGACACCAAGAGCTTCATCATCACTGTCAACGACGTCAACCGCGCACCAACCGCAATTAATCTAAATATTTCGCCAGCTTCGCCCAAGACAGGCGATGATCTAGCTGGGAGCTACATATATGATGATCCTGATGGGGATCCAGAGAGTGGCACGGAGATCCGCTGGTACAAGGATGGGGCGCGGCAATCGGACTACGACAATCAGCTGACAGTCCCCTCCAGTGCGACGGCAAGGGGAGAGGAGTGGAAGTTCACGGTGAAGCCGAAGGATGGAACTGACTTCGGTGACCTGGTGGCCTCGCCAACTGTGACCATTCAGAACAGCCCACCGACAGCACCGACAGTGGACGTTACACCCGATTTGCCGGTCACCACCGATGATCTAACCTGCAGTGCCTTCGGCAGCACAGACGATGATAGTGGTGATACAATCACCTATTCCTATCAATGGTACAAGGGTGGTGTCTTGCAGTCTGGACTGACCACCAACACGGTCGCCTCTTCCAATACGGCAAAAGGCCAGGTATGGAAGTGTGTGGTAACCCCGAACGATGGCACTGTGGATGGGCCTGCAGGAGAAGATCAGGTAACCATCCAGAATACTCCGCCGGAAGTCCCATCCCTCGAAGCACCTGCCGATAATGCATGTATAAATACGGNNTACTCCCACAGATGCCGATGGGGATACCTTGACCTACTTTATCCAGATTGATGATTCATCTGAGGTGGATACTGGTGGTGCTACTACATATACTCCTGGCACTGCACTTTCTGAAGGGAGACATATCTGGAAGGTGAGAGCACACGATGGCACCGAATATGGAGATTGGAGCACTACTCGAACGGTGAGAGTAGATACAACTCCTCCAAACGATGTTACAAACCTCGCAAGCACAAGCCCTTCATATAACAACTGGTCGAATGATCCCAATGTGACCGTGACCTGGACGGATGCCATTGATGTCGGGTGTGCTGGACTAGATGGCTACTCTGTGTTGTTTGATAATTCGGATAGCACAGTGCCACCGGATGCAAAGAATGTGGAAGAGAGCGTGGAAACCTACACAGAAACTTTGGAGAATGGTATCTGGTACTTCCACATCCGCGCAGTGGATAACAACGGCAACTGGCAAGGCACTGCCCACCTTGGCCCTTTCAAGATCGATACCTCTTCTCCGGATATTGTGGAGACAAGGTGCTATACAGATGCCGGTAAAGGGACTGAGATACCACACGGCACGTGGACGAATGACGACACCCTTTACTGTGAATGGACGGATCCAAACTCCTTCTCCGGCGATACTTTCTACTATGAATTAAACCACAGCAGTGGCAACACTATTGGATTTAGTGAGGTGAACATAACGGTTAACCATGTGGAACTGACATTGCCCAGCGAAGCGGATAACTGGTGGTTCCATGTAGCGTCAAAGAATGGTGCCGGGACAGAAGGACCTCAAGGAGTGCCACGTAAGATACAAATCAAGTATGATTGTACAGCGCCGCGTGATTCCTCAGTTGCATCGGCGGATCCGCCGATAAACACACCGACGAACGACAGCAGTGTTGATTTGACCTGGAACGAAGGTACCGACAACGCCGGCAGCGGGGTGGCTGGTTACTCCTGGATTGTCGATAAGATTGCCGACACAGTGCCTGACCAGACAATGGAAGAAGCGGGTTTGCCAAGCACGATCAACCTCGACAATGATGACGGCGACTACTACGTCCATGTCCGAACCAAAGACAATGCCGGTAACTGGACGAGCACCTACCATTACGGCCCCTGGAAGCTGGATACAACCCCTCCCTCTGCTACGAATCTTGCAGTAGATACTGACCCTATCTATGACGGCGATCTGGATCAGGCAATCACCATCACCTACAGCGAGGCAATGGATCAATCCGTCAAGCCGACGGTGAAGATCACCGGGATCACCACTCCTAAGAGCGATTCAACAGGTGGTACCTGGAACAGTGCCACCGAATATGAAGTGACCATTGTGCTGAGTGATGATAACGAAGAGGACAGTGTGCTGGATGTCGAGGTCAGCGGTGCTAAGGACTCGGCTGGTAATACCCAGGTTGTCCACACCGAGAACAATCCGTTCAGCATGGATACCCTGAACCCGACGGTGACGAACGTGGGGGTTAGTGATACATCGATCACTGATGCCGATGCCGGTGGCACCTTTACTGTGACCATCGACTTCAGCGAGGACATGGGTGCAACTGCACCGACTATCACCTTCGACCCGGCCGTGGCGAGCACGCTTGTGTTCAACAACGGCAGCTGGACAGATTCCGACACGTATCAAGCCAACTACGACATCAGTGATGGTGGAGTGACCGTTCCTGATGTAGACATCAAAGTAGACGGGGCGAAGGACGTCGCTGGCAACGATCAGGTTGCTTACACCGAAGCTGGCGCTTTCGATGTGGATACCGAGAACCCGACAGTAGTGGGTGTCACACCGACAAGCCTAGCAGATGCTGATGCAGGAACAGTAACGATCACCATCACCTTCAGCGAGGCAATGGATACAGGGGTCAACCCAACGGTTACCGTGGAGGATCTTACCTCATCATCGTATACAACCAGCAACTCTTCATGGACGGATGCGACTCATTTCACCTGCCAGTTCACGTTCGTTGATGACAACGAAGAGGCCACAGGCCACTATCACATCTCCGAAGCAAAGGATCTAGCTGGCAATGAGTTGGCTGCAGACGATACTAACGCCGTTACAGTGGACACGAAGAATCCAACAGTAACTGTGACGAGCACAGAGACATCGCCGACGAACGCGAGTCCGATTCCATTCACGATCACGTTCAACGAGGACGTGAACGGATTTGCGCTTGCGGACATCACCGTGACGAACGGGACGGCAGCCGACTTCACAGAGACGGCGGCGAAGCGGGTGTACACGATCAGCGTGACGCCGACCGCGGACGGCGACGTGAGTGTGACAGTTCCTGCGGGCTCCGCGACGGATGATGCGGGCAACGGCAACACGGCGGGAACGTTTACGCTGATGGCTGACCGGACAGCTCCATCGACAAGCTTCACCGCGATCCCGCCGGATCCGGATAACGACCCCACTCCCACCTTCGAATGGACGGGGACGGACAACCATACGGCCCCGGCTGACTTGGTCTACTCCACCAAGCTAGATACGGGTGCTTGGTCTGCTTGGTCTGCGGCCACCTCGATGACGCTCGCGACGCTCTCCGAAGGTAGCCATACCTTCCAGGTGAAGGCCAAGGATGAAGCCGGCAACGTGGAGTCCACCGCCAGCTATACCTGGTACGTTGACCTCGCCGCACCGGAGATAACGATCGATACACCCCAGGAAGGCGTAGAATATACCCTCAATGAGGAAGTCGTCGCCGATTGGTCGGTGAGCGATGAGGTCGGAATCAGCTCCTCAACTGGATCATCTCCCGATGGGGGATTCGTCGATACCAGCTCCGCCGGAGATCGGGTTTTTACCGTCATCGTGACCGATCTGGCCGGAAATACAACTTCAGTAAGCCATACCTACAGTGTAAGGTATGAAA
>JABAHQ010013466.1_pt2 | contig 10991 bp, 8 predicted proteins | sample 7062091 | NCBI WGS metagenome assembly JABAHQ01 (sample SAMN14534359, study PRJNA622989) | marine sediment metagenome | biome: marine biome [ENVO:00000428]; feature: marine pelagic biome [ENVO:01000023]; material: deep marine sediment [ENVO:00002113] | place: India: Gulf of Kutch | collected...
GAACGAGGAGACGTTCGAGTACTGGCGCGAGAAGGGCGCTACGATCATCACCTTCTTCATCCCGAAGGACGAGATGCTGATGGCGCTCAGGCATCCGTATGTTATGGTGGCAAGCGACGGTGTGATCGTCGACGGGGTGGGCCACCCGCGGGGCGCGGGCACGTTCGCCCACCTGCTGGGCCGACTGGCGCGTGAAGAGGGCCACCTCACCCTGATGGAAGCGCTGCGTAAGATCACGATCATGCCCGCGCAGCGGCTCGAGCAGGCCGCGCCCTGCATGCGCTACAGGGGCCGGCTGAGCCCGGGCGCCTACGCCGACATCACGATATTCGATCCCAACACGATCATCGACCGGGCCACGTACCTGAATTCGGCGCAATACACCGAAGGCGTGCACTACGTGCTGGTGGGCGGCACCCTGGTGCTGGACGGGGGTGAGTTCGTGGAGGGCGCGGCGCCGGGCCAGCCGGTGAGGCGGCCAGCGACGTCCCGCCTTCTGCTTCTGGCCGGCCTGGCGCTCCTGGGCTGCGAGCCCCGGGCGCCGGCGCCGGAGCATGCCGCCTACCGGCCGGAGCAGATCAGCCGCTCGCCCCACGGGATGGTGGTGAGCGGCTCACCCCACGCCACGGACGTGGGCGTAGGGGTGCTGGAGTCGGGGGGCAACGCGGTGGATGCCGCCGTCGCCACGGCGTTCGCACTGTCGGTGGTCGAGCCCTCCATGTCGGGGCTCGGCGGCCGCACCCAGATGCTGCTGCGCACGCCCGACGGCGAGTTCGCGGGCTTCGACGGTACCACCCAGGTACCGGCCGGGGCGCCGACCGAGGCCGCCGAGGAAGAGGACCTCTACGGTTACCCGACAATCGGTGTTCCCGGCACGGTCGCGGCGCTGGCCACAGCGCATGCCACCTACGGGACGCGGCCCTGGGCCGAGCTCATCGCGCCCGCCATCGAACTCGCCGAAGGCGGCTTCGCGCTGCCGCCGGCGGAGGCCGAGCGGATCGCCGGCGTGGCGGACCAGCTGCGCGAGTTCGAGGGCTCCACCCGCTACTTCCTCAAGCCCGACGGCTCCACCTTCGCCGGCGGTGATCGGCTCGTCCAGTCCGATCTCGCCCGTACCCTCCGGGCCATCGCCGAGGGTGGCGCGGACGCGTTCTACGGGGGNNTCGCCGAGTCCATCGCCGCCGACATGGAGCGCGCCGGCGGATTCGTGCGCGCGGAAGATCTGGCCCGGTACGAGGCGCGTCGCTCGCTCATCGTGCGTGGCAGCTACCGGGGCTACGACCTGGTAGGCACCTATCTCCCGGCCTCGGGGGCCACGACGATCGAGGCCCTGCACCTCCTCGAGAGGTTCGACCTCAGCGATCGGGCGGGGACGCCCGAGTGGGTCGCCCTCGCCGCGCAGGCTCTGCTGCTCAGCTTCGAGGATCGCACCAAGGACCTGGGAACGGCCGCGGAGCAGGCCCAGACCCTGGTCTCGGAGGACTGGGCGGCGCAGCGTGCCGCTGAGGTGCAAGACCCGAGGGTGGCGGCCGCAGCGGCCGTGAGCCTAAGCGGCTATACCCCGGCCGCCACGCACGGCTCGGCCCATACCACACACCTGTCCGTCGCTGACGCGGCGGGCGGACTGGTCGCGCTCACCCAGTCGCTGGGACCGATCATGGGCTCGAAGGTGGCGGCGCGGGATCTCGGGTTCGTGTACGCGGCCACGATGGGCTATCTGGGCGCGCTGCCCCCGGGCGCTCGCCCGTTTTCGTCGCAGTCGCCGCTCATCGTGCTGAACGACGGACGGACGGCGTACACGCTGGGCGCCGCCGGTGCCCGGCGCATCATCTCGGCGATCGTCGAGGTGGTAAGCCGGGCCGTGGACGAGGAGCTGGCGCTGGCCGAGGCGATGGCACTGCCCCGCTTCCACCCGACGCCCGAGAGGATCTACATGGAGGCCCGGCGCGCGGCCACGTGGTCGGCGGCGGACCTGGCCGATCTCTCGAGCTTCGGGTTCACCTGCGAGGCCCGCGCCTCGGCCCCCTATTTCGCCCGGATCCACGCGATCGAGTTCGACGTCGCGACCGGTGAGTACATCGGCGTCGCCGACCCGCGCTGGCACGGAAGCGCCCGGGGGCCGCGCCGCTGAGTGTACGGGCAGCACCACAGGCCCGAGCCGTGCCCAGTGGGAGCGATCGAACGCGTCGTTGATCCTGCTACTGTAGACGCAATGAGGTGGACGATGAACAGGACACTCACCACGACCTGCGCCCAGCTCCTGTTGCCGCTGGCTTGGCTCTTCGGGTTCAGTGCCCCGACGGCGGCGCAGCAACCGTACGACATCCTCATCACGGGCGGCCGCGTGCTGGACGGGACCGGCAACCCCTGGTACTACGCGGACGTAGCGATCACGGGCGACCGGATCGCGGCGCTGGGCGACCTGCGAGGCGCCCCGGCACGACGCGTCATCGACGCGACCGGCCTGATGGTGGCGCCCGGCTTCATCGATGTGCACTCNNGCTGGTCACCGCCGAGCTCAGCGAAGCGCGCCCACTGCTCGCCCAGGGCATCACCACCATCGTCGGCAACCCGGACGGCGACGGCCCGACAGATCTCGCGGCGCAGAGGGGCGCCCTGCTCGAACACGGCCTCGGGGTCAACGTGGCGCTGCTCGTCCCCCACGGCTCGGTCCGGCGCGAGGTGCTGGGCATGGAGGATCGGGCGCCTTCCGCGGCCGAGCTCGAGCGGATGAAGGCGCTGACCCGTCGGGGGATGGAGCACGGCGCCTTCGGGCTGTCCTCAGGGCTCTACTACGCGCCGGGCAGCTACGCGGCCACGGAAGAGGTCATCGAGCTGGCGAAGGTCGTAGCGGAGCGCGGCGGCATCTACACCAGCCACATCCGCGATGAGGCCGACTACAACATCGGGGTGGTCGCGGCCGTCGATGAGGTCATTCGCATCTCCCGGGAAGCCAACCTCCCCGGGATCGTCACCCACATCAAAGCCCTGGGACCCCGGGTGTGGGGATACTCGATGGCGCTCGTGCAGCGCATCCAGCACGCCCGGGACGAAGGCGTCGAAGTCTACGCCGATCAGTACCCCTACACGGCCTCCGCTACGAGCATCACCGGCGCGCTCATCCCGCGCTGGGCGCTGGTGGGCGGCCGGGAGGCGTTGCTTCGCCGGATGGACGATCCCGAGGCACGGGCCCGTCTGCGGGCAGACATGCTGGAGAACCTGGATCGGCGCGGCGGTGCGGCACGCCTCCAGTTCCGTCGCTACGCCGCCGACCCATCGATCGAAGGGAAGACGCTGGAGCAGGTAGCCCGCGCGTGGGGATCCGATCCCATCGAGTGCGCCCTGGAGTTGCTCGCGGCGGACCGCGTGCGGCTCGTGTCCTACAACATGAGCGGTGAGGACGTCGAGTTGCTCATGCGCCAGCCCTGGCGGATGACGGCCTCGGACGGCGACCTCGTGCCGCTGAACCAGGGCGTACCGCATCCGCGAAGCTACGGCACCTTCCCCCGCATGATTCGTGTCTACGCTCGCGAGAGGGGCCTGGTCGATCTCGCGACCGCCGTGCGCAGCATGACGTCCCTACCCGCCAGCGTCTTCGCGATGAACGACCGCGGTGTGCTGAGACCCGGCGCGATCGCCGACATCGTCGTCTTCGACCTGGAGCGGTTACGGGACCTGGCCACCTACGAGCGACCCCACCAACTGGCTCAGGGGATGGTGCACGTGCTGGTGAACGGAGGGTTCGCCATCGAGGACGAAAGCTTCACCGGCGGTACCTACGGCACGGTGCTCTCCCGCGACGGGAACTAGGGCTCAGCCACGAAATCGCAGCCGATGGGCACCGGCGGTCACGGTGAGCACGAGCTCGTCACCGGGGCTGATCTCTATACCGTCCGTGGTGATCTGGCCGCTGCCGATAAAATCGACGATGAACCGTATCTCACCGGGCTGGACACGGAAGCTGAACGTTCGGCTCCGGTTGCCGGGAACACTTCCCAGGCGCTCGCGTCTGCCGAACTCCACCATGTAGACCCGGGCGTCATAGAAGTTCTGGTTCTCTACCTCGATCATGACCTCGTTCCGACCGCCCGCCGGTCCCTCATCCGCCGCCCGTCGGGCCCCGCAGGCTACGATGGCCACGGTCAATACCGCAAAGGCGATGGGCTTCAACGCTGCGCTCATAGGGCTCATCCTGCTCGGCGTTAAGGGATGGATCTGACTCCTATACTTCTAAGATCGACCTTCCAGCACCGGTGCGCCACCCCGACCCGGGAAAGCCGCGCCGCCGCCATCACCGGGCCGACAGCAGCGCGCGGCCGCCGTCGATGGAGTGGATCCCGCCGGTGATCCAGCTCGCTTCCTCCGAGCAGAGAAACGCGCAGAGCGCCGCGATCTCTTCCGGCTGACCGACACGGCCCAGCGGATGCGTCGTCCTCGAGCGCTCGAGGAACGCCTCGTAGTCCGGGACCGCGCCCGTCACCGTGTGCAGCTCGGTCACGACCACGCCCGGGTTCACCGCGTTGACGCGCACACCGTGCGGAGCCAGCTCGAGCGCCACGCATTGGGTGAACATGTCGACCGCCGCCTTCGACGCGCAGTAGCCCAGCAGGTTGCCGTAGGGGCGCAGGCTGGTGACCGATGAGACGTTCACTATCGCGCCGCCCCGCTCGATCAGATGCGGCGCGACGTGACGGGTTATGTGGTAGATGCCGTCGACGTTGATGGAGAATAGCCGCTCCCACTCCTCAGGCGGCGTGTCCAGAACGCCACCGGTCCCGATCACGCCCGCAGCGTTGATCAGGTAGTCGATGCGACCCAGCCCTTCCACGCAGCGCTTGACGGCCGCGCGGACCTGGCCCTCGTCGCGCACATCCGCCACGGCGTAGTTCTCGACCGTCCCTCTCAACCGCTCCTCACGGCGCGCGACGGCGAAGACCGCGGCATCTTCCTCTTGGAACCGCAGGGCGCAAGCGCGCCCGATCCCGCTGGAGGCACCGGTCACGAATGCGACCTTGTCTCGAAAGCGCATGGCTCCCCCCGTTTCAACGTTGGCGGAGCCAGCTTACAGCACCGGGCGCGGGCCGACAACCGCCTGAAAAACGGCGGCGCCGTGATCCTGTCGAGGGGTCCACGGCGCCGCCCGAGTTCCCGGGACCTGCAAGCTTACGGGTTCAGGTAGTAGTTCACCTTGATGCTGAAGAAGTTCTCACCTTCGGCCTCGCGTAGGGCGTCGAGATCGTTCAGCGGATCGAACGCGCCGGTGAAGTCGTAAGCGGTCTTGCTCGACGACCAGACGAAGAACAGCGTCGAGCCCGACAGGTACTCCCAGCGCAGCACGACCGTCGAGCGGAACTGCTTGAAGTTGAAGTCCGGATCGGCGAAGGAAAGATCGGTCGCGCCGTCCTGGTTCAGATCCACATGGTAGCTGCCGGGCACCGCCGGGTCGGTGCTCGGCTCATAGGTCAGGCGATCGTCTCCGAACGCATCGAACCGGTCGTCGTAGACACTTGCCTTCGGGTCCACGACCTCACGGAACCCCGAGTAGTCACCCGCCGAGACGAAGGGCTGCGCGTAGAGCTGAAGGCTCAGATTCGGCGTGAACGTCCAATCGAGCCGCGTGGTGAAGTAGATCGTCTTCTGGTCGAGCACACCGGTGACGTAATGCGTCGAATCCAACGCATCGACTGTCGTAACGAACTGCCAGTCGTCGTGGGTCCAGTTGAACTCGGGACCGATGGCGAGCCGCAGGTTCGCGGTCGGCCGCCACGACACAAAGGTCCACACACCGCCCACCTTGGAGCGCTCGTCATCCTTCCACCCGAAGGTGCCCGCCTCCACAGTGACCGGCTTCCGATCATCGCTGAACAGGCCACCCCACCAGTTCCAAGCGCCGGGCGCCCTCACCGCAGGCCCGCCACGCAGCGTCTGGACGCTGTAGGCGGGAAACTGTCGCTCGACGCCGCCCCAGCCACCCCAGTAGTTGAGCAGCGTGAAGCTACCGTTGACGTTCATCCCGGTCCCGGTGCGCTCGCCGCCGAACGTCTGCCAGTTCCAGGCGTTCGCGTTCAGGAAGAGGCGGCGGAAGATCTTGCCGGGCTGCAGCTCGCGGTACTGGATCCAGGCGCTGTTGCGCCAGCTATCCGCCCGCCTCTGGAAGCCCAGGTCGTTCACCTCGAAGCCCGGTGAGATCCAGGAGCTGCGGACCGAGCCGCGCCAGTGGCCGCCGCCGATCTTGGCGAGACCGACCGATCCGCTGGTGCCGGAGAGAACGGTGCGGCGCGGGTCGTAATCCAGATGGTCGGCGTCGGGACGCTGGAAGTATCGAGCCGAGCTCGTCTGAGTGGCATCGATGGCGTCGACCGACCCGCGCACGTACGAGCCGAGCAGCTGGCCTTGGACCTCCCAGTTGCCATCCCGGAACCGGTGGCGTGCATCGATGCCGCCGGCGTACGCGGCGCTGCGCAGGCCGCTTAGGTTCTGAGGCAGGTCCCGGTTGGTGGCCGTAAAGATCGCCCCGACAGCGCTTTCACCGTCGTCGAAGTCCTTCTGCACGCGGGCGACGCCATAATTGGTGAGCGGCTCGACCACGTCTCGGTACCGGTTGCCGTCGGCATCGATGACGGCGGCCTTCTCCTCGCCTGTGACCGCATCGAGCACGCCCACGGTCCAACCGTTCGCGGACTTACCCGAGAGCTTGCTCGCGGCTATGATCGTGGTGTTGTCCGGGTAGTCCACGTAGCCGCCCCGCGAGTCGGCGGAGCCTTGGGGACGACGTCCGATTCGGCGCGAGTAGAAGAGTTGCTCGAAGCCGCCGCCGCCGCTGAGGCTGAAGCGGAAGATGTTGGCGCCCTCCAAGAAGAACGGCCGTTTCTCCTGGAAGAACGTCTCGAAAGCCGACAGGTTGACCACCGACGGGTCGGCCTCCACCTGGCCGAAGTCCGGGTTGAGCGTCAGGTTCAGGGTGAGGCTGTTGGTCAGCCCGTACCGGAGGTCGGCACCGACGTTGCCNNGTTGCCCTGGAACTCGCTCCCGCTCTCGAACGGGTTGTCCGGATCGGCCGGCGTGAAGCCCTGCGTCGCCACCACATAGGGCAGCAGCTCGAGACGGCGCGGCGGCTGGATCCCAATGATCCCCACCAGATCGCCGTATTCCGACACCCAGCCCGAGGCGTCCTTCGGGATCGGCTTCCACTGCACGACCTCGTTCTTCCGCTGGATGATCCGCTCGAGGTTGAAGCCCCAGATCTGCTCCGGCGCTTCGGAGAAGCGGAGCTGCGAGAACGGGATCCGGAACTCGGCCACCCAGCCCAGGCTGTCGACGGATGTCGCCACCTGCCACACCGGGCCCCACGACCCGTCGCCCCACGCCTGGTCGTTGGAATGGNNCCCTCCGCGTCGACGCTGGTGGCGACTTCCCACACCGCGTTCCACGAGTCGTCCTGCCAGGTATCGTCGTAGCGGTACGTGTCGCGCTCGACCCCGGCCGGGTTCACTCGGAACTCGAACGCCGTACGCCGGTCGTAGTACGAGTCGATGCTGATGATGAGCCAATCCGACGCCGACCACTGGTCGCGGCGCGTGAGCTCGCCCACGATCCGGTCCGGCTCGCTGTCGTACGCCCGGATCCCGATATAGAGGAAGCCGTCGTCGTAGAGCACCCGGACCTCGGTGCGTTCCGTCGCCGGCTCGCCCTCGTCCGGGTCACGCTGCACGAAGTCCGTGATCGGCTCCGCCAGCGCCCAGGCGGCGTCGTCCAATCTCCCATCGATCTCCGGGGTCCCGGGAGTCGCGCGGCTCGCGCGCGCTCGATAAGGCTTGGGCTCAGCCTCTCGCTCGGGGTCTCCAGTGTGGCTGGCCGGGGCGGGCAGCGCGCCGACCGCCACGAGAAGGATGGCCAGCAGCGCCGTTCGCGGGGTGGTCGCCATGGTGCATATTCCCTAACTCACTCCCGGATTTGCCTTTGGCTCTCAGGCTCCGCAACCTGTCCCTCGCAGGCCTTAGACGCCCCAACCGGCCCGAGGGTTGGCATGTTCTATGACACCGCCCGACCGCGGCCGAGCTGGTCTCGAGCCTGGCGAACGCGGTCGGCTGGAGACTGGCGGACGTCGCTCCTTGCCGGCCACGATGGGTGCGGATAGCTTGGCAGGGTTATGCTTCGCCCGGCCACGGTACCCCGCCCCACTAAGGCCGGCCACGCGAGCGTCGCCTCGGCGAGCCGCGGACGAGCGCCCCTTCGCACATCGACTCCAAGACTCCATAGACGCGTGACCCGGGCCGGAGCGGGCCACACCCCGGGTGAGGGAGCGTAGCCATGACCGCGCAACTGGACCACAGATCGCTCTACCGGCTTCCCTGGAGCCTTACCGACAACGCGATCTCATGGCTGGAGCCGACCGCCGCCTGCAACCTCTATTGTGAAGGTTGCTATCGGCTGAACGATCCCAAGTCGCACAAGACGCTGGAGCAGATCGCCGACGACCTCGACGTCTTCGTCCGGCTTCGCTGCTGCGATGGGGTCTCGGTGGCGGGCGGTGATCCGCTGTGCCATCCGAACGTCGTCGACATCGTGGCGCTGATCGCCGAGCGCGGGCTCAAGCCGATCCTCAACACCAACGGCCTGGCGCTGAGCCGCGAGCTTCTGGCAGAGATGAAGCGGGCGGGGCTCTGGGGCCTGACGCTGCACATCGACAGCAAGCAGACGCGGCCGAAGTGGCGGGGTAAGAGCGAGGTGGAGCTCAACGCGCTACGGCTGGAGTACGCACAGATGATCGCCGAGGTGGGAGGCCTCTCCTGTGCCTTCAACTCCACGGTCTACGAGGACACGTTGGAGTCCGTGCCCGACGTCGTGGCCTGGGGTGCGGAGCACATCGACATCGTCCACATGCTGGTGTTCATCGCCTTCCGGGCGGCGTTGATCGATGGCGGGTTCGACTACTACATGAACGGTCGAAGGATCGACTTCGGTCACATCCGCTACGCCACGGAGACGCAGCCGAAGGCCGACATCCTGTCGACGGACATCCTGGAGGCCATCCAAGAGCGGTTCCCCGACTTCAAGCCCTGCGCTTACCTGAACGGCACCGAGAAGCCGGACTCGTTCAAGTGGCTGCTCGCGGGCCGCCTGGGTACGAAGGGAAAGGTCCACGGGTACATCGGCCCGAAGTTCATGGAGCTGGTCCAGGTCGCTCATCACCTCAGGCACGGGCGATATCTGGCATACAGCAGCCCCAGGGTCCACCGCCGTGGTCGAGCCATGCTCGCCCTATCACCTGTCGACCGCGGCCTCGCCCGAACGGTGTGGGCTTACCTTCACAACCCTTTGCGGGCCTTGCAGCGGCTGCACTATCAGTCGGTCACGATCATCCAGCCGATCGATGTCCTGCCCGACGGGCGGCAGAACATGTGCGACGGGTGCCCGGACATGACGGTGTGGAACGGGCGCCTGGCCTGGTCCTGCCGGCTGGAGGAACCGATGAACTTCGGCGGGTTCGTGCAGACCGTTCCCAAACGGGATACAGCGGCCGGCTGAGAGTATGAGCGACTCGACGGAGACGGCTCGAGCTGCCGGGTTCGTCGAGCAGGCTGCCGCACCGCCTCTCAATCGAGTACGGCTCGTCGACAGGATCACGTCGGCGTACAACATCCTGCTGGCGGTCGTGTGGGCCACGCTCATCCCGGGTTGGGCCTATGCGTATATCCTGTTCTGCGTGCACGCGGCCGCCGCGGCGATGCCGATCCTCCTGGCGCGGGCGCCGACCCGGATATCGCCGCTGAGCCGTGCGCTGTCTGATATCTACCCGCTCCTCTGGATTCTCGCCTTCTGGACCGAGTTGGATCTCGTCCGCCGGCTGTTGCACGACGCGGCGTACGATCGGGTGATCGGCGCTCTCGACCTGGCGGTCTTCGGGGCTCACCTGGACGAGGTGTGGATGCCGGCAATGCCCGCCGTGTGGCTCAGCGAGCTCATGCACCTTGCCTATTTCGGCTACTACCTGTCCGTGATCCTCCCGCTGCTCTACACGCTGTTGAAGGGCGATCGGGAAATGAAGCACGACATCACGTTCCGGGTCGTGCTGGTCTACTTGGCTTGTTTCGTCGTCTACATCGCCTTCCCGGTCGACGGTCCCCACTTCCTGGGCGCGCACTACCAGGGACCGCTGCAAGAGGGATTATTCTACCGGTTGGACTGGGCGCTCCAGGGTCAGGGTCACGCGCTGGGCTGCTCATTCCCGAGCTCGCACGTGGCCGCGTCTACGACGATGGCCTACTTGGGGATCCGCTGGTTCTCGAGGCCCGCCGCCGGCCTACTGCTGGTGGCGGCGCTCGGCGTTGCCGTATCCACGGTTTACACGCAGAACCACTTCGCCATCGACTCGCTAGCCGGGATACTCTGGGCGCTGTGGCTCAACCTGCTGGTCGCACCGGCTCTTCTGCGCTGGTGGCGTTGCGAGCGCGTGGCGGCCGGCGGTTCAGACTGAGGCAGCTCCCCCGTCGACGGTGGCCAGTAGTACAGCCTTCGCGCTCAGCTCGCCGAACTCCATGCTCTCGTAGGCTTCGGTGAGGGTGCTGGCTACGGTGACGGCACCGTGGTGAGCCAAGAGGATCAGCTTCGTGCCCTCCGCCACAGCCCTCCCCACGGCCTCGGCCAGCTCGATCGAGCCCGACGGTGCGTAGGGCAGCCGGGCCACTCGGCTCAAGGAGGCGGCGGCCTCCGGGAGAACCTCCTCAAGCTCGACGTCGCGGATGCCCAACGCCGTCAGCGCCGGTGCGTGCGTATGAAACACCGCTCCCACGTTCGGGTCGGCCAGGTAGCAGGCCCGATGCATCGGGAACTCGATGCTCACATTGGCAAGCTCCTCGGACGCGCTGTAGAGGTTCACCACCTGTATGTCGGAAGCATGCAGGCGCGACTTGTTCGCCGCTCGGGGCGTGATGTAAATGGCCTCCCTGTCGTGCAGGCGAGCCGACAGGTTCCCGCAGCAACCGGCGATG
>JABAHQ010009347.1_pt4 | contig 10988 bp, 9 predicted proteins | sample 7062091 | NCBI WGS metagenome assembly JABAHQ01 (sample SAMN14534359, study PRJNA622989) | marine sediment metagenome | biome: marine biome [ENVO:00000428]; feature: marine pelagic biome [ENVO:01000023]; material: deep marine sediment [ENVO:00002113] | place: India: Gulf of Kutch | collected...
TTGAGGCCGCGAGGCGAAGACGAAGTTGCCTCGCTTGCCAGCACGTTCAACTATATGGTCAGTTCTCTGCGCGATTCGCGCCACCGATTGGTCAGCGCGTACGACAGCACCTTGGCGGGCTGGTCGAAAGCCTTGGAGCTGCGGGACAACGACACGGAGGGCCACACCCGCCGGGTGGTTGAGATGAGCACAAAACTGGCCGAGGCCATCGATCTCGATCGCACCCAGATCATGCACCTGCGGCGGGGGGCGATCTTGCACGACATCGGCAAGATGGGCATCCCCGACGGCATCCTGCGGAAACCCGCGCCGCTCAGTGAGACGGAATGGGAGATCATGCGCAAGCACCCCATCTTCGCTCACCAAATGTTGGCCCACATTGACTACCTGAAGCCGGCCTTGGATGTCCCCCGGCACCATCATGAGTGGTGGGATGGATCCGGCTACCCGGAGGGATTGAAGGGTGAGGAGATTCCGCTCTCCGCTCGCATTTTCGCCGTGGCGGATGTCTGCGACGCGCTACTTTCCGACCGGCCCTACCGACCCGCATGGTCGGTCGAACAAACGTTGGAATACATCCGGGCCATGCGGGGTCGGCAGTTCGATCCGACGATCGTGGACGTCTTCCTCAGGCTGGTGGAGAGTGGGGAACTGACGCTGGAACAGCACACCCGCGAACCCAGCCGACGCCACCGGGAGGTGCCAGGTGGCTGAACTCGCCGATCCGGATCATCTCGAGGGAAGGCAGTGGGCAGCCATCGCCCTCGTGTTCCTGTTGGTGTTGATGGCGGCCTGCTTGGCCATCCTGCCGGCCATGGCGGGGGGGAGTGGACGAGGTCTGCTGCCCGTCAGCCTGCGCGCTCAGGGGTGGGCGGATTACGGTGCCGACCCTTTGGGAACGAGCCGGCCACCTCTGGAGTTGGCCATCATCGGCGATGTCCTGCGGGACCTGAACCCCCAAGCGACGGACATAGAGCCGCGACTGACGGCCATCGTGGCGCAGCTGCTCACGCCGGTGGCGACCGATCCCCAGAACGAAGAGGACCCTCCTACACGAACGGGGACNNCTACACGAACGGGGACGACAGCGGTGGGGTCCGACACGCCGGCCGCTTCCACTTCCTCGAGTCCAACCGCACCGGCGACCGTTTCTCTGACCGCGTCCGCCTCCACAACCGCGACGGAGAGACCGACGGAGCCGCCCTCAACGGCGACCAACACGCCCAAGGCAGCTACGGCGACACCCCTGCCCGCCTCGCCTACGCCTTCGCTCACTTCGTCCCCTCCGTCGGCGACACCGACGGCCGATCTCTGCGCCCAGTTCAGCCTGACGAATTTCAGGAGGGATGGACAGAAAGCCATCTACGATCTCAATAATGAGAGCGCGGCGGGCGCCTCCATCGAATCGCTCACACTCGTTTGGCCCGGCGACAATCGTGAGTTGGTCAAGATTGAACTGGATGGCGACGCGATCTGGGACCAGATCGATGAAAGCCCCCCCACCAGCATCAGCGGCGGCTGGAAGAGCGGAGTGAGCCGAACGGTGGAGTCTGGGGCCTCGGACCCCTTGGTGTTTGAGTTCGGTGAGGAAGCGGGCTCGGGGGGCTACAATCTTGGGATTGGCCTCGACAACGGCTGCTCCGTCTTCGACTGATCATTCAGCCGAGAACTGCCTCCTTCGAAAGACCGTCGAATGTCGTCTCCTGAGGTTGGCTCCGCCGCCTCGGAAAGTGAGTGTGAAACCTCTCGCTCCAGACGCCCGAATGGCATCCCAGCCTTGTAGAGACGCAGCATGCTGCGTCTCTACACCGGTGGAGAAGCCGCGCGTTGCTCTCCCACCCAAGAAAAGGTGCAGTTGTCCCCATCTCTCAGAACCTACGTGATGGCTTCTGAGAGAGATTTGTGGCCAATTGAGAGGGGACCTCCCCCATAGTGGACGCACGTGCAACGAGCGCACCGCCGGTCGGCGGCGCGGGAAAGGAACGCTCCATGCCCACCACTGAGACGGAGGAAAAGGGACGGCGCCATGACTGGAGTCCGGCTGATCCCATCGGGTTGACCCTTGTAGGTCTGGCCATGGGGATGCTTGCTGAGCGCCTTTTCTACGCCCGTCCGGCCGGCGTTTCGTTCTCGATTTGGTCAACCCTGTTGGCGGCGGTGCTCTTCGTTTGGTCCCGACGGGAGTCGAGGGCGATTGATGGGCTCAGCGGCGCGCTGCTGGCCGTCGCGGCGGCCAACTCTTGGATCGTCGCCATCCGTTCGGAACCGATGGCGAGCTTCCTGGGCGTATCGGTGACCTTGGGAGTGTTCGTCATCGCGGTCAGAGCCTTGCGTTGCGGCCAGTTGCCCGCTTGGAGTTGGTTGGATTATTTGGTGGCTGGGCTGGTGGTCCCATTGGAGGGCTGGCTTCGCCCATGGGGAACCTTGGGGGAGGCCCAGAAGTGGGCAACCAGGGACAAGCGCGGAGCCAACTTGGCTTTGGCCCTATTGAGGGGCTTGCTGCTGGCGCTGCCCGTTGCCGTCATCTTCCTCGCGCTACTCAGCTCGGCCGATCCCATCTTCCAAGAGCTGGTGGAGGAGGCGATCCGTTGGCTGAACCTGGAGCGGATCCTCGAATGGCTGGGTCGCGGCATTTACGCGCTGATTGTGGCGGTCTACGTGATAGGCGTGATCGTTGCGGCCTTGCGACGCAGCCGAGACGAGTCACTCGTCCGGGAGGGAAGGCCGCTGCTGGATCCGTTCCTGGGAATGACGGAAGCGGGGGTCGTCCTGGGGATTGTCAACATCATTTTCGCCGTCTTCGTTGGGATCCAGTTTCGCTACTTCTTTGGCGGAAATGTCAACATCAATGTGCAGCAATTCACCTACGCGGAGTACGCGCGGCGGGGGTTTGGAGAGCTCGTCGCGGTATCGATCCTGTCGCTAGGGATGATCCTGTTGCTCGGCGGCGTCACCCGGCGGGGAACTCGAGCGGGGCGCTGGACCTTCAATGGCATGAGCACCGGGCTGGTCCTGCTGACGGGGGTCATGTTGGTCTCCGCGCTCCAGCGTCTGCTCCTCTACGAGCAGGCCTACGGCTTCACCAGACTGCGGACATACACACACGTCAGCATCTTCTGGATCGCGGCCATCTATCTCGCCTTTCTGATCCTTCTCTACCGGCGCCGGCTAAGGCTCTTCCCGGGGATCCTTGTTCTAGCCGCGCTGGGGTTCAGCGTCAACCTGGCCGTGTTCAACGTGGACGCGCTCATCGTGCGGCGCAACTTGCAGCACAGGCGGACCATCACACGCCTCGATAGCAACTATATTTCCCGGCTTTCAGCGGACTCGGTCCCGACCCTCGTGAGATGGTTGGGCGCCGTTCCCACAAAGGATCGTCCTGATGTCTTGGCGGGACTATCGTGTCACCGGTTCCGGCTAGAGGAAAGGGCTGAGGAGCACGGCTGGCCGGCATTCCGTCTCTCGTACGGGCGAGCGCGGGAGGCCCTTGCGACCATCGAAACAGAATTGGATCAGTATGTCGTGACCACCGAGGGGTACTCGTATCCCCGGGTTCAGTTAGGTGAGGACGACTTTCACTACTGCTATCCAGTCTCTTTCCTCTACTGAAGTTGGCAGAGGGGTAGCTGCGGGGAAGTTTTGGTGGGAGGCTACCAGTCCGGCCAGCGCAAAGGGACGAGCGAGCTGGCGCGCTCCCACAGCGATTGGATCCTGAACAAGGTGGAGCGTGGCGACACGCTGGAGGGTGCGGGGGTCTTCTGGGGGACGGGGTCCGGGCGTTCCAGCAAATCCAGTGAGTCCTCCCGGGCCCAGCCAGTCTTGCCGTCGAAATCCACCAGCCACCAGTAGCTGCCCGTCGATAGAACCCCCTCCAGGCTGTGCTCGTGGGCAAGGATTGTTCCCTCATCCCCCTCGCGCACATCGTGGGGGGTTTGGTAGTTGGTACCTGGGCCCACGCTCAGATCGATGAGTTCAGAGGCGCTGACGTGATCGCCTGGGAGAAACGTGGAGGAGCGTTCCATCGGCTCGATCTCGACCATCATGATGCCGTTGGCGACGGCCCGCTCGTTGCCGTCGGAGGGGCGGTTCACGATCTCTCCGTCGACCCACATGGCCGATGATCCCCCGCCGTCGAGGTTGATGCCCCAATCCGCCTCCAGCCGGTCGCGGCAGAATTCGCCAAGTTCCTGCATCGTCATGCCGATCCGGCCATCGGCCCGCCCGTCGACCACGATGAAGTACAGGTATTCTTGCTCGTAGCAGATGGCCGTCCGGGGATTGCGGTTGCGGGCACCCAAATCATCGTCATGGGGGTGGATATCCCCGTCCTGCAAGAACTCGAAGCTGCCCGAGATGGCGGCATAGGTCTCGGACCAGCTCACGGGGTTCGGGGTCCTACAGTCCTCCTTGAAATGGTCGAGGGAGATGGAGAAACCGACCCGATCACCGACGTGCAGATTCTCCCTCACCCAGCGGGCATCGGACCCATCGGGTCCCAGCACAACATGATCGAAAGGAATCCCAACGGGCCTGCGTTCTTCGCGCACCTCCTTGACGACGCCGTAGACCATGTCCGGATAGGGAAGGATGGTCAAGGGGCTCTCCATTTGGATGAGAACCTTGGGTGATCCGCGAGCGGCGGTTCGCCTGCCGTATTGAGTCGTGTACAGGGGGATCCCATTTCCCCGACTGTCGTTGACGAGCAGGATCTGGCGCGATTTCCCCGTGCGAAGGGAGGTGATGAGCTGTTCCTCCGGTCGGTGGTTGACACAGCCGCCGACGATCGCCCTCCGGTCCAAGGTCCATCCGAAGCCGCTGCCCCCGCCGAGGCTGTTGAACCTCTTGATGTACCAGCCGGCCTGGACCATTCCGCTTTGCGGTCGGCCCGTTTCCAGGTCGTGGAAGGAACCGTTGATCGCGACCTTGATATCCATCCGGCTGCCCCAGGCCGGCTCCCAGCCGCTCAATGATTCGTCGTAGCGTTCCGCCATCTGACTGACGGTGTCCTTCCCTTCGAAGAGCTGGCGATTGCCGAGGCTGGTCTCGAGAGTGACGACGGGGTTGTCCCGTTCCATGCGGGCGACGAAGATGCGCTGGGAGGGGATATCGGTGAATTCGCGGTAGTCGATCCCTTCGCTCACCGGCTCCCACTCGTCGGCGAGGGCGCGGATCGGAAAGGCTGTGAACAGCAATGAGATGACGGCTAAGGCCGTCACCAGCTTGCCCCAAAGGGGGAGTTGCCCCGTCAAGGGACCGGTCGTGCTTCTTCCTCCATCCATCGTAGGCTGTAAGGGTACCATCGGCCGCGGCACTTATGGGGGTGAAATTTGGACTACCGTAGCCGATCAATGTAGCTCGGGCGTTCTAGTGCGCTCGAGGCGGGAAGGAGAGCTCGCTCAGCCGGACTTCCATCTCGAAGACCACTTCATCGTCGATGGAAACGATCTGATAGATGACGCTCGGATCGTCGGCCGTCGTGTCAAAACGCACCAATCCAAAACTCGGTTTGTCGTTGTAGCTGAAAATGGCCCCTGACATCTCATCGTGAGTCTTATGGTTCGTGAGCTTGGAGCTTTCGAACTCAGGCAGAGTGTAGCCACTGGGACGCTCAATGATCCACGCGTCCGAGCGGTGTCGATCTGCCGAGACCAGGATCACCCCTTCGATCTTGTTGACCTCGATCCAGGAGAAAATCTCCTCTCGCTCCTCTGGATATCCACTCCACGCATCGAACTTCGGGTCGGCTTCGAAGGCCCAGGGGACCGGTGAGGCGATCACCTTGAAGGTGGCTGTCGATTCCGCCAGCTCTTCTAACAACCATGCCTTCTGGCGATCCCCCAACATGCTGGCCCCCTCTTCGTTGGGCACGGAGCGGTAGTAGCGGCTGTCCAGCAGGAAGAACTCGACGTCGGCAATCGAAAAGTCGAACCAAACCCCGGGCGTGCCATCACCGAGGCCATAGGCGGGATTGACCCAGTTCTCCTGGAAGATCCTCCAAACCCTGGGCTTCCACTCCGGGGAGAAGGGATCGGGGCCGCCGATCGAGTCGTCGTCGGCGAAATCGTGGTCGTCCCATACGGCAAACACAGGAGTTTCAGACACAAACGCCCGAAATTCTGGACGCGACTGGCGCCGGTAGTATGTGTAGCGCTGCATTGCCGGCACGGTGGGGGCATCGATGTAAACGTTGTCGCCGAGGAAGAGAAAAGAAGCCAATTGGTGGGAGGCGAGATTGGTCCACATCCGTTCGTTGGGTGGGATGTAGTTGGCGCCGCCTCCGAAGGCGATGGAGAACATCGCCGGCTCTCCCTCCGGCGGGAGGGTCTTGAACTGCCAGCTCCCGGGGTGAAGCTCGCCATCAATCCAAAGGCGATAGGAATAGAGGGTATTCGCGCGCAGACCATCGAGGTGGACCACTGTCGTCATGTCCCTGTCACCAGAGGTGTCGGCGCTATCGGAGGAGGCTGGGCCGTCGGTCTCCGCCGGCGAGGCCTCGACTCGGACCTCGGCTTCACGGCTCGTGCGGACCCAAACCCGAACGGAGTGATCGGTCACACCCCCGAGCATCGGGCCATGGACCACGCGAGGCCTTCCGACACTGAGAGTAGAGCTCAAGAGCCTTGTCACAAAGGATGGCGAGGGGAGCTCTCGCAGCGTCATGGGGAACATCTCCTTGGCGACGCCGAGTCGTCTCGCTTGGAGGCCATGGTAGAGGGCTAATGGGGCCTCATTCAGCTGCGAGTGCGCCAGGAAGAGGCCGAAGTGCGCTTCGGGATGGCGAGGGTTGTGTTGGAGGGACTCCTGGAAATAGTGGACCGCGCAGCGAGATCTCTCGGAAAAGATCATCGTGAAGTAGCTCAGGCCGGAGGTCCAGTGGAGTGCGTAATCGTCGATCTCGTCCGTGAAGAACTGATTGCCGTAGATGTCGGCGCATTCTCGGGCCGGCAGCAGCGAGCAGGCCACGAGTAGGGAGGCGGCGCAGAGCAGAAGGATCAAGTGTCGAAGGGGAGGCAGTCGAAATGAAGTTGGAAGATGTCGCGGCAAGGCCGGGCTCCCTGCAATGGTCTTCGGAGATCTGGGCGGGGCCGGGAGGATCGCGTCGACCTCGGCCTCGCCTCGTGGACGGAGTATAACCTGTCGGAGGCCGTACAAGGAGGCGCGGGCCGTGACGATCCGGGCGTTCCCCTCGAGGTCAGTTGGCGCCGTGGGGAGGGGTCAGAGTCCGCCAGGGAGCAGAGGTTGGCTGAGCCGCTTGCGGTCCACCAGCCAGGGGTGGACCTCCAGCCGCAGCCGATCGCTTTGGAAGTGGGCGTCTCCCTCGAAGTGGGCGCGCACCTCATCGGCGGTTTCGGCCTGGCAGATGACGATGCCGCGCAGCTGCTCCCCGTCGGGGATGGGACCGGCCAAGAGGATGACGCCTTGCTCGTGAAGGTCTTGGAGCAAGGCCAGGTGCTGCCGCTGGTTCTCCAGGACCTCCGGCGTCGACTCGGCGGTCCAAGTCGGCCCTTTCTCCAACAGCCCGAGGAAGAGGCGGGTCATCTCCTCGGGCGGTTCTCCCGGTTGACGTTTCTCGCTCTCGTTGGCCATTGATTCGCTCCTTCCAGTTTGATCATTTGCTGCCAGGCACCGCAGCGCCAAGGATTGGACATCTGGCCTGTAGAGACGCAGCACGCTTCGTCTCTACAAATGTGCATGCGATTGGGCCGCAATCGCTGCCGTGTACGACCTCCCACACTCCGTAAGGGCACGACATGTCGTGACCCTACCAGGGGGCATGGGATTGAAATTGCGCGACGAAGTGGATCCGCCGATCAGGTTGAAGCCGTCTCCACCGACGCCGCTTGGGCCAGCAGGTGATCGCGCTCGCGCGCGTTCTCGGTCAGGTCGGCCGCGCGCCGGTAGGCCCGGGCCGCCGCACTCGCCTGGCCGCAACGCCGCAGCAGGTCGGCTCGGGCCACGTGGAACGGCGGATAGTCCGCCAACTCGCCCGCCTCGCCGAGCTCCTCGACGAGGGCCACCGCCTCCTGCGGTCCTTGGGCATAGGAGAGCGCCACCGCCCTGTTCAACTGCACGATCGGGCTCGGGTTCAGTTCAAAGAGCGCATCGTACAGCGCGGCAATTTGGGGCCAGTCGGTGGCCTCGGCGGATCCCGCTTCCGAGTGAACCGCGCTGATGGCGGCCTGGAGCTGGTACGGGCCGGGCCGATCCATGGCCAGCGCCCGCTCCAAGGCCTCCCGGCCGGCCGAGATCAAGTCCCCATCCCAGAGGGAACGGTCCTGCTCCGGCAGGGTGACCAACTCGCCGGCCGGATCCGTACGGGCCGCCCGGCGCGCGTCGTGCAGTCGCAGCAAGGCCAACAGACCGAGGGGTTCGGGCAGCAGTTCCCTCCATCCTTTGGCTTCCAGCAGCTCGACGAGCGTGGACGCCAGCCAGCGGGCCTCCCGGCACAGCTCGGCCCGCAGCAGTTGCTCGCCGGCGCTGGCCTGATAGCCCTCATTGAAGATGAGGTAGATGACGGCCAGCACGGCGTCGAGACGCTGCGGCAGGAGGTCCCGATCGGGCACGCGGAACGGGATGCCGGCCTGGCGGATCTTCCTCTTGGCCCGCACGAGCCGCTGGGCCATCGCCGTGCGCGAAACGAGGAAGGCCCGGGCGATTTCGTCGGTGGTGAGCCCGCCCAGGCTGCGCAGGGTCAGCGCCACCTGGGCCTCGGTCGAGAGCGCGGGGTGGCAGCAGGTGAAGATCAGCTCCAGGCGCTCGTCGGGGAACTCCTCCCCGGAGGTGGGCTCCGACGGACCTTCCCTCCAGGTCGGGTCGGCGGCCATTTGCTCGAGCTTCTGGCGGTAGGTGCCCTCGCGGCGCAGCCGGTCGATGGCTTTGCGCCGGGCGGTGGTCGTCAGCCAAGCGGGCGGGTTGGCGGGCAGGCCCTCCTGCGGCCAGCGCTCGAGCGCGACGACCAGGGCCTCGCCCAGGGCCTCCTCGGCCAGGTCGAAGTCGCCGAAGCGGGCGATCAGATTGGCCAGGACCCGCCCATGCGACTCGCGGAAGATGCGCGCCAGCTGCTCCTTCGAGGATTCCATCGCCGGCCATTGTACCGGCAGGGCGGGCCGCGGCGGCGCCGGTGGTGCCGGCAATGGGGGTTGCCGGGGCATGATGACGGACTGTCTCTCGCTCAGCGCCAAAGACCGAGCACGGCGCCGGCGGCCCCGTAGGTGACCAGATCGTGGCCCGCGTTGATCAGGATCAGCGTCAGCGGCCGGCCGGCGAAGACCGAGCGCACGCTGCCGTTGGTGGCGGCCAGCAGCAGCCCGGCGCCGGCGCCGATGAGGGCGCCGTTGAGGGGACCTCCGAGTCGTTACAGCGTGATGATCGTGTCGAGCGCGGCGGCGGCCGCCAGGCCGGCGACGAAAGCGTAGCCGACCTTGGCCAGGGAGAAGTCTTCGGCCACCTCCTGGGCGCTCTTGCCGATGGCGGCCAGCCAGGCGGGGCCGAAGAGAAAGGGCGCGTTGAACCAGAGCGCGCTGAGCACGACGTGGACGACCGCGCTCACGGCCATGGGCAGGGGGCGGATGAGCAGGGCGGGCATCGGCATCTCCTTCTTTAGGAACTCTCTTCTTGTTGGTCGACGTACACGGGTCGGATTTCTATGAAGCCGGACTCGGCGGTTGGAATGCGGGCGGCCAGCTCGATGGCCTCATCCAGATCGGCGCACTCCATCAGGTAGAAGCCGCCCAACTGCTCCTTCGTCTCCGCGTACGGTCCGTCGGTGGTCAGGATCTCGCCCTCCCGCAGGCGCACGGTGGTGGCGGTGTCGCTGTGGCGCAGGCGGGTGGCGGCCTGCATGTGTCCGCTGGCGGCCACCTCTTCGTGGAAATCTTTGAAGCGGGCCACTGAGCCCGCCATCTGTTCGTCGCTGGCGGCCTTGGCCGATCGTTCGTCCTGATAAACGAGCATGACGTATTTCATCTCATTCTCTTTCGGGTTCCATTTGCGCTCCGATGCAGCCGGACACGCCCCGGCGGCTCAGGCGGCGCCGACCTCCTCCACCAACGTCTCCAGCANNTGGTCGAAGTACTCGCGGGCCGCTCCCCAGGGCTCGCCGCTGCGCCAGCCGGTATGCACCACGTGGACCTCGGTGGCCGGGGAACCGTCATCACCAGCTGGGAAGAACGAGACGACGACGTGGGTCAGGGGGTCGGCCTCGTTCATCACCTCGCTGTGGGGCGGCGGGCCCTTCCAATCGAAGGCCAGCAATCGGTTCTCGGCCAGCGCCGTGATCCGGCAGCCGACGGTCGACTGCTCCGGCGTGCTCTCCGGGTCCCAGTCCAGCTCGTACTTGCCGCCCACGCGGGGTTCGACCTCGGCCTTCACCGTGAAGTACGTCTCGAGCAGATCGTCCTCGGTGAAATAGGCGAAGGCTCGCTCGGGCGGGATGGCCACCCGGACCGTGCGGTGGATGATGGGTTCCATCGTCCTCTCTCCTCTCTCGTCGGTCCTTCACCCCATTAACGAACGGCGAGGCCAAAATTCGACAAGGATTGTGGGGGATTCTGACCGGAAAGGGAAGGGCGCGGCGCCAATCGATGGGGATGGTGTCATGGAGGACCGGCGGTCGCACGGCCGGCAGGTGGCTGTCCCTCCACAATCTATTTTCACGCGCTTGTAAGGCTCCGACCGGGGGCCGGATGGTAAGATGCGCCCGATGGTTGGACTTCGCGGGTCCGCGCGGCGGCTCCTCGAGTCGGCTTTCATGATGCGGACGGCGTCGAGGAGAGGGACGGAGCCATGAAGGGCGCGGACNNAGCGCCGGACGCCACCGTTCAGCCCACACGCCCCCCGACGAACACGCCCCGGCCCACGGCCGCGGCCACCCCCGAGCCGACGCCGGTGCCGTCGGAGCTGGTCTGGTACGGGCCCAACATGGGCTCCGTCGACTTCCCGGACCTCTTCGCCGAGCCGGCGCGTTGGGGGGAGGCTCGCGAGAAGGT
>JABAHQ010022441.1_pt3 | contig 10988 bp, 9 predicted proteins | sample 7062091 | NCBI WGS metagenome assembly JABAHQ01 (sample SAMN14534359, study PRJNA622989) | marine sediment metagenome | biome: marine biome [ENVO:00000428]; feature: marine pelagic biome [ENVO:01000023]; material: deep marine sediment [ENVO:00002113] | place: India: Gulf of Kutch | collected...
AACGCCCAGCGCCGCGCTGGCCGCCACGACAACCGCAAAGGCCCCGACCGGCAGGAGCGGCAGGTCGCCGGCGGCAAGGCGGAATCCGGCCAGCAACCCGGCGTCAGTCGCACCCTCGCCCTTCGGCTCCCACCCCTCGACAACCTCCACCGGCACGCCCGCCTCCGCCAACGTCGCCTGCAGGCTCGATGGCGGCTCATACCAACCGACCAGATTGGGCGCCCAACCCTGCAGGTACGCCTGCGGCGGCGTGTGCACCAGCGCGCCACCCTCCGCCGCCAGGTAGATCTCCTGCCGGATCTCATGCATCTCCTCCCCGGCATCCGGCGGCGCATTCACAATCCACGTCACCATCAGCGGCGCCCCCAGCTCGCCCGGCGGCGGCGTCCCCGGGCGCGGCGCGTCGGCGCCCCCAAACCACAGGCCCGTGTCCTCCATCAGGACCCCCACCAGGTCGTAGTTCTCCGGCACCATCTCGATCTGGATGGGCGCTTCCAGCATCGGACCGTCAATAACCACGGCCTGGACCCCCTTGGCCGCCGCCGGCACGACGGCGCTGAACAATAGCCCGGCAAGACAGAGCGCCGCGACCAAGCTTCGAAGGAGCATCCCCCTGCCTACTGAGTCTGCTCTTTCCATCTCCCTCGCTCCCTTTTGTCTTGGCGGACCTCACCTCTATCTACACCGCGGGAGCCGCCGGCGTTCCCTTTTCCCGACTCCCACCCTCGTCGGTAGGGGCGCGCACGTCCGCTACTGGGCGGCCGGCAGGCCTCCCTTANNGGATGGAGGCTACGGGAAAAGGGGCCAGATTCGGGGCAGGGCCAGCAGGGAAACGAACAGCAGCACGCCCGTCAGCAGGAAGCCGACGCGCGTGTAATCGGTGAACTTGTAGCCGCCGGGGCCGAAGACGAGCACGTTCGCCTTGTGGCCCACCGGCGACAGGAAGCTGGTGGCGGCCCCCACGATGACGGCCATGGCGAAGGTCTTATGACTGGCGCCCAGGCCGATGGCGGTATCGATGGCGATGGGCACGATCAGCACGATCGCCGCCGCGTTCGACATGGGCTGCGTGATGAACGCCGCCAGCAAATAGACTCCCGCCAGGGTGGCCGTCGGCCCCCACGGGCCGAAGATGTCCAGCATCACGCTCGCCAGGTAGCGTGCCGCGCCGGTGGTCTCCATAGCCGCCCCCAACGACAACATGCCCGCCACCAGGAAGACCGTGCGCCAATCGATGCTCTCGTAGGCTTCCTCGATGGTCAGCGCGCCGGACAGGACCATGACCATGGCCGCCACCACCATCGCCAGCGAGATGTCCACACTGACGAGGATCGTCAATCCGATGGCCCCCAGGAGCGCAGCCACCGCAAAGGGCGCCTTTTCACGCCGCAAGGTCTCCATCTCCAGGGGCTCAAGAACGACGAAATCCTGCTCCCGTTGCAGCTCCTCGGCCCTGTGCTCCGGCCCCTGCAGGAGCAGGGAGTCGCCAAATTGAAGAGGGACCTCCCGCAGGTTCTCGGTGATAACCTCGCCGAAGCGCGAGATGGCCAGCGCGGTATAACCGTAGCGCTCGCGAAAGTTGATCTCCTCCAGGCTCCTGCCGACGATGTGAGAGCCCGGCGCCAGGGTCGCTTCGGTCAAATGCACATCTCCATATTCCAGGCTGCCCATCTCGATATCGGGCGTGGCGCTCGGATAGAAGCCCAGCCGATTGCGCGCCGAGACCAGATCCCCCGCCGCCCCCTCCACGATCAGGAGGTCCCCTGCCCGCAGCACGGTGTCGCGGTTNNAATGGCGAGCACGGTCAGCCCGTATTCCTGGCCCAGGCGGGATTCCAGAATCGATCTGTTCACGAGCGGGCTCGAGGCCGGCAGCCGCACATGGCTGACGTAGTCGCGCAGTTCATAGACCTCGTCCTCGCTGATCCCCGTCTCCCGCACCGGTAGGAGATGGCGGCCGATCAGCACCATGTAGAGCGTGCCGGCCGTCAGCAGAACGAGGCCGATCGGGGTGAATTCAAAGAACCCAAAGGTGGGCAGGTTGCGGGCGGCCAGGATGCCCGTCCCCAGGATGTTGGCCGGGGTGCCGATCATGGTCATCTTGCCCCCCAGCAGGGAGGCGAAGGCCAAGGGAATCAGCAGCTTGGAGACCGGCACGTCCGTCTTGCGGGAGATGCCAACCACCGCCGGCAGCAGCATGGCGGTCGCCCCGACGTTGTTCATGAAGGCCGACATCACGCCGACGGTCAGCATGATGGTGGCGATCAACCGGGGCTCCTGATCGCCGGCCACCCGCAGGATGGCGCTCCCGATGGCGTCGGCCACGCCCGTCCTGAACATGCCGCCGGAGACCATGTAGACCGCCCACACGGTGATGACCGCCGAGTTGGAGAAACCGGCGAAGAGCTGCTCGCGCGGGATCAAGCCGAAGGCGCCCACCGCGATCAGCACGAGCAGCGCGATGACGTCCACCCGCAGCCTCTCGGTGGCGAAGAGGATGAGGGCTCCCACGATGATCGCTAGGGTGATGGCAATATCTGTCGTCATATTCAGTCCGTCGAAACGTTCCGGCGACCCCCATCCGATGTTTCCAATTTACCAGTGGACGAACCAGGCAAAAAGACCGAGGTCACGATCTCGGCGCGTGCAATGAGTAGATAACCCAGTATATCCACAACTTGCCGCTGCCCCCTGAGAGGCCGACGCCTTTGTCGGCCGATCGAAGGACAATTCCGTAAGCAGGGGCGTTCAGAGAGCGTCAGGAGGAATAGATCCATCCCATAAATGGAAGGAGTTGGGGAGATGACGACACCCAGCCACATTCTCGTTGACTCGTTCCGAAACCTGCTGCACGAGGCCCATTTGGACGGGAGCGAGCCGATTCAATGTGACACATGCTCCAACGTCCTCGACGCATTCGCTCAGTTGGTGGTCCGCGGAATCGACGTCCCCGACCTGATGCCGCTGGTGCAGGCGCACCTCGACGATTGCGATCGCTGACGTTCGGATTTCGAGGAGCTCCTGTCAGCGCTCGAATCGACAGCCTGAGCCGCTCCCTTCCCTTTTCCGCTCTTTAAGCGGACCGAACTAGTCCCCCCTCGGGCCGCCGGTGATCGTCGCCGGCAGCCGAATCGCGCCTTCCATGGCTCTCATCACCGCGACGGTCCGCGCTGCATTTTGCCAATCAGCCGGAGGAAGGGTTATGCTTAGAGGAGAAGCGGTATGCGAGCAGGAGTTCGCATCGGTCGTTGCGCCGTTCTTCCTGGTGGTCCACTTCCGCCGATTGCCCCCCATCGAGCCCCCCTCATCCCGACCTTGCCCCGATACATGGAACCCGGCTGATCGGGTCCTTTCCTCGCTGACAAGGTTGGAGGACAATCAGGCAGACGCTGGCGCGCAGACCGTTGAGATGAGCTCCCATGACTCGAAGATGCGGGGGGATGGCGCGTCCCACCCCTCCTGAGGAGGTTCCTTGATGGCAAGCAGCGAGGCTCTCCTCGCTCTCGAACAATCCCGTCTACTGCACTTGGCCCCGGGCTCCCCGCGGCCCGAATACAGCTTCCACCATTCCCTCGTCCAGGAGGTCGCCTACCGCTCCTTGCTCCGCAGGGAGCGACAGCAGCTGCACGCCACCGTCGGCGGCGTCCTGGAGACCGTCCACGCCGGTCGGGAGCAAGAGATAGCCGCCGAGCTGGCGGCCCACTTCGACCAGGCGGAGCTATACGAGAAAGCCTTTCGCTACCACCTGCTTGCCGCCGACTACGACCTGCGCTTCTACGCGCACCACGAAGCGCTGGACCATTTTGACCGAGCGCTCGCCATCAGCCGAGAGGAGGGGACCGAGGAGCATCAGGTCCTGGACGTCTACCTGAAGCGCGGCCGGGCCTTGGAGTTGAGCGGCCAACATGAACAGGCCATCGACAATTACAGCGAGATNNAGATGGAAGAGCGAGCACGCGAACTCGGCCGGACCGAGGGGGAGCTACGGGCGCGCATCCAGAAAGCCGTGCTCTACTGCACCGGCACGCCGGTGGTCAATCCCGAGAAGGGGGTCGCCATCGCCCAACGGGCCTTGGAGCAGGCCCGCCAGCTCGGTATTCGCGACGTAGAAGCGAGGGCCCTTTGGATCCTGCTCTTGGTCCAGCAGATCAGCATCGAGCATCTGGGGGAGGCCATCGAGGCCGGCCAGCGCGCCCTCGAGCTGGCGCGGGGAATGGACACTCCTCGGCTGCGGGGGATGATCTCCAACGACCTGGGCTCCGCCTACGGCTTCCTCGGGCACGTGGAGAAATCGGCGGAGATCCTGGCCGAGGCCCGCCAGATGATGGAGGAGCTCGACAACCAGGTGATGCTGGCCAACGTCGTCGCCAACCAGATGATCCAGCGGGCGCTCGCCGGCAAGTACCACGAGGCCCTGCTCCTGTCGGAGGAGGGATACACGATCAGCGAACGGATCGGCAACCTGTGGGGTCAGGCCTGCAGCCTGCTCTACATCGACCTGGTCTACGCAGAGCTGGGCGATTTTCAGCGGGCAGTTGGAGGCCGGCGCCCAGTGCCTGCGCCTGGGGGAGGCCTCCGGCTTCATGGTGCCCTCCGTCGTCTCCAACGCCACCCAAGCCTGGATTCGGGGGCATCTGGGACTTCATGAAGAAGGCCTGATGTACATCGGGAACGCGCCGTCCTCCCTCCATGGGCCTCTGGCCAGCATGGCCGGCCAGCTCCTGGGCGTCCGCGCGCTCCTTCATCTGGATGCCGGGGACCTGGAGGCCGCCGAAGCGGCCCTGGAGAAAGCCCTCCAGTACACGCCCCTGCGCGCCGACCGGCTGCTCCACCCTTCCGCGCTCTTCGTCAGCCTTGCCAAAGCCAACCTGCACCTGGCCAAAAACGAGCTTACACAAGTGACCGAGATCACCGAGCCGACGATGGAGGAAATGGAGCGGTTCAACTACCGACTGTCGGCGCCGGACTTCGGCCTCGTCACCGGCCGGGCGCATGCAGCAGCCGGCGACCTGGGGGCCGCCGAGTGGGTTCTCGATGAAGCCCTCGCGACCGCCGAGGCGATGGACTCGCAGAGAACACTCTGGCGGCTGCTCGCCGTGCGGGCCGACGTCCACCTGGCCGCTGGCGAAAAGAAGTTGGCTCAGCAACGCCGCGAGGCTGCCCGGACGATTCTGCGCAAGATCGCGGACAACCTCGCTCCGATGGGCCTCGACGACCAATTCCTCGCCCAATCCGACGTGCGCGATCTGATGGAGGCGTGATCCACGGCGCGCGCCCGTGTAGTCCCGGGGGGATCACCGCCACAATCAATCCGGGTTCCCCTGGATCCAGCGTCCCCCAAGGCCCCGTCGGCGCGCGAAGGAACACTTCGAGGATGTCCTGGAGCGAGGGGGATTGATGGGGACCTAGCTAGGCACCTGCCCTACGCGTTCCTGTCCCCCGATCCGGCGAAACCCACCCATCCAGCGGTGCACAATCACCCCAGGCCCAGCTCGAGGATTTCGGGGGTCGACTGAAATGCCCGCCGGTAGTGATCGGAGTCAATGCTGCTGAGGAGTCTTTTCGCATGGCTGGTGGCTTCCTGCCGAAGCTGCTGGGCGAGCTGAGCCGCTCCGAGCCGATCGGACAGGCGCACCAGAAAGGAGGCCCCTTCATCGAGGACATGATGGCGTCCAGCTCATCGGCGATCTCCAGGGCCCGGGAGGCAGCCCGGCCCGACTCATCGAGATCACCGTGCTGCAGCCTGATCTGCGCGAGCAAAAGCAACGCGGCCGGCAGATAGGGGCGCAACCTTGACCTAGTCAAGGCTTCGAGCAGCGACCTCAAGGCAGCTTCGGCCGCGGTTGGCTCGTCCCTCACCAGCTCCAACTCACTTAGGGCCATCCCGACGTGAAAAGCGCCGAAGAGGGAGATCCTGCGGATGAAGTCGGTCAGATCCCCGGCCAGATGGCGTTCGACTATCCTCTCCGCCTCCCGCACTTCACCACCTCGGAGCAGGATCCTGGCTTTGACCGCCACGGGCCAAGCCTCGCCGCGCTGCACCCTCGTCCCAGCCGTTTGCTGGGCGCCCTCGACCACTTCCAAGGCTCGTTCGGTTGCACCGACCGACGCGAGCCTCCAACCCCAGTCGCTCACGACGAACACCATGCCGAAGAGCAAACCGGCCTCTTCGGCCAACGCGGCGGCCTGCTCGTACCTCAGGAAGGCCTTCTCGATTTCCCCTCGCTCGTAGAGGATGTGGGCAGCTATTGTCCGCGCCTGGGACTGGGCCCAGGTATTGCCAATCTCATCTGCCAGGCGTCTCGCCTCCTTCGAGCGCGCCATCGCCTCGCCAAAATGACCCAGCATGAAGTTGAGGTAGCCCCGTTGGGAAAGGTTGCTGGCCAACATTGGCAAGTTGCCCAGCCCGCGCCATATCGGGGTGGCAAGTTTGTGGTGGCGCAGACCCTGTCCGATATCACCCTGGAACTGATAGGAACTCCCCAGATCATCAAGAATGTGGGCCTCGAGCTCGGATAGATCCTGTAACCTCGCCAATTCCAGCGCCTGCAAGCCATGTGATTCGGCCGCTTTCGGATCTCCAGTGAAGGCGTTAAACAGAGAACGGATCCAGTGCAGTCGCGCTTCGCTCTCGCGATCTCCCAGCTGGCGAGCCAGCGCCATGCCTTGCGTGGCATGTTCCTGGGCCAGCTCAGCGTCATGAGCCGTCGTCACCATTGCGTAGACCTTGGCCTTAGCGACCTCAGACCTGAGGGTCAAGCGAGGGTCATCCCGCTTCTTTCCCAACCGCGCGAGGGCATCATAGTCAGCCAGCGCAGACTCGAAGTCCGCCGCCAGCTCTCGGGCCCGACCTCGGCCCGTATAGACTTGCTCGAGCTCCTCCCCGGGGACTTGCTCCAGACCAACCGCTTGGAGCGCCCGAGAATAGTGCTGAACCGATTCCGGGAGCGCATGTCTGCCAAGCGCGTGATCTCCCGCGAGGCGCGAATAGTGGNNCCAAGACGGCGTATTGACTCTCCCCTTCCCCGCTTCGTCCTGCCAGCACTTCCCCGACGAGCCTGTGGAGTTCTTCCCTCTCCCGCCGGAGCAGGGCCCGGTAGGCCATCTTTTGGGTGAGGCCATGCTTGAAGGAGTAATCCTGTTCTGATCCCACCTCAGCCGGGTGAAGGAGCCCAGCCCGAAGCAACAGTTCGATGAGCGCCTGAGTCTGCCGGCCAAGACTCAATTGCAGGCATCCCGATCCGAAAAGTGCATTGCGGCTATTCTTGAGTGGGGAGCGTGACCCTGAAACAGGTCCGGCCCGGTTCGGACTCGACCTCGATGGAGCCCTTGTGCCGCTGCACGACGATCTTATAGACGAGGTGCAGCCCCAAGCCCGTGCCGGCACCTGGGCCCTTGGTCGTGTAGAAGGGTTCAAAGATGCGGTCGGCGTGCTCGGGCGGGATGCCGGGGCCGTCGTCGCACACCATGACCTCGACGCCCCCGCGGGTCACCCCCGTCGTTAACGTGAGCGTGCCCTCCTCCTCCATCGCATCGATGGCATTGTCAACCAAATTCGTCCAGACCTGCGTCAGCTCGCTGCCGAAGCCCTCGACCCGAGGGAGGCCCTCGGCGTATTCCTTCTTGACGACGATGCCGTCGCCCATCTTGTGTCTCAGGATGACCAGGGTATCCTCGATCCCCTGATGGATGTCGACAACCTGCTCCGGTCCCTGGTCGAGATAGGTGTAGTCCTTGACCGATTGCACGATGGAAGCGATGCGCCCTGAGGCGTGGGCGACCTCCTCCGTCAAGGCGAGCGCTTCCGACGTTTGGGCCAGCCAGTGCACGATCGCCTGCAACTCCTCCTGACCGAACACCTCCGCGGCCGGCGCCAGATCCGCCGGCGTCCAGCCACCCGAGACCAGCGACCCCGCCATCCGCCATGCCCCCTCCACCCCTTGGGATTCGAGCCAGGCTTGCAACTCCTCCTCTCGATCGCTGCGCTCGAGGCTGTCCAACGTCACCGTCCGGCCCTCGGCGAGCACCGCCATCAACCGCTCCAGCTCCTGCCGACCCTCATCGGCCGCGACCAGCGCCCCTACCCGCCGGCCGGCGTCGGGCAGCTCGACCACCAGCTCCGCCAGCCCTTCGGCCGCTCGCTGGATGGCGCCCGCCGGGTTGTTGATCTCATGGGCCAATCCGGCCGCCAGCGTGCCCAGCGCGCCAAGCTTCTGGTGATGGCGCAGCATGAGCTCCGTATTCTGCAGCCGCTCCGTGACGGTGTCCAGGATGGTGAGGGCCGCCTCCGAGCTCGAGCGCAGCACGGAGTGAAAGGATCCCTTGTCGATGCGCAGCAGCTGCACCGGCCCCAAGGCCGTCACCGTCGCCGAGCGGGGGGCGTCGGACAGGAGCGCCATCTCCCCCATGACTTCCCCGGCCCCGCGTTCGGCGATGACGACGTCCTTCTCCCCCGCCCGTTTCGTGATCTCGAACTCCCCCTCCAGGACGACGTAGAGCGAATCGCCGGGGCTCCCCTCCTCCATCAACACCTCCCCCTTTGAGAGCTCAATCGGCACGGCCAACTCGTACAGCTGCGCCAGGTCCTCGTCGGACAGACCGGCCAGCAGCGGGAGCTGCCGCAGGAACTCGACGCTCATGTGCCTCCTGCCTCTACCGTGGACGGGGAAACGAAGGCCGGCGGCCTGCCGTCCATTCCGCTGACCCCTTCCCTACACACGGAATCCGTTGAAGCGAACCGGGAAAGCATTCTCCCACCTTCACAAACTAAATAGAGAGCTGCGCCTGCCCCCGCTCCATGAACTGCCGGCGCTGGGCCNNGCGGCCGGCGGCCAGTTGCTCCTCTGCTGCTTGTTGGTTGCCCTCGCAATCCTCCAAGCGGGCCAGATCTCTGTGCACCTTCCACAGCATCGTCCGCCATTGCTGGCGCTTGGCCTGCTCGAGGGAAGCCTCCAGCTCGCCGCGCGCCTCCTTCATCTTTCCCGCCCCCATGTACCCCAGGCCTCGCCCGTGGGAGAGGCGGGCGATGACTTCCTTCCCGGAATACCCTGGCGCGCGCTCGATCAGCTCGTCGAGCAGCTCCAGCGCCTCCTCGAAGCGNNAGGCGGTCGCCCAGCATCACCATGCCGGGCTTGGGATCCGAGAACTCCTGCAGGACATCTTTCGCCCGCTCGGGCTCATCCTTTGTCACATAGGCGAGCCCGGTCAATCCCGTCGAGATCCCCATCCAGTGCCTCGAGCCGATGCTCTGGGCCAGCCGTCGCGATCGTTCCGAGTACTCGACCGCACTCTCATCGTCCAGCATCTCCAGGTGCGTCCGGCCCAAGACGCAGCATGAGGCCGTCATCCATTGGGTGTGTTCGATGTCCTGCGCCACTTTGAGCGCCAGCTGACCCCTCTCCAGCGCCTCGCCCAAACGACCCAGGGAGCTTAAGAGGAACGCCAGCGTCCAGAGGGAGAAGGATTCCCCCGATTTCCAGCCTAGCTCGCGCGCAAGTTCCAGCGCCTCTTCGAAATTGACCAGTGCCTCTTCCCCACCCCGGTTGACGCCGACGGTCGTCTCGGTTTGAGTGCTGCCGATGCGCAGGGCGTACGATGTCAGGGCGCTCGCCAGCCGCTGTTTGTCACCGATCGACCGCAGCAGATAGATGGCCCGCTCATAGTACGAAGCACCCGCCCTGACGTCGCTGCTGATCATGGAGGCCATCCCCAGGAAGTCCAAGGTTTCGGCGATGCCCTCCTGGTCGCCCAGCTCCTCGAAGATTTCGAGCGCCTCCTGATGATGGCGCTTCGCCTGGTCGGGATTCCCCGAGTTGATGTGCCAATTGCCGAGACGGTTCAGGCTGCGGCCGACGGCTCGTTTGTCATCGATCGCGCGAGCCACTTCCAGGGCCTTCCTGAAGTATTCGCCGGTCTTCGCATAATCCTGAGCCGCCCAAAGCTTACCAAGGTCGAGCAGGGCACGCCATTCCGTCACGCGCTCGTCCAATTCCCGTCCAAGGGCCAGCGCCGCCTCATGATCCGCCCGGGCCTCCTCAAAATTGCCCACGATCTCATGGGTCAGCCCGCGCTCGCGCCGCAAGTCGGCCTCGTCGAGCGGTCGTTGTAGCTCGCGCGCCAGCTCCAAGGCCGTCGAGTAGTCCTCGAGCGCCTCCGCGTTGGCATAGTGTCTTCGCGCTTGCATGCCAGCCGCCCGCAGGTACTGGAGTGCCCGCGGCTGATCGTCGCCAAGCAGGAAGTGGTTCCCCAGCAGCGCCGCCAGTTCATCGGTGCGCTTGGGGTAGCATTCCTCGAGAGCGACGCCGACCTCCCGATGGAGCCGCTCCCGCTCCCCCTTCAGCAACAGTCCATAAGCGGTGTCCTGCAGCAAGCCGTGGCGAAAGGCATATTCGGCCTCCGGGGTGGTGGCCACCGGGCGCACGAGGCCGGCCGTCTCCAGCACTGTTAACACAATTTCGGGGTTCATCGGACGACCGTCATCCGTTCTTCCTTCTGGCTGATAAACATCGCTGGTGAACGTCCCTCCATTCTCCCTAGCCCCTTCGCCTCGACCCCCCGATAACGTCGGATTTGAATACCGCTTCGAGGGCAAATAGAACCAAACTCATTCCCGCCCCAACTCCAGGGACATCCTGGCCACTTGCCGCAAGAAGGCGTCGCGCTGCTGCTCGCTCTCCGTATTCTCGGCGATGCTGGCCACGACCTCCCTGGCCCGCCCCACATTCATGTCGGCGGCGGCGCCATCGCCAAGCTCATGTGCAGCCGCGGCCGACGCGTCGAGCAGCCGCCACAGGCTTCGCTTGGAGCCCAACGCCTCCGCCAAAGCTTTCCCCTCCGCCAGCGCCGTGCGCGCCTCCTCCGCGCGCCCCATTCGGAGGCAAGCCCGGCCTTGATAGAGGTATAGATCAGCCTTCAAGAATCGGACGCCGAAATGATCAAAAACCTCGAGGAAGTACTCCGCATTCTCCAGGGCATCCTGCCAATCCTCTT
>JABAHQ010003767.1_pt2 | contig 10982 bp, 12 predicted proteins | sample 7062091 | NCBI WGS metagenome assembly JABAHQ01 (sample SAMN14534359, study PRJNA622989) | marine sediment metagenome | biome: marine biome [ENVO:00000428]; feature: marine pelagic biome [ENVO:01000023]; material: deep marine sediment [ENVO:00002113] | place: India: Gulf of Kutch | collected...
CCGAGGGCGTACCCTTCGAGGGAAGGGTCAGGGTGCATGGATCGCCGAGCGTTCGTCGCCGTTCCTGTATTCCGCTCTTCCCCGTGCCCGGAGGAAGAGCGTTTTGTCGTTCAGGACCCTGCTTCTGGTCTCCCTGGGCTGGACCCTCCTCGTGGCAGGGTGCGGTGCGGAAGCGGGGGGGAGACCCGAGACCGTTGGCGTCGCAGACGACGCCGGGCGCACCGTGGCCCTCGACGGACCGCCCTCGCGGGTCGTCTCCCTGCTCCCTTCCTTAACGGAGCTTGTCCTCGCTCTCGGAGAGGGAGAGCGGTTGGTGGCACGTACCCGCTACGATCGGGATCCCCGGGTGCGGGACCTTCCCTCGGTCGGCGGAGGGCTCCGGCCCAACCTGGAGACCATCGGCCGGCTTCTCCCCGACCTGGTGCTCACGTGGGCCGACGAAGGGGACGACCGTCTCGTGGATCGGCTCGAGGCCCTCCACATCCCCGTCTACTCGGCCGACAGCCAGACGCTCATCGATATCCGTCGGCACACGAAGAACCTCGGTCGCATGCTGGACGTCGAGAAGCGGGCTGACCGCCTCCTGGATTCCATCGATCAGGGGCTCGCGCAGATCCGGTCCCGCGTGGACGGGGTGGAGCGCCCCACGGTCTTCTACGTGGTCTGGCTGGATCCGCCCACCACGGCCGGCCCGAAGACCTATCTGGATAGCCTTATCTCGATTGCCGGCGGAACGAACGCCTTCTTCGATGCCCCTGCCCGCTGGCCCCAGGTTAGCTTAGAAGAGGTGCTCCGGCGGGACCCGGACGTCGTGGTCCTGGCCACCCGTCACGACGGGTCGCCGGCGGAGTCGACCTGGATCCACGAGCGCTCCGGCTGGCGGTCGCTTACGGCCGTTCGCCGGGATCGGGTCCTGGTCGTGGACGCGGACCTCTTCAACCGGCCCGGTCCCCGTGTGGTGGAGGCGGCCCGGACCCTGGCGAAGTTCCTCCACCCGGAGCGCTTCCAGGATGAGGCGGACGGGTGAGGGGGACGGACGCGGCCCGCCTGGGTGGGCTCCTGGGCCTCCTCTTCCTGGCCATGGGGGCGAGCACCGTAACCGGGACGGCGGGGATTCCACTCCGGGACGTGCTGCGGACCCTCTCGGCCGACACCGACCCGACGGTCCGGGCCATCATCCTGGAACTGCGGCTTCCACGGGCTCTGCTGGCGGCGCTGGTGGGCGGCGCGCTCGCGGTCTGCGGGGCGGTCTTCCAGGCCATCCTGCGGAATCCCCTGGCCGAGCCCTACGTGCTCGGGATCTCGGGCGGCGCGGCCGTGGGCGCGGTCATGGCCGTGATCCTGGGGTGGTCGGCCCGGTCGGGGTGGGCGGTGCCGGTGGCGGCCTTCGCAGGTGCGGTGGCGGCGATGATCCTGGTGCTCCGGATCACCCTGGCGGTCGGATCCGGTCTGCGGTCTCGGGTGCTGATCCTGGCAGGGGTCGTCGTCGGCGCCTTCTTCAATGCCCTCATTCTCCTGGCCCTCACCTTCGCGGACGTGGAGTCGTTCCGGTCGGCCGTCTTCTGGATGATGGGCAACCTCCAGGGCGCGAGCTGGTCCTCCGTGCTCCTTCTGTCGGCGTATCTCGTGCCGGCGGCGGCAGTCCTGCTCGCGCTGGGGCGACCGCTGAACCTCCTGGCCGTGGGAGAGGACACGGCTCTCTTCCTCGGAACGCGTGTGGGACGGGTGAAGCTCGTCGCCTATCTGACCACGTCCCTGCTGGTCGGCGCCGCGGTCGCCGTGAGCGGAGTGATCGGCTTCGTCGGCCTGATCGTTCCCCACGGGGTCCGGGTGCTCTGGGGAAGCGACCATCGGCTCCTGCTTCCCGCGTCCCTCCTGGCGGGAGCGATCTTCCTCCTTTTCACCGACACGCTGGCCCGGACGGTTGCGTCTCCCGTGGAGATTCCCACCGGCGTCGTCACCGCGCTTCTGGGGGTGCCGGTGTTCGTCGTTCTCCTGGTGCGGAGTTCGTCCCGGTGAGCGGGCGAAGTCCGACGCCCCCGGGCGACACTTCGTCACCGTCCGCCTCGACGCTCGCGGGAGCCGGGCGGGCGACGAGCTCGCCGTCCGGCTTCGTCTTCGAGGCCCGCGACGTCCACTTCCGCTATCCCGGCGCGAAGCGGTGGACCCTGGAGGACGTGACGATGGCCGTGCCGCGAGGCTCGATCTACGCGGTGATCGGCCCCAATGGCTCCGGGAAGTCGACCCTACTGCAGGCGCTCCTGGGTGCGATCGGGCTGGAGGCCGGGCGCGTGTCCTACGAGGGACGCCGGGTGACGGAGTGGGACCGGAAGGNNNCTCTCGGTGCGAGAGATGGTGGCGATGGGACGCTATCCGCACCTGGGCCTCTGGGAGCGGGAGGACTGGGACGACCGATCGGCGGTTCACCGGGCCATGGAGCGCTGTGCCGTCGCCCGCTTCGGCGACCGTTCCTTCGACACCCTCTCGGGAGGGGAGCGACAACGCGTCCGGATCGCCCGGGCCCTAGCGCAGGACCCGGAGACGCTCGTCCTGGACGAGCCCACGGCGTCCCTCGACATCCGTCACGAGATGTCGATCTTCGAGCTTCTCCGCGACCTGGCGAGGGGCCGGGGAATCACGGTCGTGGTCGTGACCCACCATCTGAACCTCGCGTCTCGCTACGCCTCGGAGCTCCTCCTCCTGCACGAGGGCCGCAGGGTGGCCGAAGGCGCGCCGTCCGACGTCCTGACAAGAAAAATCGTCGAGCGGGTCTACGACTGGACAGTCGACGTGCGAGAGCACGCCGGCCCGGGCCCCGATGCCGGCGCGCCCCAGGTCGTGCCCCTGGCCGGCGACGGAGACGGGGGATGACGAGGTCCGTGGAGTTCCGGCCCGGCGAGGAGGAGCGGCGCACAGGGAGGCGTGGGAGCCGGTCGGGGCTCGCCGCCTCGCTCGGTGGGTTCGGCACCGCCTTCCGCTTCCTGACCGCGCTCCCCCTGCCGGGGCCGGAGGAGGAGTACGGAGAGGAGCCGGGGCGGGCGGTCGCGTTCTATCCGGTGGTTGGCCTGGCCGTGGGCGGGGCGGTGGCAGCCGTCCTGGCCGCTCCCCTCCCGGCACTGCCCCGGGCCGCGCTCGCGCTCCTGGTCTGGGTCGGGGTGACGGGAGGGCTCCACGAGGACGGCTGGATGGACGTCCTCGACGCGGCGTTCGCGCCGGTGGAGAGAGCCCGGCGTCTCGAGATCCTCGAGGACCCCCGTGCCGGGGCGCACGGCGTCACGGGAGGGGTTGTTCTGCTTCTCCTCCGCTTCGGTCTCCTGACCGCCGTGTCGCCGGTGGCCCCGGTCGTGGCCGCGGTCCTGGCCCGCTGGGCCATGTCGCTTTCTCTGGCCTTCGCTCCCCCTGCCCGGGACACGGGTCTGGGTGCGAGCTTTGCGCTACGTCCCCGGTGGGGCACGGCCACGGTCGTCGCGGTCCTGGCCCTCGGCGCTCTGGGCGCGTGGGCGGGACCGATGCCGGTCGTCGCCGCGGTGGGCGTGGCGACGCTCCTGGCGCTGCCCTGGGCCTTCTTCCTGGTCCGGAGATTCGGGGGGCTCAGCGGAGACGGGCACGGCGCGGTGGGCCTGGTGGCCGAGGTGGCCGCGCTGTTCGCGTTTCTGCCTTCGGGGATATCGGTCGGATGAGAGGCCTCGGCCTGGTCGCGGCCTTCATTCTCGATCTCGTGGTGGGTGAGCCCCGGCGCGCCCACCCGGTGCAGGCCATGGGGAGGTATCTCGACGCCGCCGTCGGGCTGCGACACCGCCGCGGCCGGGTGACGGATCGGGACGCGGTGTGGGGAGCTGGCGCGGTGCTCTTCGGAGCGCTTCTGGCTGCCGGCGGGGCATCGGCACTGACCCGTGGGTTCCGCCGACTCGCTCCGGCCGCCTCCTGGCTCACGGACGCCCTCCTCTTCAAGCCCACCTTCTCGGCCCGGGAGCTGGTGGCCGCGGGCCGTCGCGTGGGCGACGCCCTGGCGAGGGGGGATCTCGACGGCGCCCGACGCCGCGCGGGCCGGGATCTCGTGGGCCGGGAGACGCCGGATCTGTCGAAGGAGGAGGTGGTGAGCGCCGTGGTGGAATCCCTGGCGGAGAATCTGTCGGACAGCGTCGTGGCTCCGCTGTTCTGGGCCACCGCAGGTGGAATCCCGGCCGCGTACGCGTACCGGTTCCTAAACACGGCCGACGCCATGATCGGCTACCGGACGCCCGAGTTCGAGGCATACGGTCGCTTCGCCGCCCGGGCGGACGACCTGGCGAACCTCCTTCCGGCGCGGCTCGCAGCCGGCTTCATCGCCGTCAGCGCTCCGCTGGCCGGTGGAAGCACGGCCGGGGCGCTGAAGGTCGCGATCCGCGACGCCCGACGGACCGAGAGCCCCAACGCGGGATGGCCCATGGCCGCCATGGCCGGGGCTCTAGGCGTTCGGCTCCAGAAGCGGGGCCACCACCGGTTGAACGGAGCGGCGCCGTGGCCCGGGCTCGACGCGGTGGCCCGGGCGGAGACGATCGTGATCGGGGCCACGCTTCTGGCGCTGGGCACGGCCGTGGTCGCATCCCGGGGCGGGAGGCTCCGGTGATCCGGGAGCGCCCCGAGGTCTCCGGCACGTCCCCGCCGATCCACGGCGGGCCCGCAGGTGGAGAGGAGGGGGTGGAGCTGGATTTCAGCCACAGCGTGAACGCGTGGGGCCCGGCCCCTTCCGTCGAGGCCGCGGCCCGGGCCGCCGACGTAGCCTCGTATCCCGATCCGGAGGCGCTCGAGCCCCGCCGGGCGGCCGCGGAGCGGTGGGGAGTGGGTGTCGAGCGGGTCCGCTTCGCCGCGGGCGCGGTGGAGCTGATTCACCGGCTGTGCCGGACCTTCCTCGGGCCCGGAGACCGGGTGCTGATTCCCGGGCCCACCTTTGGAGAATACGAGCGAGCGGTGGCGCTGGCCGGTGCGTCCGTGGATCGGCTCCATGGATCCCCCCGGCTGTATCGGCTTCCCTGGATGGAGCTGAGGCGGAGTGTCCGCGCCGACCCGCCCCGGATGATCTTCGTCTGCGCGCCGAACTCCCCGACTGGCGAGGAGCCGGAGCACCTGGAGATCGAAGCTCTGGTGGAGCATCTTGCCGACGACTCCCTCCTCGTCCTCGACGAGTCGTTCCGCTCCTTCTCGGCCGGCACTTTCACGCCCCCCGCGTTTTCGGGGAATCGCCGGGTCCTGCATGTGCGGTCCCTCACGAAGGACTTCGCTCTGGCAGGCCTCCGCGCCGGGCTCGCATTCGGAGATCCGGAGGTTCTGGAGGCCCTGGACGCGGCGGCGGTGCCGTGGAGCGAGAGCGNNGAGAGCGCCCCGGCCCAGGCCGCCGCCACCACGGCCATGGACGACGAGGCGGTCCGGAACCTGGAGCGGACGGTGGCTCGTCTGCGACGTGACCGCTCGTCTCTGATCAGCCACCTCAGCTGGGCGGGATGGGAGCCCCTGCCGTCGAGCACGAATTTTCTCCTCTGCGCGGTCGGAGACGCGAGGCCGGTCGCCCAGGCCCTTCTCGAGCGGGGGATCCGGGTCCGCGACTGCACCTCGTTCGGCCTCCCCGGCCACGTCCGGGTCGCCGTGAGGACCCCCGGCGAGAACGAGGCCCTCGTGCGGGCCGTGCAGGCGATCCGATGAACGCCGTCGTCCTGATCCGCCACGGCGCGACGGAGCTGAACGAGGCGGACTGCTATCAGGGGAGCTCGGACCCGCCTCTCTCGGAGCGCGGCCGGCGCCAGGCGCGGCGGCTGTGGAGGCGACTCTCCGGGGCCGTCGACGGAGTCCATTCGGTCTGGACCAGCGACCTACGAAGGGCCCGGGAGACCGCGATGCTGGCCTTTCCCGACCTGCCCCGCCGGGAGGATCCCCGTCTCCGGGAGCTCGACTTCGGCGCCTTCGAGGGCGCCACCCACGAGGAGAACCGGGCCCGCCACGGCGACGCCTTCCTCGACTGGATCGCCGCGCCGGGCCGCGCGGATCCACCGGACGGGGAGCCGCTGGAAGCCTTCCGGCGCCGCATCCGGAGCTGGATCGACGAGGCGGCGGCGCCCCCGGATCCGGTCGCCGTGACCCACGGGGGCCCGATCCGGATGATCCTGTCGATCCTCACCGGTGTGGACTTTGCTCGCCTCCGGTGGGCGGGAATCCCGCCCGCCACGCCGATCCGGCTCGAGCGGAGGCGGAGCTCCTGGCGGCTGGCGACGGCTTCGGACGGCGACGCGGCCGCGGACGAGAGGACGGAAGCGCTGGAAGGCTTGAGACGAATCCTGGAGGAGGAGCGATGACGAGCACGAACCCCGAAGAGCCGGTCGACGACTCACCCCGTCACCCGAAGGCCCCCCGACCGAAGCAGCGCACGCCGGGGCCGTACCCGGTTCCGCCCAAGAACCGGCGCACGGGTCTGGTCATCGTGAACACCGGAACCGGCAAGGGGAAGACGACCGCCGCCCTGGGCGTCCTCCTCCGGGCCCGGGGACGGGGGATGAAGGTGGCGATGCTCCAGTTCATCAAGTCCGCCGACACCGACCGCGGCGAGCACGTCGGGGCCCGGGAGCTCGGGGTCGAGATCGTCCCCATGGGCGCGGGCTTCACCTGGCTGAGCGAGTCCATCGAGGAGGACCGGAAGCTCGCCCGGAAGTGCTGGGCGCGGTGCACGGAGGTACTCCACTCCGACGAGCACGACGTGGTGATCTTCGACGAGCTCACCTACGCCCTCTCCTACGGGTGGCTGACCCACGACGAGGTCTTCTCGGCCCTGGACGAACGGCCCGACGGCACCCACGTGGTGATCACGGGCCGGAATGCCACCGACGAGCTCGTCGAGTACGCCGACCTGGTCACGGAGATGAAGGAGATCAAGCACCCCTACCGGACCGAAGGGCTGAGCGCGCAGCCCGGGATCGACCTGTGACGGAGCCGGTCGACGCGGTGCCGCGGACGGGGTCGATCTCGCTGGACCGGATCCTGTCGGCGATCGGACCGCCCGACGGGGCCGATCCCGACGACGTCCGGCGACACCTGGACGACCTGACCAAGCCTCCGGGGAGCCTGGGCCGTCTGGAAGGGCTGGCCGTCCGGCTCGCCCGGATCTACGGGGACCCGCCTCCGCCCCTCCGGAACCGTGCGGTCGCGGTGCTGGCCGGGGACCACGGCGTGGCTCGCCGGGGGGTGAGCGCCTACCCCCGGAAGGTCACGGTCCAGATGTGTCGAAACCTGGCCACCGGCGGCGCCGCGATCAACGCCATCGCCGGCGCGGCGGGGGCCCGGGTCGTCGTCGCCGACCTCGGCGTCGACGGGGCGCTGGACGGGGTGCCGGGCCTCCGGGCCCACAAGGTGCGCAGGGGAACCCGCGACATGGTGGAGGGGCCCGCCATGACCCGGGAGGAAGCCGCCCGGGCGATCGAGGAGGGCGTCGCGCTCTTCGAGGCCGAGGTGGAGCGGACGCATGTCGTCGCCCTGGGCGAGATGGGCATCGGGAACACGACCGCCGCCAGCGCGCTGGCCGCGGCGTACCTGGACCGGGACGCCGGCGAGGTGGTCGGATCCGGAACCGGGCTCTCCCCGGCCCGTCGGAAGGAGAAGGTGGAGGTGGTCCGCCGCGCCGTCCGCCGGATCCGGGACGTCGAGGACCCTCTGGACATCCTCGCCGAAGTCGGAGGCCTGGAGATCGCGGGCCTCGTGGGCATCGTCCTCGCCGCGGCCCGGCACCGGAGGGCCGTCGTCACCGACGGCTTTATCGCGACCGGAGCGGCGCTGGCGACGGTGCGGCTGTGTCCCGCTGTCCGCGATTACCTCTTCGCCTCCCACGTCTCCCCGGAGCCCGGACACCCGATCGTCCTCAAGGCCCTCGGGCTGGAGCCCCTCTTCGACTTCGAGATGCGCTTGGGGGAAGGGACCGGCGCCGCCCTCGCTCTTCCGATCCTCGACGCGGCGGGGTCGCTGCTCCGGGAGATGGCGACGTTCTCCTCGGCCGGGGTCTCCGGTCCGGACGACGAGCCCGAAGGCGGGCAGCCGTGACCTCTCCGGCCCCAACGCTCATGATCCAGGGCACCGCGTCCGGGGTCGGGAAGTCCTTCCTCGTGGCCGCACTCTGTCGGATCTTCGCGCGCCGCGGCATTCACGTGGCTCCTTTCAAGGCGCAGAACATGTCGAACAACGCCGCGGTCACCGCCGACGGCGGCGAGATCGGCCGCGCCCAGGNNACGGCGGCGAGATCGGCCGGGCTCAGGCGCTCCAGGCCCGGGCGGCGGGGATCGATGGGGACGTGCGAATGAACCCCGTGCTCCTGAAGCCGCTCGCCGACACCCGCTCGGAGGTCGTCGTCCTGGGACGGAGGAACCCCGACCTCACCCGGAAGCCCTGGCGGGAGCGGAAGGACGCTCTCTGGCCGGTGGTGACCAGCGCCCTCACCGGGCTGCGTAGGGAGTTCGACCTGGTCGTAATCGAGGGCGCCGGAAGCCCCGCCGAGATCAACCTGCGGGAGGGCGATCTGGTGAACATGGCGGTGGCCCGGGCCGCGGAGGCACCAGTGCTCCTAGTCGCCGACATCGACTGGGGAGGTGCGTTTGCGGCGCTGTACGGAACCTGGGCGCTGCTTCCGCCCGGGGATCGCAAGCACCTCCGGGGATTCGTCCTCAACCGCTTCCGGGGAGACGCGTCGCTGCTGGCTCCGGGGCCTGCCCACCTCGAGGAGCGGACCGGGGTCCCGGTGCTGGGCGTGGTGCCGCACCTGAGCCACCGCCTTCCCGAGGAGGACGCCGCCACCCTTCGCCCGCGACCCTCCCAGGCGCCGGCGGCCCCCGAAGCCGGGGCGGAGGGGAGAAAGATCCGCATCGCCGCGGTCCGCCTCCCCCACCTCTCCAACTTCGACGACCTGGATCCCCTGGAAGCCGAGTCGGCGGTAGAGATCGACTGGATCGAGCGGCCGGACCGGCTCGGTGAACCCGGGGCGGTGGTGCTTCCCGGCACCCGGAACACCGTCGGGGACCTCGGTTGGCTCCGCGCCACCGGGATGGTCGACGCGGTGGGCGATCTGGCCGATCGGGGAGTGTCCGTCGTCGGACTTTGCGGGGGCTACCAGATGCTCGGCCGCGAGGTGGCGGATCCCCACAGCATCGAAGCGGGAGGGACCGCGGAAGGGCTCGGCCTCCTGCCCCTCCGGACGACGCTGGCGCCGGAGAAGATCACCCGCCGCTGTCGGGCCGAGGTCGTGGGCCGGAGCCCGCCCTTCGGAGCCCTGAGAGGCACGAAGCTGATCGGCTACGAGATCCATCACGGCGAGACCCTGTGGGAGGTGTCTGGCGGCGACGGCCCTGATCCCGAAGCAGATGGGGAGGTCTGGCTCTCGGAGGACGGCCGGCGCCTGGGGATGGCGCGGGACCGGATCTGGGGATGCTATCTCCACGGAATCTTCGACAACGACGCGCTCCGCACCGCCTGGCTCAACCAGATTGGAGCTCGTGGGCAAGGGACGGCGTGGGACCTCCGCCTCGAGAGGGAGTTGGACGGGGTGGCCGACGCGGTCGGGGAGGCGCTGGACGTCGACGAGCTTCTGGCGATCTCGAGGAAGGGAGTGACATGAGGATCACCATGATTACCGGCGGCGCTCGGAGCGGAAAGAGTCGCCGGGCTGTGGACTTGGCAAGAGAGTGGGCCGGGGACGATGTCGCCTTCGTGGCCACGGCCCGGCCTCGGGACGAGGAGATGGAGCGGCGAATCCGGAAGCACCGCGCGGAGCGTCCCGATCCCTGGCAGACGTTCGAGCCTCCCGTTCGCCCGGAGGAGGTGATCCGGACCACGGGCCGTTCGCTGGTGGTCCTGGATTGTCTAACCCTGCTGGTGTCCGAGGTCGTGTCCACGGCCAGCGGCTCCGAGGAAGAGGCCGTCGCGGCGACCAGCGAGCGGATCTCCGTCCTGCTGGACGCGGTTCGGAGTCGGCCCGGCCGGCTGCTTCTGGTAACCAACGAGGTCGGTCTCGGGCTGGTGCCCGCGAGCCCCGTGGGGCGATGGTTTCGCGACGCCCTCGGGTCCGCGAATCGCCGCATCGCCGCCGAAGCGGAGCGGGTGATTCTGATGGTCAGCGGGCTGCCGGTCGCTTTGAAGGACAAGGAGCTGCCGGGATCGGTCCAATCGGGGCAGGGTCGTACGTCCCGGGTACTCCGACATAGCCGACGGGAATAGAATACTGTCATCTCAGTGAGGAGAGATTCATGAAAGCCGTCCGATATCACGGTCCCGGAGAGCCGTTCCGACTCGACGACGTGCCGGAGCCGGAAGCTGGCACGGGCCAGGTCCGGGTCCGGATCCGGGCCGCGGGGATGTGCCACACCGAACTCCACTTCGAGTCCGGGCTCCTGGACCTGGGCGTCGCCCCCATCACCATGGGGCACGAGATCGCCGGAGTCGTCGACCGGGTCGGGGACGGAGTGGATCCCGGCCGGGTCGGTGAGCGAGTCGTGGTCTACTACTACGCCGGCTGCGGAGAGTGCGAATGGTGCCGCATCGGAGAGGAGAACCTCTGCGACCAGCCCGAAGCCCAGTACGGATTCGTCAGCGACGGGGGCTACGCCGAATACGTCGTCGTGCCGTCCCGGAACGCTCTACCCTTGCTGGACGGAATGGACCTGGAGGAGGCGGCCCCCATCGCCTGCGGGGTGACGACGGCTGTTCACACGTGCTCGGTCGCCGACGTCGAAGAGGGAGACGTGGCCGTCGTCCACGGTGTGGGGACCGTGGGGTACGGTCTCGTGCAAGTGGCCCGGCTGCGGGGTGCCGAGGTCATTGGCGTCGGCCGCACGGCGGAGAAGCTCGAGCGGGCCAGGAAGCTCGGAGCCGCCGCCACGGTCGATGCGGTGGAGACGAACGACGTGGGAGCGGTGATCCGGGAGCTCACAAATGGACAGGGCGCAGATGTGGTCTTCGAGCTCGTGGGCACCGACGAG
>JABAHQ010028961.1_pt1 | contig 10981 bp, 12 predicted proteins | sample 7062091 | NCBI WGS metagenome assembly JABAHQ01 (sample SAMN14534359, study PRJNA622989) | marine sediment metagenome | biome: marine biome [ENVO:00000428]; feature: marine pelagic biome [ENVO:01000023]; material: deep marine sediment [ENVO:00002113] | place: India: Gulf of Kutch | collected...
TCGAACTCATCATCATTCTGGTCGTTGTGCTGCTGGTTTTCGGCGTCGGGCGGCTGAGCAAGGTCGGCGGCGAGATGGGCTCAGCAATCCGGGAGTTCCGCAAGGGATTGCAGGGGGACGATGAGGAAGAGACCCTCGCGCCTCCTGAGGAGGAGCGGGAATCGACCCCCTAGCAGACGGGCAAGGGGACCACTTGACGGCCGGCTCAGGCGGAGTCGGCCGTTTCCCTTCTCACCTGCTCGATCACACAACCGATTTCTCTCTCCACTCGAATGGGCAGCCGCTGTCGGACGGATTGGGGCGCCAGGTGATTACGCTCATGGATCCTTGTGTTCACTGCTTCGGCCTCCCGACGGAAATTCTCAACGGCAGCCCGCCAGGGGCCTCCCCCATCCGGGGAACGGCGCCTGGCATGAAGCAAGGCGTAGTGCAATCTGGCTACCGATTCCCGAATCTCTGCATCGATCATGATCCAACGAGGCGCCATCCCCGCGTTCTTCAGAATCCGGTGCGCCAATCTCCTCTCCTCTGCGAAGGGATTCTCCCTCAGATTCAGCGGCCGGCCGGTCGTCGGCAGGTTGTCAAACTCCCCCGCTTCGATCGCCCTCTGAATTCGCTCTTCGACGAGTCGCGCCCATAGATCCATTAAGAATGCACCTATTCAAATTGCAGCTTCCAGCTACCTTCCCCTTTTCATTTTAGGTCTGCCACTTTGGACGCTTCCGCGAGCAAGCCACCACTCGCGTATTGGGCACCCAGCCATCCGCAACGGGATCCCGAAGTCTTCTTCCTCGATGACGTGGGTGCTCTAGGCTTCACGGGATCATGAAGGTGGATTGGACCTCGCCGGACGCATCCCGCAATACGATCGTGGTCCCCGGGGTCCAAACGGGTTCCGGCCGGCCCCAATAGAGATCGATGACGGTGTCGGTCCCGGCGCGCGTGTGCACGCTGACCGCCCCATTGTGCAACGTGAATGCAGGAAATGTGTACTGGTTGTCATCGTCATCCTCGAGAGTCCACCCCTCCATATTGGCCACACCGCCCGTGTTCAAGATGCGGACCACCTCCTCATCGAGATCGCCCGCGCCGGAAACGCCCCGGATCTCGACCGCCGGGGGCTCCTCCCCCTCTGGCGCAGGGACGGACGTGGCCGTCGGCCGCTCCGGGACCTCTCCGACCTCCTCCTCTTCCCCCTCCTCCGGCACCAGCAGAATCTGGCCGGCAGCCAGCGTATCGGGATCCACAAGATCATTGGCCGCCATCAACGCCTCGATGGACACGCCCAATTCGGATGCGATTGCGTTCATGGTGTCCCCCGACTGCACAATATATGTATGCGGCGTGGGCGAAGGGCGGACCGTGGCCGTTGCAGTGGGGATCGCGCTGGCCGCAGCCGCCGCGGCTGGCAGGGTCGGTGTGGGCGTCGGCGGTTGAACCTCCAACCCGCGGTTCCAAATCGCGAGCACCAGGCTCATCGTCAGCGCGGAGACCACGACGTTTAGAATAATGAACGGCAGATACTGCCGCCAGTTGCCTCGACGGACGCTACCCATGTTCGCGGATGATAGCATAGCTGGCGGCACCCGGGTACCAGTAATTACTCGGGAAGTACCGAGAAGTCACGGCAATGAGATACGTCTATGCCTTATCTGATTGATGGCCACAATCTGATCGGACAGCTGAGCGGCATCGACCTCTCCGAGGCCGACGATGAACGTCAGCTCTTACACGAGCTTTGGACCTACTTCCAGCGAGCAGGGCAGCGGGCAACCGTCTATTTCGATCGAGGAGATCCTTTCAGCGAGGACCCTCGACCTCAGAACGGTGTCACGGTGCGCTTCGTCAGCAAACCGCGCACGGCAGACAGCGCGATACGCGCCCATCTTCGCGCTCTGAAGAAAGAAGCAAAGAACTACACCGTCGTCTCCTCGGATCGGGAGGTCCGCCGGGCCGCTGAAGGCGCCGGCGCCCGGGTCATCCGCAGCGAGGACTTCGCGAGGGAGCTGCGCCAGCCTCCGGCACGGCCCCCGGAGCCCGAGAAGCCCGAGGAGATACCCCCGGACGAAGTGGACCGCTGGCTTGATCTGTTTCACCGAGGTCCGCAGCGAGACTGACTGCACCGCGAGCACCCCAACGCGCACATGGCCGAGCCCACCGGCCGCGGCCAGGTTCCGTTCTCTAATACAAACTGTGGTTGAAGCTAACCAAAGATCGGTGGATTCGGATTCGTCACAAACCAGACGACATAGACGCCGATGCCGAGCAGTATGGCGGCCATGAACAACCCATACGCCCAGCGCATGAATGGCTTGTAGTCATTGAATCTCAGGGCCTGCGGTACCAAGTTGTGGCCCCGAAGGATGACGAACGTGCCGTAAGGCAGCGCGATCAGACCGACCAATCCGTGCACAGTCGTCAGCCAGAAGAAGGGTTCGTCGAGCCGCTCGGGAAGTCCGGGCACAACGAAATCGCGGTAGGGGAGAAGCATCAGCCACAGCACCAAGATCAGAGAGATCAGACCGCCGGCTGTCTGCACCCAACGGTGCGCCTCGTATCGGCGCCGTCTCGCGAGCCAAAAGCCGACCGAGAAGAGACCCCCGACCAAAATCATGAGGATCAGGGCCGTGTCGGTCGCCAGATTGCCGCCGGTCCCAAGGAAGCCCGGCTGGTGCAAAAGATCATCCATCTTCCCTCTCCCTCGACCTCGTCATCCGAGCGTCTTCAACTCGGCTTCCAGCTCGGCGATTTCGACCCTTAACTCTCTTGCCAATTCACCGAGCAGGTCCCTCCCTTGCCGCCGCGCAAGGCTGGCATCGAGCATCAGGGAGACATCGGCAGAACGCGTCAGCCGGGCCAACGCGCTTTCCAATTGGTGGATGACCCCGTCCAACCTGCGCAACTCAGCTCGCAGATCTGCCATCACCTGTTCCCTCGTCCGTTCGCACTCCTCGACAGGTCGATCCGGCTTATCCTGCAACTCCCGGAGCTCGGCCAGATTGCNNATCATCCCTTCTCGGTATTTCTTCTCTTCCGGATCCGTCGTCAGGTCCGGATGGAAACGCTTGGCCAAGGCTCGGTAGAGAGCTTTGATCTCATCTTGTTCCCGCTCGGAAATGGGCTTCGAGCGGGGTTCTTTGGGCGGGGGGGGACTGCGACGCCATGTCTTCTCGAAAGCCTCCAAGACATCGTACGGTACCTTGCCCTTCTCCGCCCGCTCGCCCCACTGCGCCCGCTGTGCCGCGGCGCGACGAGCGGCACGCACCTCGTCCTCCAGCTCCTCCACCCTCGCCTGCAATGGGCCAAGTCTCGCTTCGACCTCCGCCGCAAACGCGGCCAGCTCCGAACGCGCCTCGAACAATTCCAGCTCGAGCTGCGCGACCCGCTCACGCCGCTCCGCCAGGTCATCGTATAAGTCAGCGAGCTCTGGATCCTGGGAGCGTGTCAGAGCTCGCCACAGCGCGCCGCTTTTTCGTCTGCGAAACATGCCGGGGACGTTGCCCGATCTCCTCGTTTCGACGGGCCGGCCGATCCTGGCAACATGTGGCCTTCGTCGAGATGCACAGCCCGTGATTCACTCGTTGGATCACGCCCGATCTTGTTCAAACCGCCGCTACGGACAGCGCCATCCAATTGTGCTGGCAAGCGCGCCGCCATCTCAGTACCAGCGCCGCCGTCATGGGGTTGAATGGCACCTCAACAAACCCTGTAAGAATCGACGAGGTACCCGTCTCTTGTCGGTGAACACGCCGTCGAAAGGTTGAATGATCCTACGTCGACTCCTCATTTCTTGCAAGATTATCGCCTCCCTTCCCTCCATGGGCCGGACGACAGATGAAGCCAGACACACAGCACAGCACGGTGAGGGCGCCATGCGTTCATGAGGCGGCAACGCCCGCCACGGGCTCTGGTCACCGGCGCTGCTCCAGATCAAGACCGCGTGGCTTCCCGTAGGGCGAACTTCGGATTACAGTAGTCCCATGATGGGATGGCCAGGCCCGATGCGTAGACAAGCGCTGCTTATCGCATGCGCACTCGCGTTTCTCGTGAGCGCGGGTATGCGGTTGTTGGAAGTGCGCCNNGACCCAACCATACACCAACTCGACGGGGAGTTCCTGCTCGCGACCCACGACGCGTATGCATGGGTGGCCGGGGCGGAGGGGAAGAACGTCCACACCGCGGACTCCCCGATGTCACGCATGCTTGCCGGCATTTCGAACGCCACAGGCATTCCTCCCACGAGCCTGGCATTCTGGCTGCCCGCTGGACTGGCCCCCCTATCGGCGGCGGCTATTGCGCTTTGGGCGGCCCATCTGGGGGCCTCACCGCCCGCCTCCTCCGCGGCTGGCGCAGCCAGTTCGCTCGTCCCCGCCTATTACTCTCGCACGCGACTGGGCTACTTCGACACGGATTGGGCGANNNACCACTCGTGTAGAAGATCTTGCCCACGGACCGAAGTTGTGGATCCTGCGCCGGCCGGCCCTCTTACTATTGGCCATCCCCTTGAGCCTCGGCTGGCATGGCTATATCCGCACCTATCTCCTTTCGAACATTTGGCTGGCGCTGGCTCTGCTCGTTCTCCTGGGAAGAGGAGGGAAGCGAGCCCACGCAACCATCCCGCTGCTCGCAGTTCTCCTGGCTGCTTCCACCGGATGGATTGGGGCCTGGGCGGGCTTCCTTCTTCTATTCCTCCAGGCGCGCCTGCCGCAAGCCTTCTATGAAAACAAGTGGCCCCCCCGAATTGCGCTCCTCTTCCTCATCGGGCTGTTGATCTTCTTCACTGCTTTCCAATTTCAGGATTACCTGCTCGCGAGGCTGTCTGGATATGCTGGATTGGCAACGGAGGCAGGGAAGGGACTCACCTTTCCCGACTTCAGCCTCTCCATCCGTGAGGTGCAAACGATCGCCCTGACGGACGCGTTGGCTGGGGCCGCGTTCTTTTGGTGGTTGGGAGCCGCCGGCCTGGTAGGTTTTGCCANNTGCTCCTCCTCAAGAGACCGACCGCATTCCTGCTGGCGCCGACGCTCGCCTTGGGATTGCTCGCACCCAAGGTCGGCATTCGCTTCGCCATGTTCGCCTCGCCGGCCATCGTTCTCGGATTGATCGTGCCGGCGGATCGAATGGCCCCAGAAACCATTCGTTTCCGCGGCGACCGCGCGATTTCGTTGAAGCCACTGTTTCCTGCAGCGGTGATCATTTCGCTTCCAGCCATGCAGTGGTACTACGCACATCTGCCGGTCGAAAGCATCCTGGCTCGCCAGCACGCAGCCGCCCTGCGCGAGTTGGGAGCCATGACACGTTCCCGTGGCATCGTATGGACCTGGTGGGATTACGGCTACGCAACCCAGTACTTCTCGGGCTTGCAGACCTTTGCCGACGGCGGCCGCAACACGGGTGAGTATCTGTTCACCCTGGGCAAGGTGCTTGGCTCGGAGCATCCTACTCTCTCCGCGAACCTCATGAGCTACGCAGCAGCACAGGAGTACCGCCCTTGGCGTCAATGGGAACGGTGGGGGGCGGGCCGGCTAGCCGCTTGGTTCGATGACCTCAGAAAGGCAGATCAACCCACCCCTCGACCCGAGGAGCCTCAATTCCTCATCGTGCAGTGGGAGGCCATCTCGTTTCTCCCTTGGATTCAGTACTACGGCTCCTGGGATCTGAACGCGCTCGAGGGCCGTGGGGGCCAGGTCATCACGGTCCCCCAACCATTGGAACTGGATCTTGAGAGCGGTCGTTTTCTCACCCGAGAGGGTCGAACCTATTATCTGGTCAGCGCCGACTTGCTCGACGAGACTGGTCGGAAACATTACGACTACAGCGGCAATCCCGCCGGATTTCACGCGCTGACGAACATGCGGAGCGGGCAAGTCTACTTGCTCGACGATCGGGCCTATCAATCTCTGATGGTGCAGATGCTGATGGCGCCTGCGGAGTCCTTCCCACCAACCGGGCCGTTTCGCCTCCGCCTTGATCGTATTCCTGATGTCAGAGTCTTCGAACTCCGGTGACTGCCCGCCACCGCCTGCAAAGCCATTTTGCCAGCCGGCCTCTCCTGCGAGTGCTGCGCACAGAGAAGGGGAAAGTGGACTTCGGTACGTGTTGCACGATTGTAAAAATTGATGAACAATGGAGGCATTCTGTTTGTAGGTCTGTTCACAATATCGTCGGTCTTCTCTTTGNNTTGCGCGCTGCGTAGGTTGGCTTCACGGCCAATTCCGAGCCCTCCCGAAAGGAGGAGATTGATGAAATCCGAGTTTCGGTACCTGTTGCTGCTTCTGTTCCTGGGTGTTGGCTTGGCAGCCTGCACGCCGTGCGATCCCACGTTCTATATGCCAGCGAATCTCAGTCCGCCCAACAACTCCGTCACTGGATCGTTGCGTCCTACGCTGTCGTGGGATTACGAGCCGGGCGCATGCCTCCCCCAAGAGTTCATTATCAACTTGTTTACGAATTCGACCAACGGCACGATCTCGCCCTCGGGATTCGGTGGCCCCACCGGCAGTTCGGACAAGATGTGGGAGCCGTCGGGAGACCTGACGACCGGGGTGGCCTACCTCTGGAGCGTAGCCGCCAAGAACGGAACACTGATCGGACCTTACTCAGAGCAGTGGCAGTTCGTCGTAGGTCCCATCTGCGAGACGGTTGACTTGGTCGCACCCAACCCGGTCGAGCCCCCTCCGCCGAACACGGTGACGACCAATGATCCGAAATACGTATGGAGCTATCCCGACACAACCTGCGCGCCGGAAGGCTACTATCTTCAAGTTTCGGAGACCTCGGATTTCAGCAGCTTGACCGTCGATGATCGCCAGACGGACCCAGCCCAGGCCCGCACGACAGGCGTCTTGCTGGATGACTGTGAGACTTACCATTGGCGCGTGGCCGCCACGAAGGCTAACAATGACGGTCCATGGTCGGCGGTTTCCGACTTCTTCGTGCAAACCGGCGGCTCCTGTTTTTGTCTAGTAACTGACCTCGAATTCATCGAGATGGTCCCGCTCTGGCCACCACCCTATGAAATCGTGGAGGGCTTGAGACCGGTGCTGCAGTGGAGCAAACCGGAAGTGACCTGCGAGATCGGCGGCTATTCCGTCCAGGTCTCCCCTCGCTCCGATATGTCAGAGGATCGCCTCTTCGGCGAGTCCCAATCGGAGGAGTTCCGAACAATGGAGCTGAAGCCAGCCACTCAGTACTGGTGGCAGATCTTCCCGGACGCAGGGGACGAGTCCGGTCCTCCCACTGAGATGATGTCGTTCTTCACCGGGCCCGAATGCGCCGACATCAGTGAGGTCGGTGCCCCTGAGATCCTCTTGCCCGGGCATGGGGCAGAGATCACCGAAGATCATGCCATGCTGAAATGGCAACCTGGCGGGGAGCCCGCCTGTATTCCAGATGGATATCAGGTGGATCTGCAACCCGACCCGTCCTTCGGTGGAACAAGCCTGGTTGAGTCCCCTGACAATCCAACCACGGAGGTCGACACGGGGCCGGTGCTCGAAGATTGCATGACGTACTATCTGCGCGTAGCGGCAATCCAGGATGGGGAAATGGGACCCTATTCTGAGACCCGCTGGTTTCGCACCAATATCTCCGGCGCTCGCACGTACTCGTACTATCCAGCACGAGTCCTAGAGAACGTGAACTGCCGACTGTGTGGCGACCGGCGCTGCGCCATCCTGTACATCTTCGAGAAGGGCGACATCGCCCAGATTCTCGGTCGCAGCCTCAATCTCTTCTTCTACAAACTGAGCGATCCGAATGGGCGGATCTGCTACGGCGCCAGCGACTTCTTCAAGCCGGATGACGATGTCGATCCGGAAGAGGACTTCCCGATCGTTCGCATGCCCCCGACTCCGACAGTTGAGCCGACGGACACCCCCACGCCCGAACCCGAGCCGCTGGTATGCCAAGGTAAGCTGAGTCGGGACGAGTGCGAGGAAGCTGGGGGCAAGTGGAATCTGCGCACAAACAGTTGCGACTGTCCACAGTGACGCGATAGTTGATCTCTCCTGCCGCAAGCGTAGGGGCCCGAGGTCTCGGGCCCCTACTGATTCTCCAATCCCCGCCCAAGCGCGACGGCGGTCCGCTTTCTCCCCGGAGAGCGGGGGGGCTAAGGCTCCAGCACGACGAAATCGTCGAAGNNCTGAAGGAGGTATCGTTTGCGGTGGCCAGTTGCTCGCCGTTGACTTCCAAAGACAGCCCGCTACCGAGGCACGACGCCCGGATGTGATTGGCAGCATTCCCTCGCTGGATCGCATCCGCAGCGGACCATTCGACCAACCTCACGTATTCCCCATCCGCCCGTTTGAGAATGGCATACATGCCGTCCCCCGAGATCAAGAGAAAATAGCCATCGCTATTCTCTTGCACCCGGCACATCACCCCGTAGTCGTTGTTGTCGTTGGAAGGAGCCGAGACTTGTTCTGCCTCAACCTCGATGATGACGTCACTGAATTGACGGTGCACCTGCCCCCACACTGTTGCTCCTCCGCCGGTGGAGACCACTTCGTACGCGTCAAGTTGATATCCGACGCTTCCCGTGTCGAAATCGCCGACATCCCAACCGCTCGAAGGATCGCTGAAATCATCTTCCAGCAGGACCGTCCCTGAGGGTTCTTCTCCTCCCTCCGGAGTCTCCTCGAGCGACGTTCCCTCGGGGGGGGAAATACCGCCACCATCGACTTGATCCCCCTCTTCCCCCAGCAAGGTGTTGCATGCAAGGCTCGCGAGCACGAGCAGCGCGAAGGCTGCCAGGATTCGACGCGTCATACGACCGTTCCTTCTCCCCCTGCGCGGACCATGGATATCCAAACCCTTAAATGAATGGCGGCATCAGAATCGCCAGCAAGCTGCCCGGGGCCTCTCCCGCCCTCACGCGGGCGCCCCCCTATCGGCTCCCCGAAATGTAGTTCTCGAGCTGCTCAATGCGGAATTCCTGCTCTGCAATGACCTCTTTCACCACGTCCCCGATCGAGATCACCCCACCCACCCGATCACCCTCCTCAAGGACCGGCAAGTGGCGGATCCGACGGTTCGTCATCAGGGCCATGCACTCGTCGATGGATTGCTCCGGCCGGACGCAGACCNNTCCCGCACGAGAGTCTCGCGGGAGGACTTCCCCTCAAGCTCGACCCGGCGAGCGTAGTCCCGTTCAGAGAAGATGCCCACCAGGTCATCCTCCCCTTCCATGACGAGTAAGGCGCCGACATCTTTGTCCGCCAGTTCCTGCAACGCCTGATAGACCGTCTCATCCGGATTGATCGAGTAGACTTGCTCCCCTTTGGTCTCCAGCAAATGCTTGACGTTGCGCATCCTCCACTCCCTTCGAATGGCCCTGTCGCGCGGCGCCCCCTTCGCCCCAGCTTACCGTGCCCTCACCAACCCTTCGCACGCCTCTAACCACTTATGTCTGGATCCCTTTGACGGGAGGCGCCGAACCGACCTGTCGTCCAATCCGGGATGGTTCCCTCACCTGAACTATTGCCCGGCAAGGGTGGCCTCATGCCTCCGTCCATCCCCTCGGCCCTTAGAATGTAGGCCAGATGGGGCCGCCGGTCAATCGTCACATCCCTCAAACGAAAGAGGCGCGAGCCAATCGTCCGGCTCGCGCATTCATCCCCTTTGGGGCCCCGGATCAGACTAGTCCTCTTCCTTGACCTCCGCCTCCGGCGCCAGCTCCTTGACCAGATCGATCCCCGCTTCGCAGTCGGACCTATCTACGTAGCCTTCTCCCGAAGTGGCGATCACTTGATTGTTGTCCGCCCGCAACCGCCAACGATATTCCCCCTGTGTGTCTGTGTAGACTTGAAACTGTGCCATTGTGATCTCCCGTGGTTAGACTGGTCCATCGCCTTCATTATATCTGCGGCGGTTACGTCATGAACAGTATGGCGACACCCATCAACGCAACGATCGTGCCCACGACGGCCAAGGTGCCAACGCGCTCGCTGAACAACATGCGGCCGATGGGCAAAAGGAAAACGGGGGAGAGCGACATCAATGTGCTCGCAATCCCAACAGTCGTCAACTGGATCGCGACCAAGCTCAGCCACACGCCGAGAAAGGGTCCGGTCGTCGCCCCTCCAAGGATTGGCAGCCACGAGGCCTTCGCCGCCCGCAGCCGGCGCAACGTGTTCCCTCCCTGGCCAGCCCCCAAGGTCACGAGCCAGAAGAAGACAACCGCTGCTAACATGCGGATGACGTTGCCGGAAAGGGCCGGAAACTTCCCTCCCAATCCCTGCTTGGCAAGGACCAGTCCCACCGCCTGCCCGCAGGCTGCCCCCAGGCCAAAGAGCACACCGCGCGCATACTTCGGCGAGTCGACGCCAGAATCACTCAAGCCCGGCCGGTCGCCGACGACCGCACCGACGCCCCCCACTGCTAGCAGGATCCCCAGCCATTGGATCGGGCTCAGCGCCTCCCCCAAGAAGGCAAAAGCCAACAAGGCCGCGAGGACCGGCGCCAGACTCATCATCAGCATGCCAAGACGGGGGCCCACCCACAAGTAGGATTGAAAGAGGAAGCTGTCCCCAAGGACCAAGCCGACGACGCCCGAAAGGCCAAGCCAGAGCCAGCGCTCGCCTTCCGCCTGCCATGGCACCGGCTCCCCCTGCAATATCCAGTGCGCGATCACCAACAGGATCAGGGCGACCACCAGCCGGATGCGGTTGACGATCACGGAGCCGACTTGCCGGCCGGCAAACGTGAAGANNTCGCCGACCATAAGACAGCCGTCGTCAACGCGGCCAATTCACCCAGGTAGGTCATTCCCTCTCCCGAATGGACTTCCCTCTGGATCCGATCGATGCCCACCCATGAACATGGAACCAGAAATCTCACACCTCAAGGAATTCGGATCGCGGCATTCGTGACCTCGTGTGCGCAAGCGGCGATCGCCTCATTCCCGCCATGCCTTTTCGCGGCGGATTGCGAGTTCGCCGACTGATGAGAGCAGGCGGCCGATCCATGCGCAGGAGGCCAC
>JABAHQ010017270.1_pt2 | contig 10978 bp, 7 predicted proteins | sample 7062091 | NCBI WGS metagenome assembly JABAHQ01 (sample SAMN14534359, study PRJNA622989) | marine sediment metagenome | biome: marine biome [ENVO:00000428]; feature: marine pelagic biome [ENVO:01000023]; material: deep marine sediment [ENVO:00002113] | place: India: Gulf of Kutch | collected...
CGGCAGCCGCTCCAAGGACGCCCGCAACCTCATCGCAGGCTTCGACGGCCCCGACCTGAAGGCGGCGATCATGCACCTGGCCGGCCACGACATGCACATGATCTGCGAGGCCTTCGACCGCGCCGCGCGGGTCAAGGACCGCCCCGTGGCCATCCTCGCCTACACCATCAAGGGCTACGGCCTGCCCCTGGCCGGGCACAAGGACAACCACTCCGGCCTGCTCAACAACGAGGAGGTGGAGGCGTTGCGCGACGCGTATCACATCCGCGGCGGCGAGGAGTTCGACCTGTGGGCCGGTGTGGACGACGTGGATGCCGTGCAGGACTACCTGGAGCAGGCCCCCCTGCACGCCCGGCATCGGGAGCACGTCACCACGGCCCCACCGCACCTGCCCGTGCCCGAGCACCTGGACCTGCGTTACAAGGCCGCGCTGTCCACGCAGGCGGCGTTCGGCCAGATTCTGCTCGAGCTTGCGCGGCAGAAGGGGGCCGGCGAACGCATCGTGACGTCCGCACCGGACGTGGCCATCTCCACCAATCTGGGGGGCTGGATCAACCGCGTGGGCATCTACCAGCCGGAGACGCGCGAGGACTACTACGAGAAATACGAGCTGAAGTCCCCCTACCGCTGGAAGGAGGTGCCCGCGGGCCGCCACATCGAGCTGGGCATCGCCGAGAACAACTTCTTCTCGCTGCTCGGCAGCCTGGGCCTGTCCTACGAGATGAACGGGAACCTGCTCTTTCCGGTGGGCACGGTCTACGACGTGTTCCTCAAGCGCGGGCTGGACATGCTCGCCAACGCCATCTACGCCAACTCGCGCTTCATCCTCATCGGCACGCCGTCGGGCGTGACCCTGGCGCCGGAAGGGGGCGCCCACCAGAGCTTCCTGACGCCGCTGGTCGGGATGGGCTTTCCGGACCTGCACTACTACGAGCCCAGCTTCGCCAAGGAGGTGGAAACGCTGATGTGCTGGGGGCTGGAGCAGCTCCAGGATCGTGCCGCGGGGCGCTCGATGTACCTGCGCCTGAGCACCAACCCCGTGCAGCAACCGGAGTTGCCCGAGACCGCCGAATGGCGGCAGCAGGTCATCCATGGCGGCTACTGGCTGCGCGATTATCGTGGGGTGCCGGACTACGATCGCGCCCATCGCTTCCACATCGTGAGCACGGGCGTCATGACGGCCCAGGCCCTGGCAGCCAGCGATCAGTTGCGGGAGGAAGGCGTGTACGCCAACGTGGTCCAGGTCACCAGCCCGGACCGGCTGTATGCGGACTGGCGCGCCTACATTACCGGGCGCTCGGACGCCACCCCCTACCTGCAGACCCTGATTCCGCCGCAAGAGCGGCACCCGATCGTCTCGGTCATCGATGGACACCCCTTGACCCTCCAATGGCTTGGAGAGGCGCTCGGGGTGCAGCAGGTTGCCCTGGGGGTGACCGAGTTCGGCGAGTCGGGCGACATCGAGGCCCTGTACCGGGCGATGGGCATCCACGCGGACAACATCGTGGCCGCCGTCGCCCGCCTGGTCGTGGATGGCGTGCGTGGCCGGGACATCGCCGGCGCCGCGGTGCGGGAAGAGCCCGCGCGGTTGGGCCGCTGACCGACGGCATCTGCGCCCTTGCCGACGCGCCAGGCACGACCGGGCGGGGGCGGCGCAAGCGGGGGGCTTGACGCCCTGCCCGCGCGACTTGATTGCGCCGGCGCGATGCGCTCTAACCGAGGGGCGAGAGGCTGTCCACGGCGCGGAGCATGGCGTTCGGAAGCACAGGGCCCGCTCCGTGCGGGCAACGGCCGCCGGTATGATCCACCCCGCAACGCGGGGGCAACGAGGGTGCGGGAACGATGAGCGAGGCCAGGGGGACACGCAGCGGCGGCGATGCCAAGCTCAAGGTGATGATCATCGATCCCAATCCCAACAGTCGGGATCGCCTGAAGGACCTGGTGCGCGACCTGGAGTTCGTGGAGTCGGTGAGCGACCGCGGCTCGCCCCACTCCATTCTGGACATCCTGGCCAGCAATCCGGTGCACGTCCTGATGATGGACCGCAATCCCGGTGGCGGCGACGCGCTGGAAATCCTCAAGGTCATCGGCAGCAAGAGCGTCGGCGCGGGCGTCGGCTTCGTCCTGATCTGCGACGAGCTGGACGACGCACTGCGACAAGCCGGCGCGGATGCCGGGGTCCGTGCCTTTCTGCAACGACCCTACGACCTGCGCAGCATCGAGCAGGCGCTGACCGCCGCCGCGCCACAGCCCGAAGCCGAAAGCCCGGCCCAGGCCAAAGCGCGGGAAGCCCTGCACGACACGCTGAGCAAGCTGCGCCAGGTATCCCTGTTCGGAGGCTTCTCGGATGGTGAGCTGGTGCGGCTGCTGAAGATCTGCCGCACGCGTCAGTTCGGCCAGGGCACCTACGTGTTTCACGAGGGGGAGCCGGGCCACTCCCTCTACGTGCTGGTGGCGGGCCGCCTGAACATCAGCACCGTGGTGGGCGGGCAGGCAAAGGTGCTGGTGGAGATGACCCCCGGCGACTGTTTCGGCGAGATGGCGATCATCAGCGCCGAGCCCCGCTCCGCCGATGCGGTGGCGGCCACGGATTGCACCGTGATCGAGGTCAACGAGTCCGTCATCAACAGCAACGACGACATCCTCTCCCTCAAGCTGGTGCGGCAGATCGCGATTCTGCTCGCGAAGAAGCTGCGGCTGCAGAGCCAGGCGATGGCGGCCCGCTGACAGCGCCACCGGGGGCAACCCCCGCACCCGGCGGCACCGCGCACCGGCCGCGTCGCACTACCCCATCAGCAGCACCGGACACCCGGTCATCGCGAGCGTCTCCAGCGTCGTGCTCCCGAAGAACAGCTCGTGCAACGGGTTGTGCCCGAAGGCCCCCATGATGATCATCCCCGCCCCCGCCTGGCGGGCGTGATTGACGATCGTCTCGGAGATCTTGCCGGTGCGGGGCGTGACCTGGAAGCGGGTCTGCAAGCCGTAGGGCTGCCAATAGCGGGCCAGCACCTCTTCATGCTCCGCCCTGAACTCCGCTGCCTCGCCGATCGACAGCACGGACATTTCCGCCCCTTGGGCGGCAGCGAGTTGGGTTGCCGCGGCGACGACCCGCTGTGCGCCCTTGCCCCCGTCGTAGGCAAAGACGAATGGCCCGGCGCTTTGGGCGCCTTCCGGGACCACCAGCACCGGTCGCAGCGCGTTGTGGATCAGCGTTTCGGTGGTCGGACCGGCCTCCTTGGAGTCCGCGGGATCGTTGCGCCCGCGGCGCCCCATGACGACAAGGTCAACCGCCCGCGCTTCACGGGTGAGCACGTTGTTGACATCTCCGCGCACCTGCAGGAACTCACCCGGGACGCCGGCACCGGAGATGGCGTTCTCGAACTCCGCACGCAGTGCGGCCCCCTCCTTGCGCACCGCTTCCTGCTCGGCGGCCATCTCCTCGTCGGGCAATGGAGCGGACACCGGCACGCCGCCTTCCGCTGAAAAGCCGGCGGGGTAGTAGACGAAGCGCTGCTCATCCTCGACGAAGATGCAGCGCAACTCCGCCTTGAGCCGCTGCGCCCAAGCGACCGCCTCGGTGAGCGCAGCCGACGACGCTGCGGATCCATCTACCGCCACGAGAATGCTCTTCATGTTTGCCCACTCCTCTTTTGTGCGTACACTGGGTCGTTCCAATTCAGTCTATCATCCGGCACTTCCCTTTGGACAGGCAACCTCGGCGCTCGCGACCGGGCGTTGCATGGTCGGACGGAGGTTTGCGCGCGTCGTCCCTCCTGCGATAAGAGGAAGGATCCGGCCATGCGCTTCCGATCCCTGCCGCACGAGCCGACTGCGCGCAACCCGGGGGCCATCGCATGCGCTTCACCACTGGGGAGACCCCGCCGTGAAAAGCCAATTTACCGCACGCCTCACCGCGCTGATCACCGACACACCGCTGCAGCCCTTGGAGCGGCTGGCGTTCGTGCGCAATGCCTTCGAGGATACGTTGGCGGTCGCCTACGCCGGCTGGGGTGAGGCGGTCACGCGCCGCGTCGCCTCGCCCTATCCGCAGGGCGAGGCCCTGCGGCCCGACAGCACCGCCGTGGCCGGCACGGAGACCGCGGCCCTGATCCTCGGCACGGCTTCCCATGCGCTCGATTACGACGACGTCCACCAGTCCAGCAACACGCACCCCAGCGCCCCCATCGTCGCGGGGCTGGTGGCGGCGGCACAGGCCGAGCCCGCCCTGCGCGAGCGCGTCGGGACCGCATTCGCCGTGGGACTGGCGGCGAACGTCGCCATCGGCCAGGTGCTGGGATTCGCCCACTACGAGAAGGGCTGGCACGCGACCAGCACCATCGGGCCGGTGGCGACCGCTGCCGCATTGGCCTATCTCTACGCGCTGCCGGCGGACGCGGCGGCGCACGCGCTGGCCATCGCCGCTGCACAGGCTGGTGGACTGCAGCGCAACTTCGGGGCCATGGCCAAGCCGCTGCAGGCAGGCCTTGCGGGGGCCGCCGGCGTACGCGCGGCGCAGATGGCGCGTGCCGGGGTGACCGCCGACGACGACGTCTTCGCGCCGAAGGGCTACTTCGACCTCTACCGGGGCGCCGAACTGGAGGCGGACCCGGAGCAGGTGCCGTTCGATCTGTTCGGCGGAGGCATCTCGGTCAAGCTGTACCCCTGCTGCTATCAGACCCATCGCCTGATCGCGGCGAGCCTGGCCGCACGCGAGACGTTGGTGCGCGGCGGAGTGGACCCGCAAGCTGTCGCCGAGATCGACGTGCAGGCGCCCGCGGGCTCCACGATCGCATTGCGGGTGCTGGACCCGCAGGTTGGGAGCGAAGGCAAGTTCTGCGGCGTGTACACCATCGCCGCTGCCATGGTGGACGGCGAGGTGGGCCTGCGGCATTTTGACGACGACGCCGTGCATCGCAAGGACATTCGCGACCAGATGCGCCGCACCCGGCTGGCGGAAACGCAAGGCAAGCCGGACGGTGTGGGTCGTCGCAGCAAGCCCGTGCACCTCTACGCCCGGGATGCCGAGGGGCGCGAGTTGGCGCAGGCCGAGGTGCAGCCCTTTCCGGGCTCACCGGATGCCCCGCCCACGGAGCAGCAGATCCGGGCCAAAGTGCAGGACTGCCTCGCCTACTACGAGCGGCATACGGGGCAAGCCTGCAGCTACGAGCAGTTCCAGGCGTTCGTGGACGGCCTGCTGGCGCCGGGCCTGTCCCAGCCGCTCGCGGCGGCCGGTGACGACTAGCAAGCCGCTGACAAACAGCCGCAAAGCAGGAATCGGAAGCGCAAATGGGGGCAGTGCCTCCCCCCACGCCCCCCGATTCAGAGGAGACGAAGTCCCCGAGTTGTGCGTCACCTGTTGTTGTCGGAGACCGGTCATGGGGGCCGGGGAGCTGGTCCCCTGCCGGGAATTCCAAAGGGGGTGGGGGCCGCCGGCAGGCAAGAGGGCACCGGCTTTCCGGACGCGGCAGCGGCCGCGCACGCCGCAACCAAGAGGGACGCACGCGGCACAAGGAGACAATGAAGGGAAAGGGATTTCCATACCCGATGCTGGACGACGCACGGGAACTCGCCACCTTCGGCGAGTGGTCGGAGGACGTCTACCTGGACTTCGCGGCGTATCGCGCCGGGCGGCTATCCGAGGCGGACCTGCAGGCGAAGTACCACACGCGGGTCGCCATCTTGTGCCTGGACATGACCGGCTTCACCGAAGCGGCGATCCGCTACGGTGAATTGGAGAGCCTGATGCGCATCTTCGATGTGCAGAGGGTGTGCGGACCCGTGCTGCGCGAGCACAACGCGCGCTTGGTGCGCGCCTTTGCCGACGACCTGACCGCCCTCTTCGACGACCCGCGCGATGCGTTGGAAGCCGCGCTGCAGGTTCACGAGCGCGTGCAGGCGTTCAACGCATCCGACCTGGCCAGCCCGCACCCTGCGGAAACCTGCATCGGGATCGGCTATGGGGATGTCTATGCCATCGGCCCCAATCTGGCGATGGGCGACGAGATGAACCGCGCCTCGAAGCTGGGCGAGGATACGGCGCGTGCCAATGAGACCCTGGTCACCCAGAACGTCTACCAGGCCCTGCTGCCGCACCGGGACTACGACTTCCAGACGCAGAACAAGGACGACCTGCCGTTTCCGTTCTACGCGGTGACCCGCGCCGATTAGGCCGTGCGCCCTCCGCCACGGCACCTCCCCCCTCCCCGCGCAGCGACGGCTCCGGCACGAAGCACCAACAGCCCGCCCCACCCCGGACGGGGCGGGCGCGGGCTGTGGACGTCCACACCGAACAGCCCGTACCGGCGCTGCTCGGTGCACTGACTGCGACTACGGGGTCACGACCTCCAGCACGATGCGAATGCGTGTCGTCGGGTAGACGGGGCTGGCCGTCACGACCCGCGCCCACAGTTCCGCATCGTTGTCGTCCGGGTCGCGGTCGTCGCCGTCCGCGGATTCGGGAACGACGGTCACCAGATCACCCGCGCCCATCCGGCGGTTGCAGGCGGGGCTCTTGAAGTTGCGGTAGAAGAGGTCTTCCACCACGCCGCCGATATGGCGATCCCAGCTGCCGCCCAGGTAGATGCACTTCACATCGCCCAGATGCAGGAAGAGCAGGAACTTGTTGGGATCTCCCTCCAACACCTGCAACTCCTGCAGTGCCGGGATGCGCACCGTGACCGGTGCAACCAGATCCACCTTGGCGTCGCTACGCACGCGCGGCCGATTGCTCATGGCCGGCTCGAGCGCGATGGTCTCACCGGTGGATGGCGCCTGCTCCGTCGTGAAGCCGAACACGTACGGCGCGGCCATCGGATTGCCGGAGGTATCCATCGCCCCGGTCGTCACCAGCACCTCGTAGGCCGTCTCGAAGGCGAGCGGGTCGTTGGGCGTCAGCGTCAACACCTTGTTGCCGTCGCTCCAGGCCTTGGTGAAGGCCACCTCCGGCGTCAGCCGCACTGCGGCTTCCGTGGCGGTGGTGTCCATGGGCTCGGAGAAGCCGATCACGATCCGCGTGTCCACCGACACGCCCCCGGTGCCGTCTCCGGGGCTCGTGGTGACGACCGTCGGCGCTTGGCGATCCGGCTCGCTGCCGGTCGTGAAACCGGATGCGATCGCTGCCGCAAGCGGGTTGCCTGCCGCATCCAGCGCAGCGGTGCTCACCGCCACGCTGTACGCCGTATCGTAAGCCAGCGGGCTCACCGGCAGGAACGTCATCAACGTGCCGCCACCCGACCAGGAGAACGTCCCCGTCGTGGCCGGCGTCATGGAGAACGCGTCTTCCGCAGAGCCGGTATCCATCGGCTCGGAGAACTGCACCGCCACCACCGTGTCCACCCCGACGTTGATCGCGCCATCCGCGGGGCTGGTCACCTCGCCGGTGGGCGCCACCGTGTCGGGCAGCACCCCGGTGGTGAAGCCGAAATCATATGCGGCGGCCAACGGTAGCCCGAAGGTGTCCGTCGCACCGGCACCCACCGTGACCGCATAGGGCGTGGAGGCCTGCAACGGATCCGTGGGCACAAACGTGAGCACCGTGTCCTCCGCGCTCCAGCCGAAGGTCCCGGCGGTTGCGGGCGCCATGGCAAAGGCGGCCTCGGTGGAGGCCCGATCCATGGCCCGCGAGAAGTGCACGATCACCGGCGAATCCAACGTCACGCCCACCGCGCCATCGGTGGGCGTGGTGGCTGTCACGCTCGGCGGCGGGGGTGCATCCACCGGCGGCAGCGTCACGGTGACGCTCGTCGTGCCCGCAGACAACAGGCTGATCGTGATCGGCGTGGCCTCGGTCGTCCGGATGATGATCTCGCCGCTGCCGTACGGGTCCAGAATGCTGTGCACGACCGTGATGGAATAGTCGCCGAACGGCAGGAAGAGCCGCACACCGCCGCCGGCCAAGGCGTCCGCGTTGCCGGTCAAGCCGACGGGCTCACCGTTGACCAGCACCACGGCCCCCAGCACCGGCTGTCCGTCATCGACAGTCACCAGCACTTCCCCCACACCGGCGGTGCTCTCCAGCACCCGCACCAGCAGGTTCAGCGAGCACACGAACGTCGCGCCGGCGGTGCCCGCCGCATCCGCGGTGTCGGCACAGTAGGCGATCTGCCGGTCGCCGTCGTTCAGGTCGATGAAGTTCAGCGACCAGGTCAGATTTTCCGGCTGGAATCCGGCGATGGTCAACTCACCGCGATAGTGGGTGATGTTGCCGTCCGCATCCAGCACCGGCTCCAGCGTCAGCTCCTGCTCGACCAGGCCATTCAGGGCGCCGGTGACGCTGGCGACCGCACTCAAGCGCGTTTCCAGCGGACTATCCGGCGTGCTGGGCCCACCGACCTGATCCACCACCTCTGTGGGCACGGTGAAGCTGAACGTTGCCGTCGTTTCGCCTGTGGAATCTACGCTGGGAGTATAGGTCGTCTCCGCCGTCAGCGGCACCAGCACGATTTCTGTCGGCGAGTTTGGATCCGAAGTGGGCACCGGGTCCGTCTCGGGCGACACCAGCCGCAACAGGGCGCCGTCATAGAAGCGCACCTGGAATTGGTATTCGCCCTGCGGCAGGAACAGCAGCACCCGCGGGTCATCCGTGGCCGGGTTCAGCGTGAAGAGCAGTACCGTGCCGCCAGTGATGGTGATTCCGAAGCGGGGATCCGTGAATTCGACGACCACGTCGGGGTCATAGGAAAATGCAAAGGCCGCCAGATCCCGGAACTCGCGCACATTGGCGACCTGAACGCCGATGATCGGATTGAGGATGAGTTGCACCGAATTGGTGGCACCGCCAAGAATCAGATGATTGAAGGCGACCCCGCCCAACTGGCCGGTGCCGTCCGCGCTGGTGAGCAGGAAGTAGAAGTTGTAGGCCTGCGCGGGGAGCGGAATGTTCTCGACGGTGATCACGTCCAGCGAGGCGAGGTCGATCTCAACGCCGAACACGAACACCTGCTCGTCGGCAGGGTCACCGCCGATCGGTACCGCCAGCAGGGCGCCACTGAAGGAAACCGGCCCCGTGTCCATGGTTGACGCGGTGGTGCCGGTCGCCCCGGTGGGCGCAGGCAGGGACGTCACCTGGAACTGGAATTCGGTCGCTTCGCCGTCGGCAGTCGTCCGTTCACCTTCATCGGACCCGCCTCCGCCTCCACAGCCTGCCATCAGCAGACCGAGCAGCATGAGTGCTGCGAGCATTGCGAATCGCGCCTTGCCGTTCATGATGGTCCCCTTTGTCGTGGATTGCCCCTCGTGCCATCGCCTGCGTCACGAGCCGACGATCGCACCCTCCACCGCGCTCCTCCCTGAGCGGATCGGAAGATGTCACCTCTTTTCTTTCGACCGGCGTGCCGAGCGCCAAATGCCTTGTCCCGCCGCCTTTTCCGTGCGCCTCCTCCGGCCGCAGCGGCCGTGCATCCATGCAGGCCAGCTTCGGTAGTTTTTATTACATCCTGCCACGAATTTACCAAACTGGTCCCTGCTGTCAAGTAAATTTCCTCTAATGACAGCGGGTCGCAGCCATCAAAGCGACGCTCGGCATGGCCATCGTCCTGCCGACCGAAAGGTTGCCAGGATTGTCCGGCCTGCGCGGCGATCGCGGCCGTTGACCGCAGCATCTCGCCCCGCATCCATCGCGATCCACACCCCCTTGCCATCGCCGTGCTCGCAATACCGTCCGCCAACCGGGAAGGAGCACCGGGGAGCACTCGGTAATGTCACGAGTTTTGTGTCAGCAGGGCGGCAGTGGGTATTCCCTGGCCGCGGTTGTGATGGAGAAAGACGGCCAGCAGGACGCGCTCAATGCTGGTGACATCGGCCATGACGCCCATGGGCCGGGTACGGCGCTTTACCTCGCGGAAGCAGCGCTCGATGGCGTTGGTGGTTCGCGCTGCCTTGCGCCAGGCGGGGTCGGTAAAGACCCTCAGGTGCGCCAGCAATTGGTCCAGATCGGCGCGTAGGCAGTCCACGGCCTTGGGGTAGACCGTTTGCCAGGCATCGGCAAAGCGTCGTGCGGCAGTGCGAGCCGCGCGAAGGCCGGGCGCATGGAAGATCGCGTGCAGGCTGTGCTTGACCGCCTCGCGGTCCGCTTTGCGGACCTTGTCCAGGACATTGCGAATCTTGTGTGCCCAGCAGCGCTGCACGGGCAGGTGCGGGTAGACCAGGGGCAGCGCGGCGAGCAGGCCGGCTCCACCGTCGCACACCACCAGCCGGGCGCGCTGGCCGCTCAGGCCACGGGCGTACAGGTCGTTGAGGAAAGCCTCCCAGGCCGCCTGCGATTCGGCCGGTGCCAGCCGGAAGTCGATGATCTCCTTGGCTCCCCTCGCACCGATGCCAAGCGCCACCAACACCGGGCGGCGCAAGGCTCCGGCACCGGTCTTGCGGGCCAACACGACCCCGTCGAACATCAACACCTCGTAGTCGTCTCGCAGTCGGCGGCGGTGGAAGGCGGCGACGGCCTCGTCGAGTTGCTTGGCGATGCGGCTCACCGTGGCCGGACTCACCGGCTCACCCAGGATCGGCAGCAGCGCCTCGGTCACCTTGCGCGTGGACAGGCCCAGGCAAAAGCAGGCCAGGATCATGCGATCCACCTGCGGTGCCCGCCGGGCATAGGCGGCCAGCACCTCCACCGGCGCGTAGCGCCGCGTGCGCGGCACATGCAGTTCCACGTCGCCCAGCTCGGTGAGCAGGTGGCGCGGGTAGCTCCCGTTGCGCCGATCGGCCACCCCTGCCGCTGAACAGCCCTCCAGATGCGAGGCGATCCGGGCCTGCATCCGCCCTTCCAGCACCCGCGCCACCACGGCGCGGCTCTCGGCCCGGTACGCATCGGCCCAAAACCAGCCTTCCTGCTCCATCGCGTTCATGGTACGAATCGCCTCGGGCACACTGGAAATCAGTGTCGCTCTGCTCATGGGGGTCTCCTCGGTCCATAGGTTTGTTCGAGCAACCAAGGAGTACCCCCATTTCCTTCCCCTGACACAAATTCTGATACATCACC
>JABAHQ010033309.1_pt2 | contig 10978 bp, 14 predicted proteins | sample 7062091 | NCBI WGS metagenome assembly JABAHQ01 (sample SAMN14534359, study PRJNA622989) | marine sediment metagenome | biome: marine biome [ENVO:00000428]; feature: marine pelagic biome [ENVO:01000023]; material: deep marine sediment [ENVO:00002113] | place: India: Gulf of Kutch | collected...
GAAATTCCAGGGCATTACTGCCAGAACCACCCCCAACGGTTGAAAGGTGACAAAGCTGTTGCTGGCATCGGTCTTGATCTCTTCCCGGCTCAGAAACTGCTCCGCATTTTCCGCATAGTACTCACAAACCCAGGCGCATTTTTGGGCTTCGGCGCGTCCGTCTTTAATCGGTTTGCCCATCTCTTCGGCCATCAGGTGGGCATAGCCATTGGCATTTTCGCGGAGCAGCAGGGCTGCTCTTCTCATCAAATCGGCTCGTTTGGCAAACGGCACATGACGCCATTCCAGAAAGGCGCGATGTGATTTCTGAATTAACGATGAAATTTTCTCCGCGCTCATTTCTTCATAGGTTTTGATCAGTTCACCGGTAACCGGATGAATTGATTGAAGTGCCATAGTTATCCCTCCGGGGTTTTTGGATTCACTTTAGTGAGAGCATTCGGTAATTCATCGCTAATAGTGAAACCCTTTCAGGGTTTAGTTTTGGATTTTCAATTTAAACGCCTTTGGCGTTATTTCCTACTGTGGAGCAGTTTTAGACCAAAGCCCAGGGTATCACCCTGGGGTAAAGATACCAAAAACAGTATTACCCTGGCACGAAGTGCTCCCTTCGGGAAAAGGGTAACACAAACTGGCAATTACCGAATACTCTCTTCGTATTTTGACAACAGCTAATTAAGCCTGGTTTCATAAATTGCACACTTAAGTGTGGCAATCTTGCCCAAAATTTTTTATTAAGATTACCACGCTTTAGCGTGTTTCTTTACAATGATTCCTCAGAAATTGCCCTCCTGATGCGGTCTTCGATAAAGAAGAAGAACGGGTTGTAGCGAATTCGGTCAAGCTCACTGGCTTCGATTAGTAAGACGCCTTTTTCCCCTTTGACGCTAATGCTGCCCAAAAGCGACGTCTCTCCGTAGAACGGATCATCCGGGGCGATGGGGATACTGACGTGAGACAGGGCAAAGGCAAATTCCGGCCAGGTATGCACGGTGTCAGTGGGAATTTTTTCCAGAATGATATTATCACTGCCCATTTGGGTGTAAGCCCGATAAAAATTGACCTGGTTTTCGACCTCCTGTTCTTCTTTTTTGCGGGGATTGGTTACAATGGTCAGTTTGGAATCAAATCCCTGAGCAGTTAGTGCGGCAGTGGGTTGTTGATTTCTAATTTTGGATTTGATAAAAACATCATAAGCGTGATTGAAGTCGAACATAACCAGTTCGCTGTTATTGGTACCGATGGCAGCAAAAAACTCATTTAATTTTTGCGTGCTCACCGTGGCATCAACCAGCGATTGAAAGGCATAGATCGGCGGAAATTTTCCCACGGTGTCAGGGTCACCGATTAAATCTTCAATCAGTGATTGATTGGCTTTGGTCAGCTCATGCACCTGATCGGCGGCATTTTTGGGGAAAGAGTTATATTTGCAGGGGTCGTACTCCGGCTTAATGTGTAACCATTTAAATTTGCGAAAATAGGAAATCCAACTGATTAGTTTATGCCAGTCGCTCACTTCTGCAAAGCCGCTTACGCCAATTGCTGGCGAAAAGAGAAAGATTTTTTCCGGCGCCCGGTACTCATCAGTGCGCAGGGCTTGCAGGGCATAGTTCAGGGCAAGAGCGCCGCCGGTGGAGAATCCGCCTACGAAAAATTGTTTGCCAGTCCCTTTTTCAATTTCTCTCTGTAACATCTCCACGCCGAATCGGGTGGCCTTAGCCCAATCTTCCCACTGAACGTCGTTTAGTTCGCCGGGAATAGTGCCATGCCCGGGTAAGCGTAATCCAATGGCATAATAGCCCCTATCGGCAAAGACTCTGGCGAGCGCTCGCATGTGATAGGGTGAATCGCTTAATCCGTGCAGCAGCAATATGCCACCGTTCATGGGGATGGTATCGGGTGGAAACGTGTGGAAGGAGGCATTCATGTTTTTGCCATTCAGATACGGATAACTTCGGCTTCCCGACACATATCGATTGTAGGTCTCCGTTTCCGTGGGGGAAATCACCGTATAAATGGAATCCAGGAATTTTTGTTCGGCGAGCAGATAGTCGGAAAAGCTGTTGTGCTGTCGCTCGGTCAAATTATCTTCCCAATCGGTAAAAGTATGCCACTCCTGCAGATCGGGCATATTTCGCGCCTCGCAACCGCGGTAAAACAGCAACGACAAAAGTGCCACCAGAATGATCACGGCAATGCTGATAACCGCTTTAACCAATGATTTGAGTTTGTTTTTCATAAGACAGGCTCCTCCGCAATGACGATTGAACACCTCTTTAATTATCCCTCACATCACCATTTCTGTCAACAACAAGAAATTACGAAATACAATCTGAAAATCCATATTTTTCTAAACTCAAAATTAATAAAAATTTCATGTTTAAAGAAAATTCCAGATTTCATCCAGGTGTTTGCAACCCTGCCTGCGACAACCAGGCAGGCAGGGAAAACAGAACCGCACCGAAAAAAAATTAAGTGATAGAATAATGGAATATCGAGAAAGGCTACTAAAATAATCAGAGATTGCCAGGCTTTAACTTGTTTTGAACATACCCTGCAAAGAGATTTGAATCCTGGCCTCCCTGCACACTAAAGTGTGGCAATCGGAAAAATTAAATTCGACCCGTACAACCTCCATTCTTTCCCCCTCAAAAATTCCAATTTTTTACCATTCCGCTACTTCACAAATCCAATACTCCATTACTCCAATCTACCCCTCCTGGGAGAGAATGAGCACGCTATACGCCCCGATCCTGATGTTGCCGCTGCCAGGCAGGTCATCTCTCGGTTCCTCAGTAGCCAGCACATCACCGCAATAGTAATCGGAAAAACTTTCATCATAACCGGACCAATCGCTGTTCAGGCGCACCTTCCACTGTCCTGCTGCGGGAAATCCGATTTGGTAGTTATCCACATTTTGATTAGCCATATTCACCACGATCATCACACTATCACCGGTTCCGCCGTTTTCCCAACGGTGAAAAGCGAGCAGTTTATTCTGCTGGTTCAGATGAGAAACCTGAATATGCGGACCGCACAGTCCGCGAGAATTTTCATGGTGATTGAGACGCAATGCAATTAAGTCTCTGTAAAATTGCAAAATTCCTTTAAACTCGGATTTTTTAGACCAGTCAATCGGGTCTTTGACCCGGAACCATTCGTCTTCCAGAAATTCCTGTCCCTGGAAAATCATCGGAATACCGGGAGCGGTGAACACCAACGCTGCGCCCAGCATGGACAATTTTTTGGCCAACCAGCTGTCCGCCTCACCGGGCGTTATTTCTTCCGGGAGTCTGGCTTTACCATTGGCAACTTCGTCGTGCGATTCCGTATAAACAATCCGTTGGAACGGATTGTCATTATACCGATGTAGAAGCGCATCCCGCATAGCATCCATATTCCGTTCCTGATCGTTGGCAGCCGTCAGCGCTGCGCGAATCGGATGGACAAACTGAGCTTCCCATTGCGAGTCAAATCCGGCGCCACCTTCCTCAACCGGTTTGGTGATGAAATGATTTGTCTGCAAATCTTCAGCAATGCAAATCTTATGCAATTGTTTTGCTTTTATTTCCTGATTAATCCATTGCATCAGCGACCAGCCTTCCGGGATGTCATTATCCGGATCGTTATTATGGCCGTACACATTTCGTATAAAAGCGGTCATATCCCAACGCAGGCCGTCGATGTGANNTTATCGCGGATGAAGTTGCGGACCTCTTCCCGTCCGTAATCAGGGCGGGTATCTCCCCAGGGTGTCTGGGCGCGCCAGTCGTTGTAGAAGTAAATGCCGCCTTTATCGTTTTCACTCCAGCCATCGAATTGCCACAAATCGAGATCGCTGGGGCCGAAGTGATTGTACACCACATCCAGAATGACAGCAATTCCCAACTGATGCGCGGTCTTAATAAATTCCTTGAATGCCAGAGAGCCGCCGTAATCCGATTCAACCGAAAATATGTGGGCCGGATTGTATCCCCAGGAGTAGCCACCGGCAAATTCCATCAATGGCATTAGTTCAATCGCATTGATGCCCAGGTCCTTCAGATAAGGCAGTTTTTTGATGGCAGTGTGCAAATTCCCCGGTGGGCCGCCCGGCGTATCGTTGAAAGTGCCGATATGCATCTCATAGATCAGCAGTTCCGGTAACGGCGGTAATTCAAAATCATTGCTTTCCCAATCAAATTCAGGATTCTGGACAATCGCGTTGCCCACCGAGCTGGTCACCACTTTGGCATAAGGATCGATGCGAAATAACTTCTTCTTTTTGTTGACAAGCAAAAATTTATATTGATCGCCGACTTTTGCGCCGGGCACATCGACCGACCAGTAGGCATTGTTTTCTTTTCCCAAACGATTGGCGCGTTCCGACCAATCGTTGAACGTCCCGGTCACATACACTTTTTGGGCATGAGGCGCCCAGACCCGGAAAGTTGTTCCGTCTTGATAAGGGATCGCGCCCATGCCCGGATGTGAAGAGGGTGAAACTTTCGCCATTTAATTCCTCGCAAATAAATTAGTTAAAATCCTATTATCTCGTAGATTATAATAATTCTAAACTTGGGTCATGGACACAAAGATTGAAAATCGGGGATCAGAAGTTCGAATCATCGAGAATCTATTCCCGTCGCTCAAATTGTTGCAGTTTCCTCGAACAGTGCCCTATGTCTGTCATTCCCGCATGTCTGCCAGCGCAAAAGGCAAAATAGGTCTGGCCAGTAACACCGCTGCCGCGCCGATCACCGCCGCCAGCGGTTCCACCACTGCGGATAATTGTCCATACCAAAAGCATTTCCAGCGACTAAAACCCTCCCCTCGAAGCGGCATGGAAACGGCCGATCCTTCCGGAAAATTTTGAATGCCGATTCCCAGCGCCAGGGCAATGGCGCCGCCCAGCGTCGCCGCAGGTAAGTTGGCCGCCACGGCGCCAAAGGCCACGCCGATGGCCAATCCTTCCGGGATATTGTGCAAGGTGATGGCTAAAATTAATAAGATACTGCGTTGCCAACTGGTTTCGATTCCCTCTGCTTCTTTCCTCGGAAAACCGACGTGGAGGTGGGGCAGAATTTTATCGATTCCCCAGAGCACGATTCCTCCCAGCAGGAATCCGGTCACTGCGGCGAACCAAACCGGATACTCTCTGTCTTTAGACATTTCGATGGCCGGGGCAAGCAGAGACCAGTAGCTGGCGGCTATCATAACACCGGCGGCAAATCCCTGCATACCATCGAGTATTTTCATGTTAAATTGTTTTACAAAGAATACAATGGCAGCCCCAAGGGCGGTCATGACCCAGGCAAAAAGAGTTGCGATCAGCGCTTGTATGATCGGATGGAATTCTTGCAGAAAATGCAACATCGTCGCTCACTGTCTCCTTTCGATTAGCGGCAAAATTAAGAGAGAATTAATAAACAACAATTTCCACAAATAAAAAATAGAATTTTTTCGGGAGGGTTAGCCGTTTGTGAGTTGTAAAATCAACGATGGTGCCATTTGTCACCATAGATATTTAATCGAAGTCGGAGCATCTTTGAACGAGGTAGGGAGCAGGCTGGCTGATAGCGAAAAACAGTTTAACACTCAAACATTTCAACACTTGAGCACATGGCGCTTACACTGAGGATGACAACCGTTTTGCGTCACCCAAAATGGTAATCAAATTCTTCTTTAATATGATTGGGAGGGCTATTTTGATTTTGAGACGACTCAACCGACTGCAGATATCGAATAACCGCAAGATCAAACTGATGTTTTTGTTCAATATGCAATTTGTGGCCCCCTTCAATTAGTTGTAACGATGCATTGGAGATCGGTTGGGTTAATTGATGGAAGAGCGCCTGCGGAATCAACTGGTCATGGGTTCCGCCAAGCACCAGGGTCGGAGCGCGGATGATTCTCAGTCGACTTCTGGCATTGTGGCTTAAACAGGCTTGCAGGGAAACGATAAAATCTGATGGTGTGTGGGGCTTTGGTGTTAAAAATTGCGCTTTCAGCCGTCGCAGGGTGTGATGGAGTCCCCGGTAGTAGGTATCGATCATATCCCGGTATATTTTGCTCCACTGCTCCTCTGCGGCATATTGAATCCAATTTTGCATTTTTTGAAAGGTATAGAGGCTGATGCCCGAACCCGCCATTGACAGCACCAAACCGTTGACATAGTGGGGGAAATCGGCGGCAAAATGCTGGGCAATCAGAGAGCCCATTCCCAGTCCCATTAGGTGAACCGGAAAACCGATTTGTGGAATCATTTTGGCGTAGTCTTCGGCCATATCCCGGGTGGTATATTTTTCCGGAAGATTTCTTTTGCGGCTGAGAATATGGACTGTGAAAATTTTGGCATATTTCCGAAAATGCCATAAATAGCGATAAGGTTTTATAGTTACAGGTTGCAGGGAATCTTCTAATCCCGGAAATATAATCAGGTTTTTCCGACCCTGACCAAACCGAATGTTGGGGATATCCCCAACCTGTGTGCCGATTTCGAAATTTGAAATGCTCATCAATCTCCTACAATCACCGTTTAATCTCAACAATATAAAAATACCCCGCAGATTGCCTGCGGGGCAGGTAAGTACTTCCTCAACTACTGAGTACTGGGCCCAATCTCATGTTTCGGTGGATGAATGAGTCCACACCAAAGACCTGCTGCACCCAGCAAAATTCCGACAATGATAAAGTTCAGATCGGCAAAGATGTGGAACCATATACCGTTTAAGAGTGCCCAGAGCCCTAAAATGCCAGCGACAATACCCTGCCACTGTTTGGCAGCCCAGAAACCGAAGACTGCGGCAAGAATGCCGACAATGGTAAAGTTAACTGGCGTTTGTAAGGAAGGAACAAATCCGGTAATAATTAACCAGATTCCCAAAACTAAATTAATCCAACCTTGCCACATAAGCTACCTCCTCACAAGTATTGAGCTTCTTTCTGGCCTCCTGCCATGATTTGGCTTCCTTAATCGGTTATTCAATTATTTCCAAATTACATCTTTTTCCTAATTTTGCACCGGCGGCATTTAGCAGCGTGCGGATTGCTTTCGCCGTTTCGCCTCTCTTGCCAATTACTTTTCCTAGATCGCCGTCTCCTACCCGCAGTTCATAAATGCTCATGCGCTCGCCCTGAACTTCTTTCACCTCTACCTTATCTTCCTGGTCAACCAGGCGCTTAACTATATTCTCTACAAACTCCTTCATAACTAACACCTCCTTTTATTTATGAACAACAACTGCTAATCTGCTGGATTAACAGGAACTTAGCTTCTAAAAATATCAAAGAGCATCATTAATTCAGAAATTACGACTTTCTAAAGTCTCTACATTATTGTAAACATGAAATTTCAATATGTTTCTTCTTGTAGAAATTTTGTCACTTTTTGGGGTGATGGATTCCGCGTTCTTCCAAAGGAATGCCGTTGGCAAAGGCTTCCTGTCTGCCGGACAGGCAGGGCGGTTAAAAAAAATCTGACTCATCAACCCGTCAATGGTTGCAGATTTTTAAGATTGGAAGCACAGCGCAACCGTTGAAGTGCTTTTTCCTTGATTTGACGTATCCGTTCCCGGGTTAGATTAAAGCGTTCCCCAATTTGCTCTAATGTCTGCGGAGGTTCATGGCCCAGGCCAAAATACAATCGTATAATTTCTGCTTCTCGTTTTGTTAAGTTTGAGATAGCATGCTTTAACTCCACTTTTAAAGATTCAGTCATCAAATCGGAATCCGGTGGTAATTCTTGATTGTTCTCAATAAGGTCAAGCAGATTGTTTTCTTCGTGATGTGCTAGGGGACTATCCATCGACAGTTGCGATTTGGAAGCACTGATGGTATCATTTACTTCGGAATCACTCATATTCAATTCCCGGGCGATCTCGTTGGAGTATGGCTCGCGCTCCAATTCCTGTTCCAGGATGGAATAAGCTTTTTTAATTTTATTCAGTGCATTTACACGATTCAAGGGAAGTCGCACTATCAATGATTGTTCGGCCAAAGCCTGGATAATTCTCTGGCGTATCCACCATACTGCATAAGAAATAAATCTGAATCCCCGGGTTTCATCAAACCGTTTGGCTGCTTTTATCAGACCTAAATTCCCTTCGTTGATGAGATCACCTAAGGAAATGCCCCTGTTTTGATAATGCTTGGCAATACTGATGACAAATCGTAAATTGGCCTCAATTAATCTTCGGAAGGCCTGTTGATCTCCTTTCTTGGCCTGCCGCGCCAATGTTATTTCCTCTTCCGGAGTTAATAGGCGGATCTTCCCAATTTCATCAAGGTACTTATCCAGAAATTGATTTACATCGTTCTCAAAAGTGATCTTCATCTTTTTTCTCCTTATATGGTCTGACCCTGTAGTCTCAGCTACTGTAAAACGAGTACTGAGTAAGTTTCGTTTAGCTCATCAACAATAGTGATTAACTAGTATTCCCATTCCTCATCGGAGACAATTTTATCTACTTCCATAATCACTTTTCTAAATTGAGCCACTATATATTCACCATTGGGAGGAATTGATAATATATTCCCGTAATAAGTCATATACTGCTGCGAAGAGACGGTAATCGGCTCGTTAAAATGCAATTCACGTAGATTCTTAATTAATTTACTCTGTTTGTTTTCATTTGATTGCAGATAATTCAACCTTTTGTTTAGATTAATGCCATGTACTTCCGGTAGGGATAGATTTAATTGCAGGGCGATATAAATCCATCCCTCCAGGGTTGATTGAAGTTTTTCTTTGCACTCTTGCAGCGTATCCCCAAAGGTGAGCATGCCCTTAAACATCGGAATATGTCCATAATAAGTGCCATCTTCCAGAGGCAAATACTCCGCTTTGGCTAAGGAATGATGGATGTAATCACTGAGGATATTTAACATATGAACCCCGATCTCCTTAATTAAACTAATACTGGACTTTTACAATTGAATTCTCCGAACCAAATTCGTTTTTCACGGTGGGCATTTCATCGTCGGTCTTCCATGAACTATCATCTACCAGATAAAGGAATTGATACTCTCCTTCCTGAAGTTTCAATTTTATCTGCCAGGTGCCATTTTTATTTTTTTTCATGGGATGGGAACTGTCATCCCAATTATTAAAGTCACCAACCAGTTTTACCGTATTAGCCTCAGGTATGGAAATTTTAAAACTAATTCTTTTTGTTTTTGGATTTAGCGTAACCATTTGATCTCCCTTAAGTTATTGTAGGGGGAAATTAAATGTACCAATATCTTCCGAGCATTGACAACAGAAGTAGGAACTCTATCTCAATTTTTACTAAATTATCTCTTTCCCACTTCCTAAATTACTCATACTAAGGTCTGCGGAATTCCATCAGACTGATAGTTTAGATTAGATTGTTTTGACAAAACGTTGTTTATGGCATTCTTGAGTTCCGTTAAATCGGCGGATTTAACAACATATTTCGTTGCCGCCCAGCTCATAATATCCTGTTTACAGTGTGAATAGGCAGAATTAATAATGACTGGTAAATCCGGCCGCGCCTTTAACAATGTGCTAATTACTTGCAACCCGTTGATATCGGGTAAACCTAAATCCATTATAACCAGATCCGGGGATTCATGTTCACATAATGCCAGTCCTTCCTGCCCAGTGGACGCTAAAATAACATTACAGCCTAACTCCCCCAATTCCATCTCATACAAAACTTGTAAATTAGGAACGTCTTCGAACAGTAATAATTTTTTCATCACAAATTCCTCCCACAATGGCTCGTGTTACGTTTCGTTTATTATACATTTAGAATCAAAATCGTAATTCTTTCAGAGAGGAAGCGTTTGGATATTGTTTACCCCTGTAAATCGTTTCAATTGCTGTAATCAATTCTTTAAACGCTTTCCGCTTGGATAGGTATCCGTTTGCTCCTTCCTTAATCGCCTGGATGGCAAATTGTTCTTCCGGATATTGACTTACGATCAACACCGCCAGTTCTGAATTGGTTTTTCTCAACTCTTTCAATACTTCAAATCCATTTTTGCCGGGCATGGAAATGTCTAACAAGAGCACATCAAAATGCTCCGTTCTTGTTTTTGTTAATACTTCATCCCCATTTTTGGCTACGGCTTTAACGATCATGTTTTTGTTTGCTTCAAGTATGTTTTTTAATTCGTTCCTGGTGGTTAGATGATCATCAGCTATTAGAACATTAATCATTTTCAGTTCCTCTATCCTCAATAATTCATAGCCACTCTCATAGAATCCTATTCGACAAAGATCTTAAGACAAGAAGTCAAACTATTAAGTTCAACACTCCCTAATTTTAATTAGTGATGTCGTGATGTTCTTGAAAGAATTCCTCACAAGAAAGGAAATATCACCAAACAAAATTTCTCTAAAAAATTTGGCAGATTCAAACATCACGACATCATTGAGTAACTGTGACCGATAGAAGTTTACTGAATTTTAGGTAAAATAAATATCATCGGAATTGTAGTTTATCTGTAATGATATGTTTCATTCGGGTGTCATATTTTGTATGACAATTGTGCAGCCTGAGGTGCGGTAACCCCAATTTTTAGCCTTGACTTTCTACAGAATATCTTGTGGCGGGAAGGGGAGGGTTTTGCTTTGTAAACTTGTTGGTCCCGGGAAATTTCCTATAGAACTTAAAGTCAATGGGGAAAAGCCATTATTGGGAGTCGCTTTTTTGCCTGAACCCTCACGAAACTTTATTGAATTTATCTATTAATGCATTGTATTTGAATTAAGTGAGAAATTATTACTTGAAACTACAAAGGGAAAAATCATGTCTTCATCAAAACAAGAGCAAAGAAACCAGGAAGAAAAAAAGAAAAAAAAGACGCAGCCTCTAAAACAGGATGATAATAAGCAAAAAGGCGTTCCAAAAGATTCTTACATTGTTGCGCTGGGGGCTTCTGCGCATAAGGGCTAACTTTAGCGTTTTATGAGGGAAAAATTTGGAGAATTCCCCCCCTTCGACTAGCTGTCACACAGGCACGCTTGCCA
>JABAHQ010005307.1_pt3 | contig 10975 bp, 12 predicted proteins | sample 7062091 | NCBI WGS metagenome assembly JABAHQ01 (sample SAMN14534359, study PRJNA622989) | marine sediment metagenome | biome: marine biome [ENVO:00000428]; feature: marine pelagic biome [ENVO:01000023]; material: deep marine sediment [ENVO:00002113] | place: India: Gulf of Kutch | collected...
CACGGGAGACGGCGGCGTGAACGCGGTTTTCTATTCCATCAGCCCCTACAACCGCTATAACTGCTTTGTCGTGGACTCGATACTGGCCGGCTGGATTGCGTTCCTGAGGGAGCTCGGCGGCCCAGCCCCCTCCCCCCGATACGTCACCATTGAGTACCCGGAGCCGCTCAACGCCAATCGCTACTCGGACTGTTTCGGATGCAGCGTACAGTTCGGGGACGAACAGAACCGTGTCGAACTGGCGCCCGACACGGCCAACCGCCTGAACCGACTCGCGCAGCCCGCCCTGTACCAGGAACTGAGCCAGCACTGCGAACGGGAACGGCAAAGGTTGGCGTGGGGACAGAGCACGACGGAACGCGCCCGGGAGGCGATCGCGCAGCGTATGGGAACCGCACCACCGCCCATGGGCACCATTGCCCAGGCGCTGGGCACAACGGAATGGGGATTAAGGCGGGCCCTGCAACAGGAAGGCATAACCTACCGGGCACTGCTGGACCGCACCCGCCGGGAACTTGCCGAGGATTATGTGCGGGGCACGCCGCTGTCGCTGTCGGACATTGCCGGGCTCATCGGATTCGCAAACCCCAGCGCCTTCCAGGGCGCATTCCGGCGATGGTACGGATGCAGCCCCGGCCGGTACCGGCGGCGGTACGGAATGCCCGGCTGAGTCAGAGGTCGATGCCGTCGTCGCACTCGCCCTCCTCGTCCTCCTCCAGGATCAGCTCCAGAAGTTCTTCCTCATAGTCACGCATGGCGGCCTCCCGACTCGGACCCCGTTGAGTGTCCGAACCAGTCTGCCGCCAACAGGTGACAGCCTCATGACAGAGCCTGGGAGCGCGAGCTCAGCTTGCCATCTCTTCATCGTGCTCCGCCGAGCGACGCCGGTACTCAATCGGCGTCATGCCCGACCAGCGTTTGAAGGCCCGGTAGAAGGTACTGGGCTCGGAAAAGCCCGTGAGGTAGACGATCTCGTCAATGGACTCGTCGGTGGCCGCCAGCAACCGACATGCAAGGCGGTAACGGAACTGGGATACCACCTGGTTGAACGACGTATTGGCCTCGGTCAGCCGCGTACGGAGGGTCCGCGGCTTCATATCCAGACGCTGGGCCACCGCGTCCAGCGTCACCTCGCCGGAATCCAGTTGCTCGGCGACCAGCCGCTCGACATCCCCGACAATGTCCTGTTTCTCGAGTTCAGCCACCTGCTCGCTGGCAAAACGTTCGTGCAGCGCCAGCAGGCCCGGTTCGTGGTGAGGCGACGGATGATCAAGCAGACGCGCCGGGAAATAGAGGCGCGTCTCATCCTGGCCGAACCGGACCGGGCACCCGAGAATCTCGGACACCCGCTCCTGGCCCTGGGCGCGTTCGTGCTCGAAATGGACCTCCGTGGGCCGGAACTCGCCATCTGTCACCGAATCGAAAAAGGTCAGTACACCCTGCACAAAGCATTCGGAAAAGTGACCGATCCGGCGGATTTCCTCGGCGGCGGCATTCAGCACCAGATGGCAGCTGTCGTCACCCTCGTAGAGCTCAAGGTCGGCCGCATCGGTCAGCAGGCGCTGGTAGTTCTTGGCACGTCTCAGCCCTTCGCCAAACGTCGGGCTGGACAGGAACAGATACTCCAGAACCTGCCCCTTGTAGGTGGGAATATGGAGACCCAGGTGCAGTCCAATATCCGGATCTCCGGTCACATCTTCCACCACCTGCCAGAACAGAACCTGGGCGGCGTGCGGGGTTCGAAGGTTTTCCCGCCGGAGGTAGTTCTCATCAACCCCCAGACGGCGGAATATCGCGTCGGTATCGACTCCGGCCCGCTGCATCGCCTGGTACACCAGCCGAAACAGGACCCCTGAATCCCGTTGTTCCTGCATACTGTCGCTTCCCGGCCTGTTGTTGTTTTGACCTGAATGCCAAGTGGCGGTGGTCATCGCGCAATTGACGCTTTTATCAAGCATGTGCATTCTTCGGGACATCATACAGGCCGATTGGCCCAAATGACATCCACCTGTGACGCATCTCTCAGTCTAGACCCAAACCGGACGCTTATGAACCAGACAGCCCATTACCGTTTTCAAGGACCCGCCCTGTTGCCCATGTATGGCAAGGCACTGATGGCCGGCGGCAAGGGCGGACGCCATTCCGCGAACGATATGCCCGCGCTCAGCGCGGCCATCGAGGGTGTGCGCACCGATACGGCGGACCTCCGCCGCTACCGCGACGTCTGCGGCTTCGGAACCAGCAGCCTGTGCCCGATCACCTGGCCCCACATCCTTGCCTTCCCGCTGCATATCCGGTTGATGACGGATGCCGCGTTCCCCCTGCCCCTGATGGGCCTGGTGCACCTGAGAAACCGGATTGAACAGCACCGCGCGATCCACCAGGGCGAGATCATCGAGCTGCAGGCACGGGTCGCGAATGCCACGGACACCGACCGCGGCCTGGAATTCGATATCCTTACCGAGGCGAGCGCGTCCGGTCGGGTAATCTGGACGGAGTACAGCACCCTGCTCTATCGGCAGCCGTCCGGCGACGGAGGCGGAAAGAAGGAACAACCCAGGGCACCGGAAATGCTGTCCGGCCAGGCCACGGTGCAGGCGCCCTCTAATATCGGCTACCGCTACGGGCGCGTTTCGGGCGACATGAACCCGATCCACCTGCATCCGCTTTCCGCCAAGGCTTTCGGCTTCCCGCGCAACATCGCCCACGGGATGTGGAGCAAGGCCCATTGCCTGGCGCTGATGGAACAAGCCGACGGCCCGCTGGAAACAGCGACGGTCGATACCCAGTTCAAGAAACCGTTCTTCCTGCCCGGAACCGGAATCCTGACCTGGGAACGCAACCGCCCGGAAACCCCCTTCCGGCTGCTCAACAAGGACGCCTCCGCGCCCCACCTGGAAGGCACCCTCAGCCGCGGCTGAGGGTCATTCGGCGTCGGGCTCCGCGTCATCCGCGAGCGGCAGGGTGAACCAGAACACCGTGCCGCCGCCCTCGCGGCGCTCAAACCCGATCTCTCCGCCCTGGCCGGTGATCAGGCTGCGGCACAGTGAAAGCCCGATCCCCATGCCCTCGTCCTTGTTGGAATAGAAGGGCTGGAAAAGACGCTCCTCGGCATCCGCCGGCAGCCCGCAACCACGATCGGCCACCCGCACACAGACCGCATCCGCGAGCTTTTCGCCACTGACCTGCACCGGCTCGTCACTGCCACAATTACGCGTCGCCTCGAGCGCATTGCGGATCAGGTTCAGCACGACCTGCTGCACCTGCACCGGATCAGCCACGGCATAGGGCAGATGGGGNNGGTGGGGCGGAATGGCAAGGCTCACGTCGACGGCGTTGTTGCGGGAATCCACCTCGGCAAATTCCCGGCTCTCCGCCAGAAGTCTTGCCACATCAACGGTTTCCTTGCCACTGGCCGGCTGGTGCACGAACTGTCGGATGCGCCGGATGACCTCACTGGCGCGATGGGACTGGGCGGTGATCTTTTCCAGCACCTCCGAGAGCGCTTCCTGATCCAGGGTGTCCTTTTCCATCATCCGGCAGACCAGGCTCACGTAGTTGGTGATTGCGGTCAGGGGCTGATTGACCTCGTGTGCCACGCCCGCGGCCATTTCCCCCATGATGGACAGCCGCGAGGCATGGGCCAGCTGCTCACGCTGTTCGGCGACCAGATCCCGGGTTTCCTCCAGCGCTCGCTCCTGGGCCAGCTCCTCGGTAATGTCCCGGAACACTAGGACGCTGCCAGTCAGCTCCCCGTTCTCGAACCGTGGCGCTGCCCGGTATTCCGCCTGGAAACGGCTGCCATCGGCCCGGGCCATGGTCACGCCCCGACGCAGGACCGCCGACTCGTCCCGGCACAGGACCCGCCGTGCATGCGCGGCAACCTGACCGGTTTCATCGGTGAAATGCAGCTCCCCTACGTAACGACCCACCAGGGCTTGCTGGTCGGCACCGGCAATCTCGGCAGCCGCGGGATTGGCGAAGGTGATGATGCCCTCCGGGTCCAGCCCGTAAATGCCTTCGAAGATGGCATTGAGAAGACTTGTCTGCTCGCTTTCCAGCTGGCGATTGCGTGCCTGCATGGCCCGCTCGAGCTGGATCACCCGGATCTGGGTATCCACCCGGGCCATGACCTCCTGGGCCTGGAAGGGTTTGGCGATGTAATCCGCGCCCCCCATGTTGAAGCCCTTGACCTTGGCATCAATATCATTAAGTGCGGACAGGAAGATAATCGCGCTCAGGGCCGTGGTGGCATCGGCGCGCAGGTGCTGGCATACCTCGAAGCCATCCATGCCCGGCATCATGATGTCCAGCAGGATCACTTCCGGCTGGTGCCGGCGGGCCAGTTGGAGGGCCTTGTCGCCGTCATTCGCGATCAGCAGCTGATAGCCCTTGTCCCGCAGCGTCTCGTAGAGGACCTTGAGATTCTGGGGATTATCGTCGACCAGCAGGACACAGGCCTGCTCCGGGTCGGTAGGGGTCACGCTCTCGGCGGTCATCCCGAGTCCCCATCCCGAACGCTCATGACCATGCGCACCAGCTGCGCCAATGAGTGGGTCCCCATCTTGTGCATGACCCGTGAACGATGGATCTCCACGGTCCGCTGGCTGATGTCGAGCTCAATGGCGATGACCTTGTTGGCCTGGCCGGCAACCATCCGGTCCATGATCTCGCGCTCGCGCGGCGTCAGCTGATCCAGCCGCTCCTCGATCACGCGCTTCTGCTCCCGCCCCTCCTGCTGCTCCGCATCGGCGGCCAGTGCCCCGCGGATCTTATCCATCAGCTGGTCCTCGTGGTAGGGCTTCTCGATGAAGTCCACGGCGCCCTTACGCATCGCCTCCACCGCCAGCGGCACATCGCCATGGCCAGTCACGAAAATAATGGGCAGAGCCGAGCCACGCTCAATCAGCTCATCCTGCAGTTCCATGCCGTCCATTTCCGGCATCCGGATATCCAATACCAGACAGCCCCGCATCGCGGGGTGCCAGTCCTCCAGAAAACGGGTGGCGCGTTCGTAGCCCTGGACCGCCAGCCCCTCGGAACGCAGCAGCATGGACAGGGAATCCCGGACCGCTTCGTCGTCCTCTACGATGTAGACCGTCTGTTCGGTCTCCGCCATTGGAACACTCCTTTAGTGATTGCTGTTGCCGGGCTCAGGGCGTGGTCGTCGCGCCATCCACCAGCGGCGGCGCCACCGTCATCGGATCGACACGCTCACTTTTCCAGTTCATTCGCCAATCCAGATGCGGGCCAGTCGCGCGCCCGGAGGCCCCCACCTCACCCAGAATCTCGCCCTGGGCCACCTCATCGCCCTTGTTTACATGGATCTCGCTGAGGTGCAGAAAGGTCGAAGAAACTCCGTAACCGTGATCGAGGATCAGGGTTCCACCGGAAAAGTAAAGGTCCGGCTCCACCAGAACCACTCGCCCGCCCGCCGGGGCTGCGACCGGTGTTCCGGTACTGGCGGCAATATCGATGCCGTAATGGGGCCGCCGGGGTTCGCCGTTATAGTACCGTTGACTGCCGTATACCCCCGTAACGGGGCCGGCCACCGGCCATATCCAGTCCCCGGTGAAATCCTCGCGCTGCGACCGGTCCCTGCGCGCCGCCTGCACACGCCGTGCCTCGGCACGGATCCGCTTAAGAGCGTCCTCATCCGGGGTCACCGTTTCCTGGGGAACGCCTTCAATCCGCTGGATGTCGTAATCCCGCGTTTCCAGCTCAATCGTATGGGTCTCGCGCTCCCCAGAGGGGGTGATCACCGCCAATTCCTGCGTCGGGTCCGCTTTTCGAGCGAAGCCGATCACAAACCGTCCGGACGGCGTCGTCGCCACGGGCTCACCATTGAGGCGCACCTCGCTCCCCGATTCAACACTGCCCCTCAGCAATGCCCCCTGGGTCCTGGGTCCTTCCAGCTCCAGCGCCATAAGGGATACGGGGAATACGAGAAGAACAACCAACCACAGAACGCGCGACACGCGGTACCTCCGGGTTTGAGAGTGAGGAAATGCCCGTTATTGTTAGCGAACCTGGTCAGCCACTGCAACCGCGGAGACACCTTGGCGTACGAACTCGCCCCTTTTCTGCTGCCGTTCCATCAGCCTTTCCTGGCCCCGGAGGATGCGGATGAGCTGCTTGCCCTCATGCAGGAGCGCATCCCCTGGCGACAGGACCGGATCACTCTGTTCGGGCGGGAGCACCCCATTCCAAGACAGCAATGCTGGATCGCGGAAGACGGGCTGACCTATCGGTATTCGGGTCAGACCATGATTCCTGAACAATGGCCGGAATGGCTGAGACCGCTCGCGGACAGGGTTAGCGAGACGGCGGGCGAGGTCTTCAACAGTGTGCTGGCCAACCATTACCGCGATGGCAGCGACAGCATGGGGTGGCACAGTGATGACGAACCCGAGCTGGGACCAGCCCCCATCATTGCTTCCCTGAGCCTGGGCGGAACACGGCGCTTCCGGTTCCGCCATCGCCGGGACCATGGGCGGACCCTCAGCATCGACCTGCCCCACAACAGTCTTCTCGTGATGCCGGCCGGGGTCCAGGCCGAGTGGCAGCACGCCCTGCCGAAAACCCGGAAGCCGGTCGCCCCGCGGGTCAATCTGACTTTTCGTCGTCTTGTCGACGCCTGAGATCGGTCAGCCGCCGCTCAATCCGACCATAGAGCGTGTCCGCCGGATAATGCCCGCTGCTGTCGGGCTCGCCCGCGGGCATGCCCAGCATCAGCTCCAGCGCCTCCTCAACCCGTGAGACCGCATAGACGCAGAATCCACAATCCTTGACCGCGTCCCGCACGCGCGTTGCCAGCATCAGGTTCTGGACGTTCGCGGCCGGGAGGATAACCGCCTTGTGCTCAGCGTCGCCACGGGCGATGCAGGCATCAAGGAACCCTTCCACTTTCTCGTTCAGGCCCCCGACCGGCTGTACTTCCCCGTGCTGGTTCACGGAGCCGGTCACCGCCATGTCCTGGCGTACCGGCTGCTCGGCGAGCGCCGAGACAATGGCGCAGAGTTCCCCCAGCGAGGCACTGTCGCCATCAATTTCCGCATACGACTGCTCGAACGTCAGCGTCGCGCTCAGCGGCATGGGATACTCGCGGGCGAACCGTGACGACAGCCAGGCCGAAAGAATCATGACGCCCTTGGAATGAATGGAACCGCTCAGCTTCACATCGCGCTCGATGTGAATGACATCGCCATCACCGTACTGACAGGTAGCACTGATGCGATTCGGCAGCCCGAACTCATAACCACCGGTGGAAAGCACCGACAGCCCATTCACCTGACCGACGGCACTGCCGCTGAACGACAGCAGCATGGAGCCGTCCGCGAAGCCCTCCAGGAACTCGTCCCGGATGCGTCCACTGCGGTAATCCGCGCTCACCAGGGCCTGGTCCACGTGGATCCGCTCAATACCAGTGGCGTCACGGCTGCGGGCGTGAAAATCCGCTTCGCGCAGCACATTGGCGATGTCCACCGCATGCAGCGAGAGCCGATCCTGGTGTTCGGCAAGCCTCGAGCTGTACTCAATCACGCGCGCAACCGCCTGTTTGCTGCAGGGCAGCAGTCCCTTGTCCTGACACAGACTGGCGATGAACTTGGCGTAAAGCGTCTGGCTTTCCGTGGTACGCGGCATCTCATTCTCGAAATCCGCGGTCACCCGGAAGAGCTCCGCAAACTCCGGATCGTATTCCTGAAGCAGCAGCCAGGTTTCACGATCCCCGAAAAGGACAATCTTTACATCCAGGGGCACCGACTCCGGCTCAAGCGAGATCGTGCCCGACAGCGTGAGCTCGCGCTCCAGCGAATGGATGCTGATCTCACGGGAACGGATCGCCCGCTTGAGGGCATCCCATACAAAGCCCTGCTCAAGCACCTTGGTGGCATCCATCAGGAGGTAGCCCCCATTGGCCCGGTGCAGGCTGCCCGGACGGATCAGGGAGAAATCCGTATAGACCGTCCCCTTGTAGGTCACCGTTTCAATAAACCCGAACAGATTGTGGTAGGTCGGATTCTCCTCCACCACGACCGGCACCGATTCATCCTGGCGGGAGACCAGAAGGTTGATACGGTAACGCCGCGGCAGGCGCTGCTCCATGGACGCGTAGGCGAAAGCCGCCTTGTCCTCGCTGTCTTCCAGAAAGATGTCGAGATTGTTCGCGATATCCTTTTTCATCGCCCGGAAATGCTCGGGAACGCCTTCATACTCACTGTACCGCTCCGACAGCTCATCGATCAGGTGCGCCGCCACATGATCCACGGTCTCTTCGTTGAGCTTCTGCTGCTGCTCGGCGTGTTCTTCTTCCCATTCGGCGATCTGGCGCATGACCCGACGCAGCTTCTTTTCCAGTTCGCGGATGACCTCCTCGAACTGGCGCTTCTCCTCCTCGGACAGGGCACTGAAGGATTCATTGGTGTGCGGCTCATTGCCATTAAGCGCCGTCAGCCGATAACCGCCAGGGGTGCTCATGGAAAGGTCAACGCCCTGCTCGCGTGCTTCGCGCGCCAGCGCATTGAGCGCTTCCTCCTGACGCCCTGCATACGTCTGCTTGAGATCCTCAAAACGGCTCTGGAACGTGTCGCTGTCAAACGCCTGGGGGATGACCTTCACCAGACGCGAGACGAGACGGTCCACATCATGCCGGAGGCGTTCCCCCACACCCGCCGGGAGCCGAAGCACCCTGGGATTGCGCGGGTCATCGTAATTGGCGACATGACACCAATCGCTGGCCGGCGCGTGGGTCTCGTTACGATGCGACAGATACCGCAGCATCATGGTCCGCTTACCCAGGCCCGAGCGCCCAAGCGCGTAGACGTTGTACCCGTTGTGGGGCATGGCCAATGCGAACCGCACCGCCTCCCGCGCACGGTCCTGGCCAACAATTTCATTAAGGGGGTCAAGCGCGTCCGTGTTCCGGAACGGCAGATCCCTGAGCACGCAGGCTTTATAAAGCTGTTTCTGGGGGAGTGGCTTCAACGCAGTCAACCCATCATGTCCGGGGGAACGGTCAGAGGCCGCACTTTACAGGCCTCACACGGAATAACAAGAGGCGCAATACGGGGGCTCCGGCNNACAAGAGGCGCAATAAAAGGCGCCTCACTAACCAGATGTGACAGGGATCACAGGTTATCCGGAGCCAGCTTTGACTCGGGGACCGATTGCGCGACAATCCCAGGTTACCAACAAATACAACATCTCATCTCGATGAAGAGGCTGTAACCGCCAATGAGTACTCAGAGTGACTCCTCCGGGATCACCGTGGATCTCGCGGGTATGCCCTTCGCTCTGCGCAGGGATCGCCGTCGGCGCAAGCATTCCGACACGGACAACCCATTGACCACGTCATGGTCCGGACAGCTTCATGGGAGTGAGCAGCGCATTCAGCCGCGGTTTGCAGCTCCCTGTCTCAGTGTACGCATCCGATCCAGGCGCTTTCTGCACTGGGAACGCGAGGGGCGAGCCGTTGAGTGTCTCGATATCAACCGATACGGGGCCGCCATACTCACGGACGGCGCCCTGCGCAGGGGCGCCGTCCTGCGGATGGACTTCCGCGGGGAGTACATCACCCAGTCGGATGTAGGGGGCCGTGTCATGAGCTGTGTGGTGGACGAGGACGGCCGGTACCGGGTCGGGATCCAGTTCACCTACTGTGCCATCCGTGGCCATTACTCCCGCGCCATCGACAATGCCCTTTCCCAGATCGAGGCATTCTGCCGACGCCAGATGGCACGGTACCGCCGCTGATCCCCTGTTCAGCGCATACCGCTGAAAAGCAGGGTCAGGATAATCATCGCGATGATCCAGCCAACCAGGGCGAACCCGAAACCACCCGGGGTCAGGTCGCCCATCCCCTCTCCGCTGCCCGTATCCGGAAAGGGCGTGTCCATGTCGAGCGGCGACGGGGCCTCATGGCCACCCCCTCCAAGCAATAGCCTCACCCGCTCGCCGGGGAACGCCTGTTCCAGCTGGCGCCGATGCTGATGCCAGCCCAAACGCTCATCCAGATAAGCAAATACCTCGTCGGGGACGGGCGCGCCGCCAGGATCGGCCTGGCGCGAGAGAAAGTCGAAAAGACGGAACCGAAGCACCTCGGTCACCCCCGGCTTGTGGGCCCGCTCGCTTTCAAGCTGAGCCCGCCAGCGCCGCAGGTCCTCCCGCCAGCCGGGGTTCGAGAAGACGGTCTCCAGCTCCGTCATAACCCGACCCGCCTCAATCTCGGCCTCCTGGCTCGGAGGCTCAGGCATACGCACCGCCTCCGGCTCGTCGTGTTCCCCGGAGATATCTGAGCCTGATTCAACGCCAAAGTCCCGATCCTGCGGGGCGGCACCGGCTTCGCGCATGGCTGATTCATAGGCCTGAATCAGTGTCTGGTAGCGTTCCGGGTTGGAATCCGGATCCACGAATCGCAACTGGTGCTCGAAAGCCGCCTCGATTGCTTCCGGATCATCCGTCGCCTCAATGCCGAGCGTGGCCCACTTACTCACTGTGCCGGGTCCCCCTGCTGCTCCACTGGCACCTCATTGTCATCCAGTTGATCCGCCGGCACCAGTGTTGCGACCTGGTTGGGATTATAGGGCGTATGGAGAACGACAAGCTGCCCCCGGGCCACGGCCCTGGCCACCTGTGCGCGACAGCTGGCCAGGGGATCCTCGACATCCGTTCCCCCGTTTTCCCGGATGCAGTATTCCTCAATCAGTGCCTCGAGCGCTTCCGCTGAAAGCTGATCCGGGGGAATCACCATGCCTCAGAGCAGGTCCTCACTGGTATCCTCGGTCAGCTCATCGCCCCCCGAAGAGGCTTCCTCTTTGGCGGAAGACTCATTGGGCTTGGGCATCAGCCGTTCGCGGATCTGGTTCTCCACTTCGGCGGCGATCTCCGGGTTATCGCTCAGGAACTTGCTGGCATTCGCCTTACCCTGACCGATCTTGTCCCCCTTGTAGCTGTACCAGGCGCCGGATTTCTCCAC
>JABAHQ010002141.1_pt1 | contig 10970 bp, 32 predicted proteins | sample 7062091 | NCBI WGS metagenome assembly JABAHQ01 (sample SAMN14534359, study PRJNA622989) | marine sediment metagenome | biome: marine biome [ENVO:00000428]; feature: marine pelagic biome [ENVO:01000023]; material: deep marine sediment [ENVO:00002113] | place: India: Gulf of Kutch | collected...
TCCCTCGCCCCTCGTTAAAATCAGAAAATTGTTCTGCAATTTCTTTAAGGTGCTTCCCGTTCTCGCGCTGCACCACAAGGAACTCGTCTTCATTGTCGTCCTTCCGGGATAGCGCGACCTTGAGCATCCACATATAAAACACAGAGCACACAACAAATCCCACCGCCAGCCCAGCTAATACTCCCATCCAAAAGCTCATTTCTCACCTCTCAGCCTCTCGGCATATTTAATTTCCCGTTTCACCGCCTTGTCTAGTAACCTGGCGATTGGTATGTCTTGCTTTGCCGCCTCAATCTTGGCGAGTTTGTAAGTGTCGGCCAGAAGGCGGGCTGATTTGTATTTGTCAGTCATGTGTATAATCTAGCACATTAGTTAGAATTGTCACAAGGGGATTTTGCAGATTTTTCTCTATCAGATTCCTCTAATATTCTCCGCCCCTGAATCATCGCTGACTCCACATACCGCCACCCATCCTCTCCGGCTAGATGGGCCTGATACGCTCTCTCAGCGACTATGGCTTGGTAGTGATCGGATAGGTCTGTCATGGCTAGAACCAGGTTCTGTGTTTTTCGGCGATATGCTCATTGCCGTCGTATTCGTCAATTTCCCAATCCACGTCGTCAGGGATTTCTACAATTTTTAGACATGCGTGAGGGCCGTTTGCGGCTCTACCTAGATTCTCAACCACTTCCACTAAATCAGGGTCTGTCCGGTTTTCGTCATTCCACATATAAACCAACCCATCACGATATAAAACGTCGCGTATCATTGCGTCAGCCTCGAATCCATCCCCTATGTCTTCATAGCTTTTGAATGAATAGTAATCCCTCCCTTTTCCGCCAGTATATTTGTCCTCCGTCATTTCCTCGACCCCAGCAGACTTGCGCATGACAAGCTCCTTCATGGCCTCAGTCGATAACCCAAACCCGCCAAAACAATCGTTAATTACTACTTTCATCTCGTCCTCCTAATTCTGATTGTAATTCCCCGGCCTCTCTCATTTCGCCCTCCAGTTAAACGCCGCTAGTCTGCGGGCTGATTTTGTCGCCCTTGGTGGGTTGCCCCCAGCCGCTACTCTATGAGCCTGGTTGACGACCTGCGTGTCATAGCTCATGTCAATAGATGAGTACGCTTCGTCTAGCAGCTCCTTAATCAGCGCAAGCCTCTCCGCATCAGTCATGCGTCCTCCTCGTTAATTCTGGTTCCTCTCAGTGTATCGATGTGTTTGGCGCGGTTATTCATAGCTTCCTCGAAAATGTGCAGTTGTTACCAGATTCCTCGTCGAGCTTATCCATAAGCCTGGTTGCCTTCTGCTTGTCTTTGCTGCCCTGGTCGCGCACCCGAATGTGGTAATTCCATGCGGACGTCCTGTGCGGATAGAAAACCAGCTTCACGCCAGGCTCGGTATAGGTGAAGCACTGATAATCATGCGGGCTTTCTTCTAATACTCCGGTGCGATTCGACAATATTTCACGGGCAAGACTAAACGCCTTGTCAATCTCTCGTTTAGGCAGCTTCCGCTCGTCCGGCATTTTCTTCATGGCTCAATCCTCCATCACAATGCCGGGGGTTATTAGGGCGTCTGGTTCAGCCATCCGGCACCTCCGACATCGCCACCTCGCGATCAACATACTGCATGTCAACGGCTGGGCGCGTCTTGCCATCTATGTAATCTTTGGGCCACGGCAGATCCGTTTCCCTTGCTTCGTGGCGACTGAATGCCTCATCTTTTGTGAAGACATGAGCACGAGAAAGATCTGTTGTGTAGCCGTAACAACCTATCGCCCACCAAAGCATGTCGTTTCCCACATAATCGCGCGAGTCTTGCAGATAAAATAAATCACTCATACCGGCTCTCCTTTCTCTAACAATCTCCACAACCACCGCTTCCACCAGGGGAAGCGCCAGTGTTTGATGTCTTTCATGTGGATGCTACTCATTGGAAATCCTTACATTTGATCTTGGTGATAATCCGGTGCCCGCGACGATCCAGCATTTCGACCATTGGGCGGGCCACTATCCCCTCCGCTGGGAATGATCCCCACAGAGAATCAAAGCCGTTTTTGCATTTCTCGACCGCATCCCACAAAGTCCCCATACCAATCTCGGGCGCAACCTCGACCTGTAGCTTTCCCGCCACGTCTTCTACGTTGCTGCGCTCAAGCCAAGTGTTCCCGACAAGCACGTCGAACAATGCAAAATCAACATCATCTGGGTTATAATTACCGCCGCCCTTTTGAATTTTTGCACCATATCCTTCGCCATAGAGACAGGCGGGGCAATCGAATACCTCCGCCATTGCCCCGGCATAAAAATAGGATTGCAGCTTTTCGATCAACGGGGCGTAGATTTGGGCGCGGTCTGTTCTACCGCCGAAGGTTACTTTCTCGCCGTCCCACATAACGCGGATGTTTGTCCCGTCAACCTTCTCGCTGAAACGCCATTGGTTTTCGGCCAGGTACTCAAACTCGGGCTTGGCAAACTTCCCGTCAAGCAAGGTCTTGAATTTGGTTTCCGGGTCTCGCTCAAATACTGTGGTGATTTTGTGGTACTCTTTCATTCCTCGTTCTCCTCATCAAAAATACCGTTACTGTCCCTCGCTATTTGCTCGGGGCTTTTCAATTGCTCCACCTCTAGCGGGTCGTATATCTGTACATCGTCGCTGTATAGTTCGTCAGTCATAATCTCTCCTATATTATGCAATCGGGGTTAGACTGATTTCACCGTTACGCTTTTAACCTTCCTGACATGCGTACTTCCCATATTAAGAAAGCCGCTCATGTTCTTTTCGCCCGAGGCCAGGAGGTGAGACCTCTCTCCGCTCCACTCTTCCGCGAGCCGTTTTGCGCCCTCACAGCTTTCCGCCTCAATATGCAGCTTGACCTCAACCGTTGCCTCATATGCATCCATCAATCTCTCTCCTCGTTAAACTCATTCATCCGCTCTCTGGCTTTCTGGTGAACAAGATCCTCCATATAAGCTGCGATTCTGGCTCCAAGGTACGCGGTATCCATATACCAGTTTTGATATATGTCGATTACCTGCTCGGCCACCGTCTCCAGATCAATATCGTCTTGGATTTCCCATCTCACCTCATCCTCCCAGTCTTTCAGAGCTCGGACTGATTTTTCCAGTTCGCTCATGCCTCTTCCTCCGCCTTATCCGCGCACATCCGCGCATGGTCATCGTGGCACTTCATGACTATGCGATAAAATATCCGCCCTATCTCAGTATCGTCTGCGTTCATTACCGCCTCAAGCAATTCCTCTGGTACGCCGTCACTTATCGTCAGCGCAGCGTCAGCGGTCATATCTTCCATGAGGTCGCGGCCAAAATCCTTTCGCCAACTATCGTATGCTTTCTCCCATGCTCGCTCTTTCCTTGCAATGCGGTCATGGTATTCATTCAAATCTTGCATTACTGGGTCTTTCATTTTTCCTCCAGATATTGTTCACACGCCACCTCGCCGTGTTTATAACCCTTAAGATAGACGTCTTCGGTTGAGATAGCCTTACCTATCGCCATGCCGACAAGAAATAAAATTCCAATGAAAAAGTATCTCATGATTAACCTCTGGCTCTTTCTTGGTACTTTTCTGCTCTCAGAATCCGCTCATCCAAATCCCTGACGGGCATTCCAGCTATCAGCTTCTTAATAGCGTCTAGTAGTTCATCGTTACTCCAGTATCCATCAGGCGCAGCGGCGATGAGGTGGGCGTTGGCGGTCTGCTCAGAATATTCAAGCTCGCACTCGCCATCATCAGTATTTGTTGATGCATTGGGGCACGTCGCAATCATCCATCCATCGTTTGTGCTGGCCGCCACTCCGCGCCCATTAATAGCTCCGGTCTGCGTAAACACATCAGCACCATTGCAAACCTCCCACGGCCCAGGCGTAAATTTCTCGCTCATGATTCCTCCCTCGCTTTAAGCATGGCGTCGGCTGCGTCATAGGCATATCTTGCTAAATCTTCATCAGTGGGGGACGGGCCTCCAATAATCCCAACATTCGTTAGCATTGCCTGCATCGCCCTGACAGCGAAATAGTCGCGTAGAGACATGCCGTCGCTTGATTCCGAGCACTCACGCGCCGTTCCTTCATTAAAAATATGTTTATATGGAAACGCTGGTTTGTTCATGATTCCTCCTTATAGCGTTGGAGTGCGTCGTCTAAGATGAAGTTACAGCCGTCCCAATCGACCAGCTCAGGATTCTGTTCCAACTTCTTTTTAAGCTTACCCAAAACCTCCACCAGCTCTCGCTTGTCGGTCTTCTCCTGCTCATACCAGACTTCAAAATTGTTCCTGTCTTGTTTGAGCTGTGAGATAGTCGTCAACAGCTTCGGCCATGAATCTACCTTCTCCGCCATGTATATCGGAATGCGATCAAGTATTTGCTTCTGATGTCTTCCTAGTTCCACACGAAGAGATTCGTTTTCCTGTTGAAACTCAAGTAATTTCCCTGCCATCTCTCGCTTGTCGTTACAGTACAGGTCGCAACGAATATATTTAACGCCGTCATCTTCAATCTGCTCATCGCACCACGTTCTGTCGCTAGATTGTTGCAGGAAAACATATTCTGAATCGCTCATGATTCCTCCTTATAGCGTTGGAGTATTTCGCTTACTTCTTCTAGTAGTTCGTCTCGCTGAGCAGATGCGACCCATGTTGTCGAAACCATGTACTCTGCCCCATAGAGCCTATCCAAAGCCTCCGCCAGCTCTCGCTTGCCGCGATCCGCGCATTTGTAAAACTCATACATGGCGTCATAATCCCTGCGTGATACTGCAAGCCTTTTCTCCGCCTCTCGCTTATCGTTGCGGAGGGATTTGATCTCATCTACAGCAATCCCGAGCGACGCCTCATGGTGGTGGCCGTACTCCGCCAGCGCCTCACTCAAGTTCTGTAGAATTTCAACTATGTCGCTCATCTCTATCTCCTAATCCGGGTCGCCGATAAGGGCGTTAATCTTGGCAACTGTTGGGGCTATGAAGTCGTCTGGCCGTGCAAAGCAACCGCTGCCATACCCGCCAGAAATGCTGTCCTCTGTCGCGTACTCGATTAGCTTGGCTCGTGCTTCTGCCAATCCTTCCTCCAGACTCTTCACCCTCTGGATCAATACGGTTTCTATTGTTGTGTGTTCGCGGTCTGACATTTCCGTTCCTCGTAGTATTCAAATTCGCCGGTCTGTTGGTCGTATCCGCCTATGCCGTACTCGACTGCGCGGTCATGGGCTATATCTACATGCGTAAATGAGGCAACAATAGAGGTAACAATAAAAGCAACTATTGCACCAACAAGAATTCCAGTAATAAGTAATCCAGTATCGTTATCCATCATCCTCCCCCATTGCTCAGAGTGAGTTTACCGTGGAAGGGCTTGAAGAGATCTGCGTGCCAGGCTTGCGAATAATACCCAATGGTTTGACTCTCTTCTGGGCCTACAATCATCCCGGCAAAAAGACCGCCTCCGACACCGCATTGCGCTAAGACAATCACGCCTGTGTTACTAATCACCAGAGTCGGATATTTATTTTCTTCCTCTTCTTCAATTTCCGCGTTAATCATATCTATCTCCTAATCCGGGTCGCCGATAAGGGCGTTAATATTGGAGAGCACAGCGTTCCCGGAGCCTGTCTCCTGAAACTTGTCATGCAGGTATTCAATCTGAAGCCGCGCTTCTACCAATCCTTCCTCCAGACTCTTCACCCTCTGGATCAATACGGTTTCTATTGTTGTGTGTTCGCGGTTACTCATGACTTATACCTGCTTATGTTGTCCGCCCATATCAGAAGAAACACCCCTGAGGCGGTCATCCAGCCAGAGTCGATAACCATCATGGCGAGTCCGGCGACAGCAAAAGGGAGTGCCCAGAAAAAATATATCTTTCTCTTATCCATCATCCTCCCCCATTGCTCAGAGTGAGTTTACCGTGGAAGGGCTTGAACTTATGCTTATTCCATCCCTTGCTCATTTGCCCAACTTGGCTTATCCCTTTCGCCAGAACGCATGTTCCGTGATACCCGTTATCACCGACCCCTGTGGCCAGAATAATTGTCCCATCATCTGGGTATATCATCAGCATCGGATATTGGCCTTCTTCCTCTTCTTCAATTTCCGCGTTAATCATAATCCCTCTCGCGCTTTTTGGACAGCTTCATACAAGCGTTCCACTGTATTAAAATCAAAGGACCGGCCCCCGACCATTACCTTGCCACCTTCAAAAATTGCGATATACTCATCACTCAGGCGTACAGGGTAGGCTGCTTGTCTAATCCATTTGACTTCTTCGCTAGGGTCTTCGTTAAAATCTTTTCTATCGCTTGTATAGGTAATATAACCATCACTCTCAGCAAATAAAAAATTGACCCCCGTCCGAATCTCGGTGTGTCCGCCTATCCACTCATAACCCAGTGCAAACAGTATAAACTGTACGGCCTCCGAAACATCCGGCCTACCTGTTACGTCAAATTNNTTCTCTCCTCGTTTGCCATCCCTGGCGGGTTGAGTGTTTCCTTATGTTGAGTACAGATTAGCAGAATATTTCGGGGTGTGCAAGGATGGATTGAAGAAATTTTGTGTTGCACAAAACCTATGATTGGGCTAGTATAGACACATGGAAAAACCAATGCGAAAAATCCTACGCAAGGTGGGGTCAAAATACAGGCTGGCTAAAGACTTGGGGATTAGCACTCAGGCTGTTTACCAGTGGAGGCGGATTCCGGTCGAGCATGTCCTGAAAATTGAGGAGATGACCGGGGTGACTCGGTATGAAATGCGCCCGGATATATATGGGAAGGGGGAGTAATTGAAGTGGTTTAAGCATGATTCAGACGCCCATCGTGACGCCAAGCTAAAGCGAATCATGATGAAATACGGCATGGAGGGATACGGCCTTTACTGGCACTGTGTAGAGCTGATAGCAGGATCGGTGGATCAGCACAACATCACCTTTGAGCTGGAACACGACGCGGAAATTATCGCGCACGATACAGGAATCCATTATGAGCGGGTTCAAGAGATGATGTCGTACATGGTCAGCCTGGGTTTGTTTGAAAATTCTGCCGGTACGATTACTTGCATGAAGCTGGCAAAGAGGCTTGATCAATCAATGACCTCAAGCCCTGAATTAAGGAAGATAATCAAACAGTTACACAACAACGAGCAACTGTCGGCCCCAGAGTCAAGACAAAATCATGACCCAGTCATGACAAAGTCAGAGCAGAATAGATCAGAAGAGAAGAGAAGAGAAAAGAAGAGATCTGTATTCACCCCCCCAACGGTTGATGAAGTTAGACAATACTGCCAAGAGCGTGGAAATAACGTAGACCCAGAATCATTCATTGCTCACTATGAAGCTAATGGGTGGTATAGAGGGAAAACAAAAATTAAGGACTGGAAAGCTTGTGTTATTACGTGGGAGAAGCGAGATAAACCAAAACAAGATGACTACAAAGGCGCGATATGATTCAGAAAATTTTAGACCGTCTTGATAAAGTCCAGCCACGAGGTAACGGGCGGTATATGGCCAGATGCCCATATCACGACGACAATAATCCGTCACTATCTCTTGTCGAATCTGAAGACGGAAGGGTGCTGATGAAGTGTTTTGCCGGATGCGCTCCCGTGGATATTTTAAATTCTGTCGGTTTAGATATGGGCGACTTATTCCCGGAGGGCGCGAAAAGCCACAGAATAAAGGGGTGGTTTAAAATGCAGGAAGAGATTGAGCAGAAAAAAAATCAACGAAACAATGACAAACTACAGAAGGAGCGCCAGATTCTGGAAATAGCGGAAAGCATGAGACGGCAAGGCGAAAAACTAAGCCCAAAAGATTTAGAGCGTGAACGTCAAGCGTATANNTTGATTTTATTGGCAAGCAGGAATCACAATACATCATGCCTGCATCATATTGGGCGGATGATGTTATATCTGAATTCAATGGCGATAAAATCGCGCATGGTGATGTGCTTCCATGGTCGAAAACGCAAAACATAATAATCCTAAGACCCGGAGAGGTGTCTTTATGGGGTGGCTATAATGGACATGGCAAGTCGCAAATACTAGGCATGGTTGCTGCTTGGGGCATAAAAGAGTCAAGATGGTTGATAGCATCAATGGAGATGCCGCCCAGAAAGACAATGAGGAGAATGTTAAGGCAGGTCTCGGGATGTGTAAGGCCGAGTGATGAATATATAAAAAGATTTTCAAAATGGACCGATGGGAAGCTGTGGATTTACGACCAAACAGACACAGTGAACCACGAGAAAATACTTGGCATGGTGCATTACGCGGCACAAGAGTTAAACATAAAGCACATTGTTATAGACTCGCTGATGAAATGTGGTTTTCGCGGCAGTAAAGAGCAGGTATCATCTCAGCAAGTGGATTTTGTGGACAGGATATGTTGGGCCGCGAAAGCATTTAATATGCATGTACATATTGTGCATCACATGAGAAAAGGCGAGGGGAATCAGAGCGAGTATCAAAGGCCAGGTAAGCATGATTTTCGTGGCGCAGGAGAGATAGCGGATTTAGTAGATAACCAGTTTATTGTGCATAGGAATAAACGAAAGGAGTCGCTAAGAGATAAGGGCGAGCAAGTTGATGAGTCTTCGCCGGATGTGACACTGGAATGTACAAAGCAAAGACACGGAGATTGGGAAGGACTTTTAAAATTCTGGTTCAACCAAGAAGCTCAGCAGTATACCCCTGATGAGAGAAATATTATAATTCCATACGGAGTATAGAATGAAAACTTGCAATTACTGTGGAACTGAGCTAAAAAGAAAGAGACGCTACACGAAGATGGAATCCCATCGGGCGTTTGAGTCTCGCAGATTCTGCGACACGGTATGTCGGGATTCCGCTCAAAGAAAACACAACAACCCTGTTAGGCTAGATGACAGAAGCAAGAAAGTGTGTATACAATGCAAGGAGAAGGTATCAAGGATTTATTTTTTATATATCCATGATTATCTGTCAGACACATGCGAGTTCTGCGAGGGAAAGAACTTTAAGGCGCTGGCGAGACATCTACCTGCAAGGATGGAAAACTATAATTTCATGTATTGGTAATGAACAAACAAGAACTCTGGGAACAGATACAAAACGAATGGCCTGACTTAGCAGAGTTTCTGAAAGAGCTGAGAGACCATGACATGAAGGCTGAAAGCGTGGAGGGATAGAATGGCCGAAGTAAAAGCCGAGGATTATAAGTGCTGCCAGTGCGGCAATCAGGCTGCTGCTTTCTGGCCCTGTATAGATCCCGATATTCAGATCCACCCCTATTGCCGGGAGTGTTTGGATAAGGCGCAGAATGAATTATTGCTCGAACTTCATGACGTAGGGGTTTTATCTCGGGTAGATGAAGGCTTATTGGGCTGAATCAGTAGACATGCAATGGGAGGCAGAATGATTGATCTAACAAAACCACTACAAACACGCTCCGGCGATCCGGTGGAGGTTATCACGGTAGAGGGCAGAGGGCCTTATCCGATTGTTGGATATATCTCCGATTCTGCTGTAGACTTAGCTTGCTGGCGGTCTGATGGTAGCTACAGTTGTGACAGGACAAAACATCCCTTCGACCTCATCAACACTCCAGTTCAGCGAGAGGGGTGGGTGCTGGTAAAATCTGGTTTTCTTGGGTATAGGTCTATTGATGCGCATTCAAGAATATACCCGAGCTGGGAGCTTGCCGTAACTGCTGCCGCTACAAGCGGTAGGTCAACCCACTGGATACCGGCCAAAATTACATGGGAAGAATAACCGCTATACTCTACGTCCTCAGCTATGGGATACTCTTAACCATCCTATATCTCATCATCGATTACCGAGGGCTGGATGATAGAGGTGAGATAGGCGTATTAATGGCCTGTGCCTGGGTGGTGTATTTCTTGATGAACGTGAAGCGAATATGGAGGGGCGAGTGGTGAGGATACTTGTGTGTGGCGGCAGGAATTTTTGTGATGAAGGGGCGGTATTTCGATCTCTTGACCGTTTGCTAAATGAAAACGAATCCATGACGGTAATACATGGTGGTGCAACCGGGGCCGATAGCCTGGCTGGCGCATGGGCAGATAAGAATGGATTTAACGTTGAGGTTTATCGCCCTGATTGGTCGCAAGGAAGGAAGGCGGGGCCGATAAGGAATAGGGAGATGCTGGTAAATGGCAAGCCTGACATTGTAGTTGCATTCCCTGGNNGGTGTGGGAGCCGTTTTAATCGGTGGCATCTAAAGAACAACCACCCGGCGTACAACCATACCTAGCCGGATATCTTGGCTATCATATAGGGTCAACCCATCCCCCAGAGATGAAAAAAGAATGGCAGGATGAATGGTGGAGAGGATACAGAGAAGCCAATGAGCGAGATAACAGAAATAGATAATGCTAAAATCTACCACGGGGATTGTCTTGAGGTGATGAGGGATATGCCGGACAACTCGGTTGATTTGATTGCCACCGACCCGCCTTATTTCAAGGTTAAGGGCGAGGATTGGGATCGACAGTGGGATAATCCTGAAAAGTTCCTATACTGGATCGGGGAGCTCTGCGAACAGTGGCAGCGGATACTCAAGCCTAATGGGTCGCTGTATGTATTCGCCAGTCCGAAGATGGCGCGAAGGGTAGGCAACAAGCTAGACGAGTATTTCAATATTTTGATGGATATCCGGTGGCGTAAACCTAAGTTCAGCACAAAGGCCGAGATGTTCCGCAAGGAAGACCTGCGAAACTACTTCCCGGCATCCGAGACCATCTGGTTTGCCGAACATTACGGCGCGGATAATATCGCCAAAGGCGAGGCAGGCTATAACGCCAAATGTGACGAGCTGAGGGGGTTTGTGTTTGAGCCGTTGAGGGTGTATCTGGACGGAGAAAGAGAAAGGGCCGGATTCACGCCAAAGCAATGCAACGAGGCTTGCGGGAACCAGATGGCCGGGCACTACTTTTCTAGGGTGCAGTGGGCTC
>JABAHQ010003760.1_pt1 | contig 10965 bp, 13 predicted proteins | sample 7062091 | NCBI WGS metagenome assembly JABAHQ01 (sample SAMN14534359, study PRJNA622989) | marine sediment metagenome | biome: marine biome [ENVO:00000428]; feature: marine pelagic biome [ENVO:01000023]; material: deep marine sediment [ENVO:00002113] | place: India: Gulf of Kutch | collected...
TACCGAAATGCTGCGGGACCATGTCGGCAACGACAACGGCATCCTCGATCACTTCGCCACCCAGAACGCCTTCGGCCGTCTGCTGCGCCCGGAGGAACTGGCGGACACGCTGTGGTTCTGCAGTCAGAATCCGGCCATCAACGGCTCGGTGATTCACGCCAACCTGGGCCAACTGGAAAACTGATCGCCGTATTATGTGAGCTAGCCGGCGCCCGCCTGCCACCAGGCAGTGGCGCTCTGGCCCGGCCCGGAGTACACCGTCACCGCCACGGACTCGCAGTGGTAGGCTTCGAAAAAGGCCGCATCCTGGCGCAACTGTGCCAGCAGATAACGGGAAAACTCTTCCACGGTGGCATTGCGGATCGGCAACAGCAGGGTGTCGCTCTGCAATAACCACATGACCTCATCGTTAAACGCCACGCGGTAGTAGTCGCCCTCTTCCCGGATATGCAGGTGCGGCGATTCGGCGGCGATCAGGGTGTATTCGTCCAGCGCATCACACAGTGCACGCATGCGGGATTTCATTTCGCCATAGGAAAAACACAGACCGTTGGCGTCCACCGGGGCGGTCACGGTCGCCGAGACACTGTAATTGTGGCCGTGCAGACGCTCGCGCTCGGTGGCGGAAAAGACGGTGAAGTGCGCGGCGGAAAATTTCAGGTATTCCTTGGCGACTTCAATCGTGGCTAGCTGACCCATGTCGATACTCTCTTCGTGCCGGTGCATGCCCGTGGCGGACGGCCTGGCAGTATAACAATTGTGGGCCCTAGATCATGGCGTTACGAACACCGAGTTCGTCCGGGTAGGGAAAGAACAGGGTCTGCTGGTCGATGTAGTCGTTGGGATAGAGCGAGAAATAGTGTTCCAGCATCCGCACCGGTACCACCAGCGGCACCTTGCCCCGGCGAAAATCCTCGATCACACCGTCCAGCAGTTGGCGTTCGGTGGCGTCGATATCGCGCTTCAGGTAGCCTTTGACGTGCGCCAGGGCATTGGCGTAACTGCCACGCTGCGCCCGGTAACTCAGCGCGTGCATGATCAGCGCGATCAGCTTGTTGGCCTGGCGTTCCACGCGGCTGTCCTTTTGTGCCAACAACCGGCCGATACGCTTGTAGACCTGGAAATGGTGAGCCATCACCAGGTACTTGTAGCGCGAGTAAAACCGAATCAATTTATGGTGGGACAGCGGCCCCTCGTCGCGCAACTGCAGCCAGTCGTTATAGGCATATACTTGGCGGATAAAACGCTCGCGCAGCTGCACGTCATTGAGGCGGCCCTCTTCTTCCACCGGCAGCAGGGGATGACTGCGCATCAACTGGCGGGCAAACACCCCCACGCCCTTGCCGGGCAGGCTGTTGCCCTTGTCGTTGTACAGTTTTACCCGCTCGTAGCCGCAACTGGGAGAGCCTTTGACGAAGATATAGCCTGCGAGCCTGTTTTGATCGGCCACCCGCCGGGCATAGTCGCGCAGGGCATCGGTGTAGTCCGCGGTCTGGGTCTCGCTGTCCCGGGCACGCTGGCCAGCNNGGCCAGCGTCGGTGGCGACCAGGCGGATCGGCTCCCGCGGCACTCCCAGGCCGATCGCCACTTCGGGGCAGAACGGCTGCAGGTGCATGACTTTTTCCATGGCCTCGAGGATGCTGTTGGCGCGCTTGTGGCTGCCGTTGTAGCGCACCGGCTGGCCCACCAGGCAGGCGCCGATACCGATCACAGGCTTGGCCACTGACGATGCATTATTCATGGGCGACTCGATCGTTTTTGCGCTCAGGGCCGTCTTTCCGCTCAGGGCTGTTCGTAAGCTCAGGGCTGTTTTTCCGCTCAGAGCCGTCTTTCCGCTCAGGGCTGTCCGACATGCGCTCAGTATAGTCCCAGGTGGAGGCCCGTTCCGGTGTCAGTTCGATGATGACTTCCCGCCGCCGGCGCGACAGCAGCCACTGCGCCAGCGAGGAGGTAGTGTCGCCCAGGTAGTGGCCGATCATCTCCCGCAGCAGCGGACTGTCGCCCAGGGGTTTCAGTGCCACCGTCCCGACACCGCGCACGCCGAAATAGGGCGGTGTATTGGTGGAGATCTCGAACCCCACCCGGGGTCGATGCCGCAATTGCTCCACCACCCAGGCCGACTCATGGGTCACACAGCGCAATACCCCGTCGCGATACTGGAACCATAGCGACACGATATGGGGAAAACCGTCCCGGTCCGCCACTGCCAGCCGGATGGGCCAGCGACAGGCGAGCAGATCCACGGGCGCGGCGTCCAGGGTTTGCCGGACTGAGGTTGACACCTGAGCCTCCTGACGACGATGGGCTTCTATTGGATACGCTTTCCCCCGGCCTTTCGATCAGCGCTGTCCGTATCGCTTTGCCGGTGTCCTTTAGGCATAATAGCCGGCGCCTCGTATTCCGTACACAAGAGCCCCCGGCCCGCATGTACTACCGTTATTTCGGTCTCACTGAAGCCCCGTTTTCCATAGCCGTGGACCCGCGCTATCTGTTCATGAGCGCGCGCCACCGGGACGCCCTGGCCCACCTGCTGTACGGCGTCGGCGAGGGGGGCGGCTTCGTGCTGCTGACCGGCGAGGTGGGCACCGGCAAGACCACCATTATCCGCAGCCTGCTGGAGCAGCTGCCGGAGAGCACCGACATTGCGATGGTGTTCAACCCGGCGCTGGAAGCCGACGAGCTGCTGGCCACCGTCTGCGACGAGCTGGGTATCGACTACGGCGAGCGCACCAGCCGCAAACACCTGACCGACTGCCTGCACCGCTTCCTGCTGGACAATTACGCCCGCGGCCGGCACACGGTGCTGCTGATCGACGAAGCCCAGCACCTCAAGTTCGAGGTGCTGGAACAGATCCGCCTGCTGACCAACCTGGAAACCAACACCAAGAAGCTGTTGCAGATTATCCTGGTCGGGCAGCCGGAGTTGCGCAGCCTGCTGAACCGCCCCGAACTGCGCCAGCTGGCCCAGCGCATCACCGCCCGCTACCAGCTCAAGCCGCTGAACCGGCAGGAAACCGAGGACTATATCCGCCACCGCCTGCACATCGCCGGGCTGCCCGCCGGCCAGGTGATGTTTCCCCGCCGGGTCATCCGCGCCATCCACCGCACCAGCGGCGGGGTACCGCGGCTGATCAACGTGCTCTGCGACCGTATGCTGCTGGGTGCCTACGGTCAGAACAAAACCCGGGTCGACGGCGCCATGTTTCGCCAGGCGGCTCGCGAGGTCATCGGCGAGGAGGCCTGGCGCTCCGGCCGGCGCTGGCAAAAACCGGCTCTGGCCGCCGCGGGGCTCGTGCTGGTGGCCGCCGCCGTGCTGCTGTGGCAATGGCCGCTACAGCCACAACCGGAGACCGCTTCCACCGCCGACAGCAACGCCAGTCCAGCCGCCCCGGCCACCGATACAGCGGTTTCCCAAACAGCGGCAGAGACCACGACCACCGGCCCCTTCTGGTTTAACCGCGAGGCAGCGGCGCTGGGTGAGCTGTTGGCAGTGATCGGGGAAACGGATGCCGCCGCCGACCCGCACTGCGACCCCGAGGCGACCGGACCGCTTCGCTGTGAGCGGGTGTCCGTAGGCAGCTGGCAGGCCCTGAGAGCGTATAACCGGCCGGCGGTGCTGACGCTGATCACAGCCTCCCGGCAACAGCGCCATGTCGTCGTTACCGGCCTGGATGAGGCACACGCCCGGGTAAGCATCGGCGGCGAGACCGTGCGTACACCGTTGGCGGACCTGGGCCGGCAGTGGACCGGCGAGGCCCTGTTTTACTGGCACGCCGATCCCCACTACCGGGGGCCGGTGTCCCTGGGTGACAGCGGCGCCGTGGTAGAGTGGGTCGCCGGGCGCTTTGCGACCCTGGACCAGCAGGACACCCCGCTGGCACAACAACGTTTCAATCGCGCCCTGCAGCAACGGGTGGAACTGTTTCAGCGGGCCCACGGCCTGCGCTCCGACGGTGTGGTGGGGTTGCGCACACTGCTCAAACTCAACGAATCACTCGACGCCCCGGTGACGCTGAACACGAGCGGCTCCGGGGCCGACAAGCCGGCCGCCGGCGGGGAGCGTTGAGCCGTGTCACTGATCCTGGACGCCCTCAACCGCGCCGACCGGGAGCGCAGCCGGCAGCGCCAGCAGCCCAACCTTCACCCGGCACCGATGGCCGCCCGTGGAGGGCGCAGCTCGGTGCTCGGGGGGATACTGGTGATCGCGCTGGTGATCGCGATGGCAGTGATCGCCGTTCAACGCTACCCGGGGGCTGACACACCGACTACCGCGGCACCACCCGATAGCCCGGCGCCGAGCGCCGGCGACCCGGCCGAATCATTATCGCCGACAGTGCCGGCCGAACCACCACCGCCCACGGCGGCACCATCCGACGCACCGCCCAAATCAGATGCCGACGATATCGCCGCCCTATACCGGCAATCCCGGACCGGGCCCGACGATGAGTCCGGCGCCACCGGCCCCGCGCCTTCTTCACCCACTGCGGATAAAACGGTTTCCCAACCGGCTGCGACCGACGCCGAACCGACACCGGCCAAAGTGGAAGCAAAACCCAGCGGCGAGGCTATCCTGCGCCAGATTCCCCTGCTGAATACCCTGTCCACCCGCTTCCAGCGCTCGGTGCCCAATATCGAATACAGCCTGCACGTCTACAACGACGACGACGGCAAGGGCATGGTGAGACTCAACGGCGCGGTACGGCGCGTGGGCGATGAGATCGAACCCGGTCTGCGCCTGATCGCCATTCTTCCGGACAGTGCGGTGCTGGATTACAATGGCACGCAGTTCCGACTCACCGCACTGAACAGTTGGCTGAACTTTCAATAGACCGACGCGGAAGCCGGCTCCGACCACTCACACTGACGGGAGGGAACCAGCGTGAATGTCTGTGAGCACTTCGAGTTGATGGCGCAGTACAACCGGCGCATGAACCAGCAGCTCTACGACGCCGCGGCCACCCTGCCCGCGGATATTCTGGAGCGGGATCTGGGCGCGTTTTTCCACTCGATTCTGGGCACCTTCAACCACCTGGTGATCGGCGACCTGGTATGGCTGTCCCGTTTCGCCACCCACCAAAAGCGTTATGAAAGCCTGGCCCGGATCGGCCGCTACCCGCAGCCGCCGGCACTGGATGCCATTCTCTACGATGACCTGACCGAGCTGCGCCAGGTTCGCGAGGAGCTGGACGGCCTGATTGTGTTCTGGCTGGGTAATGAGGTGGAGGCGGCGGATCTCGAACGCTCGCTGGTCTATACCAATTTCCGCGGTATTCGCAGCACCCGCCTTTTCGGGGAATTGCTGAGCCACTTTTTCAATCACCAGACCCATCACCGGGGACAGCTGACCACGCTGTTTTCCCAGCTGGGGGTCNNGGTCGACGTAGGCGTCACCGACTTTTTGATCGATATCCCGGATCAAACAGCACCGGCCTGATACCGTCGCGGTTTTGCGGCTGCCATAAACACTTCCCGAAATTGTCACACCCCGGACATACCCGCGGTCTACGCTGCGAACCGATGCTGCGGTACCAACACCACCGGCCCGTCGGGCGAGCGGTTTTCAGCTGGCGGACAAATGACGGCCTACGTGGGCTTTGAGGAGGACACGCCATGCAGTATTACATACGGCAACTGCCGGATGAACGCGCACTGTTGATCGCCGAGGACGGTTACCCCCTGAGCCGCTTCGACAGCGTGGACGACGCGGTGGCCACCTGCATTGTCGAGTGTCGGGTGGTCCCCCTGTGGATCGAGTGGTACGACAACGGTGCGATTCAGAGCATCGACGGCGACTGCGTGCACTACGCCTTGAACCGTCATTTTCGCGGCAGGGTGAGCCGGGGTTCGCTGCGCGAGGCCGTCTGTTCCTGACAACGGCTCCTGACCACACTCACGACCGCAGCCGACCCGTCGATGACACCGGATCGGCCGCGTGTGGCCGGGGCCTCAGTGAGCGGCGGTTTTCGCCCGGCTGTTCTGCCGGCGCCCGCTGCTGGCCCGCGGCTGTCGCTGCGCCTGCACTTCTTCCAGGGCCCGGGTCAGTTCCTCGATTTTCTGCTCCAACGCGGCAAAGTCCTTGCGGCTGGGTACACCCATCCAGTGCAGGGTATTGTCCCGGCCCTTGTCGAGCCGATCCTCGATGCTGTGCTCCAGGTGCTGGAGGCGCTCCACCGCCGACGGTCTGGCGGCGGTATCGGCGGAGTGCGCCTGATCGTCACCGCTATGATCGCGTGCTCGTTGCGACTGATAGCGGGCGCCCTTTTCCACCATGCGATTGAAAAACCGGGCGGTGCGATGTTCTACGGTGACCGCCGCCCCCAGGGTGGCGCGCCACACTGTCCGGCCCACCGCTCGCGTGCGCGCGAACAGGGGGCGTGATCCTTCCGCCGTGTCACCGTGTTGGGGCCCGGTTTGTGTACGGGCGTCGGGCGCCTCGGTCGAGGCATCCGCTTTCTGCGCCCGGTTGGCTGTCTGATCGTGTGTCATGCTACTCCTCCTTTAACAGCTAACAGCATTCAGCACTAAAAACTATACGTAACAGCGCCGCAAAGTCATGAACAATCCCATATTGAATCGAAGCAAGCGAATTGCTGGTTATGATTCAGCGTGATCACCCAGACACAGATCCAGCCAGGCCCTGATACCCGCACTGCGGTACTTATCGCGGCGCAGGATGATATAGAACGCGCGGGCGAAATCCCGGTGCGACACCGGCAGCGGTACCAGGGTGCCGCGGCGAAACGCATCCCGCAGGGCAATATGCGACAGACAGGAAATCCCCAGCCCCTCTTCGACGGCGCGCTTGATCGCCTCGGTATGCTGCAGTTCCAGGGCAATGTCCAGCTCCGGCAACAGGCCGTGCATGGCGCGGTCGAAACCCTGGCGGGTGCCGGAGCCGGACTCCCGCAGTATCCAGCGCGCCGAAACCAGCTCCCGGTCGCTGAGCTCGCCCCGACCTGCCAGCGGGTGGTCCGGCCCGCAGAACACCACCAGTTCATCGTCGCGCCAGTAGCGCACCTCCAGGTCCCGGTGCTGCAGTTCGCCCTCGACCAGGCCCACATCCAGATCAAAATTGAGCACCATGTCAGCGATGGCGGCGGTATTGGCCACTTCCAGGCTGACAGTGGCATCCGGGGCCTGCTGCATAAAATCGGCGATCAGCCCCACGGCCAGGTAATTGCCGATGGTCAGCGTTGCCCCCAGGCGCAATTGCCCCACCTCCCGGTGCTGAATCAGCTCCTGCTCCAGCTCCCGGGCCTGCTCCAGCACCGATTCCGCCTTGGAGCGCAGCAACCGCCCCTGTTCGTTGAGCTGCAGGCGCTTACCGGTGCGATCGAACAGCTGCACATCGAACTGGCGCTCCAGATCGCGCAACGCGCCGCTGGCAGCGGACTGGGACATGGCCAGGCTGTCCGCTGCCTTACTGATGTTCTCGAAATGCGCGGTGGCGAGAAAGACTTCGAGTTGGCGCAGGGTGTAGCGCATTGTTTGGCTCCTTTGGAGCGTCCAATATTCGACCTATCGTCATTTCCGATAAAGGATATCAGAATATCCCGTTTTACCCATATAAGAAATCCCACTACAGTAACCATCAATCGAAGGTAGCGTTTTTTACAGTCATCGACGGCGAATCATTATGAGCAACCTGTTACGCGAACAAGTCATCGACGTTCATCACTGGACCGACACCCTGTTCAGTTTCAAGACCACCCGGGACCCGGCGTTCCGGTTCAAGAACGGGCATTTCACCATGATCGGCCTGGAGCAGGAGGGCAAGCCGCTGATGCGGGCCTACAGCATAGTAAGTGCCAACTACGAGGAAGAGCTCGAGTTTTTCAGCATCAAGGTGCAGGACGGCCCGCTGACCTCGAAGCTGCAACACGTCAAGCCGGGGGATGAAATCCTGGTGAGCAAAAAGCCCACCGGTACACTGATCCTGGACAATCTGCTGCCCGGCAAAAACCTGTACCTGATCAGCACCGGCACCGGGCTGGCGCCGTTTATGAGTATCATCAAGGACCCGGAAATCTACGAACAGTTCGATAAGGTGGTGGTCACCCACAGCTGCCGCTACAAGGACGAGCTGGCCTATCAGGAGATGATCAGCGAAAGCCTGCCCAACAACGAGTACTTCGGCGATCTGATCGCGGACCAGCTGGTTTACTATCCCACGGTGACCCGGGAGCCCTACAAAAACCAGGGCCGTATTACCGAGGCGATCGCCAGCGGCAAACTGGCCGAAGACGTGGGCCTGCCACCGATCGACCCGGAGACGGACCGTTTTATGGTGTGCGGCAGCCCCAGCATGCTCAAGGACACCTGCGCCATTCTGGAGGAGAAAGGCTTAACCGAGGCGCGACACGGCAATCCCGGACACTATGTGATTGAACGGGCCTTCGTGGAATAACCCAAGCGGGCCTCTGGCTCGCTAACTACACAACCACACATCCCGGGCCCAGTGCCAGATATCCTCCCAGGGCTCATCATCCACCAACTCCCCGCGGCGCCACAACACAATCTGCCCCAGCTCATCGGCGCAATAGAAGCAGTCGCGGTCCTCACAGACCGGGATCAGGTTGCGCGGCACACCCTGGGACCAGGCATTGGCGGCCACTTCCGGCAGGTAGGTGTGGACGTTGGGATCGACCACGGTGACCGGTTCCAGCGTGCCGTACACCACATCGCTGACGGTCAGTAGAAACTGGCGCAGCTCGCTGTCCAGAGACAGGAAGATCTGCTCTTCCGCATCGATAATGTCATCCATATCCGGAAGCTCCAGCGGCACCGGCACCGACTCGTTGACGGACCTCAGTTCCTCGATGACTGCTTCCACGCTTACGCCCCCCGCACTGTTGGATGGAGTACTGCCCGCGCCGGTCAGTCCGGCACCCTGAATCAAATAATGGCCTCTGGCCCGCGCCAGCGCAAATGGTGATATTTAACAGCCCCTGGCCAAATATAATGATTTCCATATATACTGGTAGCCATATATAAACTCAAGCGACGAGCAGCTCATGGAATCAGCCCCGGACCCGGTTCGCTTCTTCAAATGCCTGGGCGACAGTACCCGCCTGCACTGCCTGCTGCTGATCCAGCGTGAAGGAGAACTCTGCGTGTGCGAGCTCACCGAGGCCCTGCAGCAGAGCCAGCCCAAGGTCTCCCGCCACCTGGCCCAGTTGCGCGAATGCGGGCTGTTGCTGGACCGACGCCAGGGTCAGTGGGTGTTTTACCGCATTAATCCGGCACTGCCGGACTGGGCGCGGCAGGTGCTGGCCACCACGGCGCACGGCAACACCGACTTTCTCGCCGGGTGTGAGCGGCACCTGGCTGCTATGGGCGATCGACCCGAGCGGGTGGCTCACTGTTGCTAACCGTATCCCGCGATTCGAGGCGATCTAATGGGCATTTTTGAACGCTATCTGTCGGTCTGGGTGGGCCTGTGTATCCTCGCCGGGGTTGCCCTGGGTAATCTGATCCCCGGGCTCTTCGCGGCGATCGCGGCACTGGAATGGGCCCATGTCAATCTGGTCGTGGCGCTGCTGATCTGGCTGATGATCTACCCGATGATGGTACAGGTGGACTTCGGCGCGGTGCGCAATGTCGGCAGGCGCCCCCGGGGCCTGCTGCTGACGTTGACCGTCAACTGGCTGATCAAGCCGTTTACCATGGCGGCGCTGGGCTGGTTGTTTTTCAAGGTTGTGTTCGCCGGCTGGGTCGATCCGCAGTCCGCCAATGAGTACATCGCCGGTATGATCCTGCTGGGTGTCGCGCCCTGTACCGCGATGGTGTTTGTGTGGAGCCAGCTCACCCGGGGCGATCCCAATTACACCCTGGTGCAGGTCTCGATCAACGACATCATCATGGTGTTCGCCTTCGCGCCGATCGCCGCGTTTCTGCTCGGCGTCACCGATATCGCCGTACCCTGGGAAACCCTGCTGCTATCGGTGGTGCTGTACGTGGTGCTGCCGCTGCTGGCCGGTATCGCCACCCGGCGTCACCTGCAGGCCAATCACGACGACGCCCGTATCAGCGGGTTTCTGGCCGCGGCCAAACCCTGGTCAATCGTCGGCCTGCTGGGCACGGTGCTGCTGTTGTTCGGCTTTCAGGCGCGGACCATCCTCAACCAGCCCCAGACCATCGCCCTGATCGCCGTGCCCCTGCTGATCCAAAGCTACGGCATTTTCCTGCTCGCCTACAGTGCCGCCCGCTGGCTGCGCCTGAACTATGCCATCGCCGCACCCGCCTGCCTGATCGGCACTTCCAACTTTTTCGAACTGGCGGTGGCGGTGGCCATCTCGCTGTTCGGGCTGGATTCCGGGGCGGCACTGGCGACGGTGGTCGGGGTACTGGTGGAAGTACCGGTGATGTTGTCGCTGGTGTATTTCGCCAACCGCACACAGCACTGGTTTCGCTGACTCGGGCCCCGCCAGCGCTCGAACGGATTGAACGGCTTGGACTTGGAGGAGAGCAACGATGAAACTGGGAATCAACGGCTTTGGCCGCATGGGGCGGCTGACGCTGCGCGCCCTGTTCGACCGCGACGATGTGGAGATCGTCACTATCAACGACCCGGCGGGTGACGCCGCCACCCTGGCGCACCTGCTCACCTTCGACTCGGTGCACGGCCGCTGGCACCACGACGCCCGCGCCGAGGGGGAAACACTGCTGATCGGCGAGCGGCGCATTCCCTGCACCCGCAACAGCGCCATCACCGATACCGACTGGTCCGGTTGCGACGTGGTGATCGAGGCTTCGGGCAAAATGAAAACCCGGGCACTGCTGCAGGCCTACCTGGATCAGGGCGTGGAGAGGGTGGTGGTGACCGCGCCGGTGAAAGAGGAAGGCGTGCTTAACGTGGTCATGGGTGTCAATGACCACCTCTACGACCCGGACACTCATCCCATCGTCACCGCCGCCTCCTGCACCACCAATTGCCTGGCGCCGGTGGTCAAGGTGATCCACGAG
>JABAHQ010022065.1_pt1 | contig 10965 bp, 11 predicted proteins | sample 7062091 | NCBI WGS metagenome assembly JABAHQ01 (sample SAMN14534359, study PRJNA622989) | marine sediment metagenome | biome: marine biome [ENVO:00000428]; feature: marine pelagic biome [ENVO:01000023]; material: deep marine sediment [ENVO:00002113] | place: India: Gulf of Kutch | collected...
TGAGATCATTGAGGCCGGCAATGGCGGTTTTGAGCACACTCATCAACTTGCGTCCCTGATCTTTCATATCTCCCTTGAACAGGCTGCGCAGGGAGGGATCATAGTCAAAAAGTTTTGCATAGAAAATTTCAGCGGCCTGCTCGGCAATAGGTTCCACCTTTGCAAAACTGTCCTGTATCAGTGATATTTGTCGTGCGGTAAGAGGCATGGCTTATCCTTTTAAGCGATTGGCTTACACAGGGCTTTGCAGTTTTTACGTCAACCCGGACAAAAACTTTAATTAAACAGGATAATTTTTCCTGTTGTAATGAAAATCCTGCATCATAAGCGGCCGGAATACCTGATTATTTTTCTGTTATTTTACCGGCGTATCAGTCAATTTTATCGAGCGCAGCAAGGATATCCTCCGGCTCCATACGGATCATGTAGTCTGCATTGACATAGGCCGCCCTGATGACGCCCTCACTTGAAATTACAAAGGTGGCGGGCACTGGCAATGTCCAGCTGTTATCGCCATTAAGAACATTCAGATGTAACCCAAGCATGGTGTACATTTCCCGGTAGGTGTATGGGAGATCAAATACCAGTCCGAATTTACCTGCCGCCACATTTCCCAGATCAACCAGCACAGGAAAATCCAGCCCTTCATCCTCGACAAATTCCTTCGTGTATTCGTACAGCTCGGGTGTTACAGCAATCAATTCCGCACCCTTCTCCCTGATTTCAGGATAGATTTCACCGAGGGCGCGCAATTCCAGATTACAATAGGGACACCAGGTACCACGAAAAAAACTCAGTACAACGTGGCGATCTTTAAGAAGATCAGACAGTGAAACAGATTTAAGGTCTCTGTCACGAAATGTGACGGCGGGGACTCTCTCCCCTTCTTTTGCCGCCTTTTCCTTGCAAAAAGTTTCAAACAGTTTCCTGTTTTCAAGCAAAAGCTGCCTGTTCACTTCCGGAGGAAGCGCATTCATAACTTCTTTATAAAGACGATTCAGCTTTCTGTTCAGCGACACTTATCCATCCTCCCTGAAAGATAAGGTGTTACATCTGACATCGACAGAATACCGGGAAAGTTTACAGCGATATCATGCAGCCGCTGGCCTGATATATCACACAGAAACAGCCGGACTAATTAATCACACCATGAAACAGGAGAGGCTGCCATGACATCCTGGTCGGATTTCAGAATACCCCACCCCCGATCCGAATACCCCGGCCATGCGCATAACCGGCTCTTTGACTACCGGTGAACATATCGATACGGGAAAGAAAACATCCTACTCGATGATATGCGTTTCCCTGCCATCAAGGCTGAGACTGTTTTTCTCCTGCCAGTATTGCTCAATACCGTCCCGGCCCTTTTTATTTGCCCAGTTGTTCAACTCCTCGCGCTCGGCGACATAGTCGTAGAACGGCACCGCCATGCCACAGGAAGTTTGCACCAGTGCGATCTGNNTAGCGTGCCCAGTCATCATCACGGGGATGGATGACTCTGGCCTGACCATACAGCCGCAGGATCATCGGCCTGCCCTCAAAGGCGCAGAACATCAGGGTCATGCGCCCGTTGTCCTGCACGTGCGCGGCAGTCTCATTGCCGCTGCCGGTCACGTTCAGCCAGGCCACACGCTGTTCATCCAGCACGCGCAAGCTGTCCATGCCCTTGGGCGAGACATTGACCCGCCCGTCTGCCATGGCGGTGCCGGTAAAAAATATTTTTTGCCGGCTGATAAAGTCGATCAGGCTGTCATTCAGCTCGCTGTAACGTTTCCCCATGTTCTTCCCTCCTTACCCCTCAACCCTTTCTTCATACCGTCTTCGCCATTGTTCGTCGCCAGCCGAGTTTCTTTTCGATCGCGGCAACCATCATGCTGGCGACGTCCTTGCCGGTACCGGTTTCAATGCCCTGCAGGCCGGGGGAGGAATTGACCCGATCAGCAACGGACCACGGCTTGAACGCAGGATGTCCACGCCGGCCACGGCAAGATTGAGCGCCTTTGCTGCGCGTACGGCGAGTTTCTTTTCTTCCGGAGAGATACGCACAATGGAGGCCGAGCCGCCCTGATGCAGGTTGGCACGGAATTCACCGGGCGCCGCCTCACGCTGGATAGAGGCCACGACCTTGCCATCGATGACAAAGCAGCGCAAATCCTTGCCCCCCGACTCCTTGATGAACTCCTGCACCAGAATATTGGCCTGCAGGCTCTTGAATGCATTGATGACACTTTCAGAGGCCTTGCGGGTCTCGGCCAGCACCACGCCCTTGCCCTGTGTGCCTTCGAGCAGCTTCACGACCAGTGGCGCACCGCCCACCATATTCACCAGATCACCGGTATCCTGCGGCGAACTGGCGAACCCGGTTATCGGAATATCAATGCCCTTGCTGAGCAGCAGTTGCAGGGAATGCAGTTTATCGCGTGACTGCGAAATGGACGCCGCCGAGTTCAGACTGAAAACACCCATCGATTCAAAATGCCGGGTCAGCGCACAGCCATAGAACGTCGCACCGGGACGAATACGCGGAATCACGGCATCCAGATCGCGCAGCACCGAACCGCCGCGATAATGCACCTCGGGGTTATCGGCATCGAGTTTCATATAACACTGGCGAATGTTCAGGAAGATCATCTCGTGGCCCCGCTCCTCGCCGGCCTCCATCAGACGACGATTGCTGTAGAGATCGGGATTGGAGGCCACCAGCGCAATCCGCAAACCGGTGCCTTCAATGCGCGTCGTCCGGTAGTACTGCATAATCTGCTCGTCACTGATCACACCCATGCAAAAGCTTTTTTCCGGGTCGACCACCAGACGTCCGGACATCGCCTCACGCCCGAGCAGCATGCGATACCCCATCGAGTCACGGTTGGTCAGGGTCAGCTCGATATCCCAGCACTCGTCTCCCATCACCACCGGCGTACGAATCACATAACGCCGTTCGCTGATACCACTGGAACTCTTGACCGTACGCCGGTCAATGGCCCGTGATTCACAGCTGACCGTGATCTTGCGATTACTCTGCACCGGGTGCACTTCATAACTCACCCAGTTCTCGCCGTCCCTGGAAAAGGACTGAATATTGAACGCATGCAACGAGGAGGTCTTGGCGCCCGAGTCGACCCGCGCCTTGACGGCAGGAATGTCCAGATCCGGAAAGGCGCACCATTCCTCACTGCCGATCACACTCTTGTGTCTTCACCCAACATACTTCCCGCTCACCCCTTAGTACAGAATACAATACTGGCCATGGCTGTCATTATTCAATAAAGCGGCCGTATTCAGAAGGCCTTTTTTCAATAGCGGCGGTGATCAGCGTGCAGGCCCTCATGCCACATCCTGCTGTGTCTTTTCGCTTTCTTCTGCCCCTGATTCCTCATCTTCTGATTGCGCCTCATCAGCCGCCTCATTCTCCGCTGTCACTGATTCATCATCCGCCTCACCGGTGACCGACGACCAGAAGCCTGCCGGATCATTGCCCGCCGACACCATCAGCATTTCGGTCACATCGGCCGTGAAGCGGAACACCGGCTCGACCGGCGGAGCCGTGTTGAACATCACGCTGCTGTACATGCGCACGGCCTGCCCCTGGTTTTTGTCATACTCATCATGAAGCTCCCGCGCCCGCTCTGCGGCATTGAGCAGGCCGGCCGTGGCAGACAGGGCACGGAAACGCTTCGCCAGATCCCTGTCTCCATTGATACGCGCTTCCAGTTCATCCTTCATCGGGTGGTCGCCGCGCACCNNCACCTCGATATCGCCGGACTGGCCGATGCTCAGTTCCAGCCCGTCGGGATCAATGCCTGTTTCGGAGAAAATGCCCTGCATGTCCTCGTGCAGGGCCTTCATGCCGATCCCGAATAATTCATTAACACTGATCAACTCACCCCGGTCAATCCTTGCGCTGATACCGGGCGGCAATGCCCCGCTAATCAACGCCCGGGTAGAAAGAGGGAGCGGTGCAGCCCCCATGTCCTTGCCCCTGGCCTGTACGGCAGCGCTCTCCTCGCCCCCCTTTCCCCGGTGAATGGCGACTTCACGATGACCGGCACTGACGGCCGCCTGCGGATGGGCGTGGTTTCCTGACGGGATATACATACTCTTCACTCCTGTTCAGCTGTGCGTTTCATACTATTTTTCCGGTAATCATCCAGCAGAAATCTTCAGCAGATATCATCAGCAGAAACCATGCCAGCCGGAAGAAGACTGAAATACCCTATAAATTACAGCAGGTTATGGAATACAGAGCGGCGCCCTGAACGGGAAAGCGTGGCCGGAATCTGCCGGGGCGCGGCAATATCGGCGATTTCAGGAAGACTGTCAGCCCCTGAAAACCGTTTTGTGACCCTGTTCACATTATTTTAAGATTCAATCTGGATAATAGAACTCATTGGCGGCCTCTCCCTCCCTCCTCCTCCACAGGCCGCCACAGCACCCTTGCCCGGCGCCGCCGACCTCCTCCTCTGGCGCGCCGGGTTTTTTTTTGATTGAAATCGAAATTGTGTTCAGCGCCCGCGCAAAAACAGCGCGTCGAGTTCTTTCATGGACAGTTGTGTCCAGGTGGGGCGGCCATGGTTGCACTGGCCACTGCGTTCGGTGCGTTCCATGTCACGCAGCAGGGCGTTCATTTCCGGCACGGTGAGTTTACGGTTGGCGCGCACCGAACCGTGGCAGGCCATGGTGGCGAGCACTTCATTGATATGTGTTTCGATCCTTGCGCTGCTGCCATGGGTGGCAAGGTCGGACAACACATCACGCAACAGTTGTTCGGCGTTGGCACCTGCAAGCAGGGTCGGAAACGCGCGGATGACCAGTCCCTGCGGGCCGCTGCGTTCGACGGTAAAACCGATCTTTTTGAAAAAGGCATGATGGTCTTCAGCAAGGTCCGCCTCTCCTTCACTGACCGACACGGTCTGCGGTACCAGCATCGGCTGTGACACCAGGCCACCCTCACGCCATGTCACTTTCATGCGCTCATAGGTAATGCGTTCATGCGCGGCATGCATGTCGACCAGTATCAGCCCGTTGGCGTTTTCGGCAAGGATATACACACCATGCAATTGCGCCAGTGCATATCCCAGTGGCGGCAATGATGCTTCACCGCTCTCTGCATCCGTTTGCCTGTCGGCAGCGCTTTCAACAGAGGCAGCAGAAAACAGGGCATCATAGCCGGGAGAGACTGTATCACGGATGCCTAGCGGCAAGGTGCCGCTGCCTTTTGGATTATACTGTGGCATTGCCGTGGACCGGCCGGTCACACCCGCTGTTTGCATGGCACGCGAGGCACCATCGCGGGTTCCAGGACGTTCACCCTGTAATAACCCGGAGGCGTCTCCCGACGCATCCGGCGTATCATCAGGATTATGGCCCGGCCGTACATCGGCCAGCGCTTTATGAATGGTTCGGAACAGAAAATCATGCACCAGCCGTGACTCGCGAAACCGCACCTCGTGCTTGGTCGGATGCACGTTGACATCAACCTGCTCTACCGGCACGTCCAGAAACAGTACATAGGCCGGATGACGGCCATGATAGAGCACGTCGCGGTAGGCCTGACGCACGGCATGGCTGACCAGTTTGTCGCGAATGACCCGGCCATTGACGAAAAAGTATTGCAGGTCGGCCTGACTGCGTGAGAAGGTCGGCAGACCGATCCAGCCGGCCATGCGCAGACCGGCCGCCTCGAACTCCAGTGCCACGGCCTGCTCGACAAAGGCCGCGCCGCACAGCATCGCCAGCCGTTTATTACAGGCCTCGGCTGTGGTCGCCGCCTGCAGGGCACGCACCACCCGCCCGTTATGCCGCAACGTGATCGCCACATCAAAACGCGACAGCGCAATGCGTTTGGCCAGCTCCTCGACATGGCCGAACTCGGTCTTTTCGGTACGCAGGAACTTGCGCCGTGCCGGCGTATTGAAAAACAGGTCACGCACCGTGACCGTGGTGCCGGTATTGTGCGCCAGCGGTGCCGGTTCGGACACGGCATCACTGCCGTCACCACTCACCCGCCATGCTGAATCTGCGCGCTGTTCGCGGGAGGCCAGTTCCAGCCTCGACACCGAGGCGATACTGGGCAGGGCCTCGCCGCGAAAACCCAGTGTTTCGATATGGCCGAGGTCGTCGGAGGTGGTGATCTTGCTCGTGGCATGACGCGCCAGCGCCAGCGCCAGATCCTCCCTGGCGATACCGGCACCGTTATCCCGCACACGGATCAGTTTTGCGCCGCCCTGCTCGATGTCGATTTCAATGCGCGTGGCGCCGGCATCCAGCGCGTTTTCCAGCAACTCCTTGACCACCGAGGCAGGCCGCTCAACGACTTCTCCGGCGGCAATCTGGTTGGCGAGCAGCGTGGGAAGACGCTGAATGCGACGCTCTGCCGCTACCGTCTTCACCGTATCGTTGCGATCTTCAAGCACTGATTCCTGATCCACGCCGTCCTGCTCCTCATTCATCCCGGGTCGTTCATACGAGGCCCCAGTATAAACAATGCGGCCCGGCACTGCCCGTGCCGGTCAGGGAATTGAGAAAAACAGGGGGGAAATCAGCCTTCGCGGCCGGAAGGAATATGCAGTACCTGCCCGACCCGAACCGTGTCGCCGCGCAGGCTGTTCACGTTCTTGATGCTCGCCACGCTGACCTTGTAACGGGAGGCAATCCCGGACAGCGTATCGCCACGGGCAATGATATGCCTGCGTGCGGCAAACAGCGTGCCTTCCGGTGCATTCTTCGCAAAATAACCGCGCACACCGGCAAGGATTGATTTTGCCACCTTGCGCTGGTGCGCCTTGCTCTTCAGGCGTCGCTCATCGACCGGGTTGGAAATAAACGCGGTTTCGATGAGCATGGAGGGAATATCGGGTGATTTGAGCACGGCGAAACCGGCCTGCTGGACGGTGCTCTTGTGCGTCCTGCCCATCCCCCTGAGCGATCCCAGTACAAAATCCGCCGCCTCCAGACTCGACTCCAGCGTCGCGGTCTGGGACAAATCCAGCAGTACCGACGCCAGCACCTCGTCCTTGTCTTCCAGACTGACACCACCGATCAGATCGGAAGCATTCTCCTTGTCGGCAAGAAAGCGCGCAGCCTCATCGGTGGCGCCGTTCTGCGACAGCACATACACCGACGTGCCGCTGACCCGCCTGTCCTTGAAGGCATCGGCATGGATCGATACGAACAGGTCCGCCCTGTTGTCGCGGGCGATCTGTGTGCGCTTGCGCAGGCTCAGGAAATAGTCGCCCTTGCGAATCAACAGCGGTTTCATGCCGCGTTCCTTTTCGACCAGCGCCGCCAGTTCCTTCGCAATGCCCATCACCGCATGTTTTTCATAGCTGCCCCGGTAACCGATGGCACCGGGATCCTCGCCACCATGCCCGGCATCAATGGCAATCACCAGGTCACGCATGCCGCCGGCGACGGGCGCCTTTTTTACCGGCCGTGTTTTTTTCACCGCTTCCGTGCGGCTTTTCGCCGCGCTGTTAGCGGATGTCCCGCCGGTATCGGCGACTGCACGGGTCGAAACTGTACTGGCTGGAACCTGTTTTTCTGTGGACTGCGGTTTCTTCTCAATGACAGCAGGCGTGGCCTTTTCAGCCGCCACCGTCCTGCCTGCAGGTTGCTTCGGATACAGATCCACCACCAGACGGTGGCCATACTGATTATAGGGTTTGAGCTGAAAGGTCTTGTAACTGACGGGCTGATGCAGATCCAGCACCATGCGCAATTTTTTGTTTTTGTGATAGCCGGTGCGGACTTTTTTAAGCACGCGATCTTCAGCGGAGACACGCATTGCATTACGTTTGGCGAGCGAACCACCCATCACGTCGATGACCAGACGCTCGGGGTTATGCATACGGAAGGTTTTGTAACGCGCCGAAGCACTGAGATCAAAGACCACACGGGTATTATCCGGTGCCTGCCAGGCACGCATGCCCTGCACGATCACCGTATCTGCCAGCAGCGGAAAAGACAGTAATAAACCCGTCAATCCCGCCAGCAATGCGTTCCTTGTTCCGGACATGCCGTTCCCTGTGAGTATTTTCCGCAACAAATACCCCATTTTTAATATAAATGCAAGAATTCCATAAACATACAAGGTAAAGCTGAGTTCAAACTTCACAAGTCGATGTTAATCATCATCCCTGAATGCCTGCAGGGCGGTCAGCAAGGCCGTCATGCCCGGCGCCTGCCCGACCCCGGCAGCACCCTCTTCAATAACGTTAATTAGCACACGGCGTGCCAGACCGTCATATTCGATATAGATATCCAGATCGGCACCGGGCAGGATGCCTTCCCCCCGCTCCGGCCATTCGACCAGACTGACATCATCGTCGGTCAGCAGGTCGCGAATGCCAATATATTCAAGCTCTTCGGGATCGGTGAGACGATAGAGGTCAAAATGATGCACCCGGATATCCGCCAGTTCGTAGGTCTCGACCAGTGTGTAGGTCGGACTCCTGACCCTGCCCTCATGACCAAGCGCCCGCAGAAAACCGCGCGTCAGCGTCGTCTTTCCGGCACCCAGCTCACCATGCAGGTGAATCACCCTGCCTGCCCCCTGTCGTCTCGCGAACACCGTGGCCAGGCAGGCGCCAAAGGCCTCCATGGCCTCGGCAGAGTCGATACGGTAGACCGTTGGCGGCGGCGTTTCGCTCATCACAGCCGCTGATCAGGATTGGCCAGCCAGCGCAATTCGGCGATAACATGCCGGGCCAGCATGCCGCGCTCACCGTCCCGGGCGGCGCCGTCAGCCGCCGCGGCGTGCAGGCACACACCCAGTCTTGCTGCATCGACTCCGGACAGGCCCTGCGCCCGTAAACCGGCAATCACGNNACCACTGGCCATGCCCGGATTACCGTCACTGCAGACACTGAGCCTGCCGGCACTGCCGACCAGCGTACCGGCCCCCTTCAATACCGTGACCCCGCCAAAGCGCTCCTGCAACAGGCCGGCGGCCTCGAAGCGGTTCTGCTGCACGGTTGCCGTCGAGCTTGCCAGCAGTCGCGTCGCCTCACCGGGATGCGGTGTCAGTATCCAGTTACGCCGCGTCAGCGGCTCTGCCGCCAGCAGATTGAGTGCATCGGCATCCACGACCAGCGGCCATTCACCACTGTCCATCACCGCCGACAACAGGCGTTGAGACCAGCCTGTCTGCCCCAGACCGGGGCCGATGGCCACCACGTCGGCACGCGCCAGCAGGGGCCGCAATTCAGCCGCACTGTCAACACCGTGCGCCATGACCTCGGGGCAGGCCTGGCTGATCAGGGCGGCATGTTCGGGGCGTGTCGCCACCGACACCAGCCCGGCGCCGACCCGGCCCGCCGCTTCGGCCGCCATGCGCACCGCACCGGACATGCCGTGATCACCGCCTATCACCAGCACATGGCCGTGATCGCCCTTGTGGGCGCAGCGCGACCGCGCCGGCAACAGCGACGCCGCCAGGCTTTTATAATCAATGCGCTCCGCTGCAGGCGTTATGTGATCATAGACCGGCGCCGGCACATCAAGGTCGTCAAAAATGATCGCCCCGCAATAATCCGGCCCCTCGCCGGTCAGCATGCCCTGCTTGACGCCAATGAAGGTCACCGTGATATCGGCCTGCACCGCGACGGAATCGTCGGGCGGCACACCGCAATCTGCATCCAGCCCCGACGGCATGTCGATGGCCAGCACGGGTACGCCTGCCTCATTGATCGCCTCGATCGCATCACGAAACGCACCACTCACCGCACGATCCAGCCCGGTACCGAGCAGGGCATCGACAATGACATCGGCCTGCTCCGGCATCACCGCCCCGATATCCTGCTGTGGCACAACCCCGGCCTGGATCATCGTCTCCCGGGCCGCGCCGGCATCGCCCTGCAACTTGCCGATGGCGGCCAGCATCAGCACATGCACATCGAAACCGGCCTTGCGCGCCAGGGCGGCCACGACAAATCCGTCACCACCATTATTGCCGCCCCCGCAACACACCACGATGCGTCGCGCAGTCGGCCAGCGTTCGCGAAGCACAGCAAAGGCGCGCTCACCGGCCCGCGTCATCAGTGTCAGGCCGGGAATACCATACTCCTCGATTGCGATACGATCGAGCTCGCGTACCTGCGTGGCGGTATAGAGATTCTGCGGTAATCCATTCATATCAATCGGCAACCCTGGTTATGAAGACCGTACGCGCTTTCACCATACGCGTTATCATAAGCGACATGGATAAAAGAGCGAAATTCGCTGACCACGACCTGTCTGCTTCACTCGTGAAGGACCTGCATCACTGGGCCGGGCAACTCGGTTTCCAGCAGCTTGGCATCAGTGACATCGCGCTCGATGAACACGAGGCCTTTTTGCAGGACTGGCTGAAAGCAGGCCTGCACGGTGAGATGGACTACATGGCGCGCCACGGAACAAAACGCGCACGTCCGGATGAGCTGGTGCCGGGCACGATGCGCGTGATCTCGGTACGCATGGACTATCTGCCCGAAGAGGAACAGACACCGGATCATTTACTTGATGATCCGGGCCGCGCCTATGTCTCGCGCTATGCGCTGGGCCGCGACTATCACAAGGTATTGCGCGCACGCCTGCAAAAGCTGGCAAAAAAAATCGAGGACATCATTGGACCGTTCGGCTACCGGGTGTTCGTCGACAGTGCGCCGGTACTGGAAAAGGCGCTGGCGGAAAAAGCCGGACTGGGCTGGATCGGCAAACACACCAACCTGATCAACGGCAGGGCCGGTTCCTGGTTTTTTCTCGGCGAGATCTACACCGACCTGCCCCTGCCCGTCGATACAAAGGCAGAGAACCATTGCGGTTCCTGCACACGTTGTATCGATGTCTGTCCGACCCGCGCCATTATTGCCCCGTATCGTCTCGATGCCCGCCGCTGCATCTCCTACCTGACCATCGAACTGCGCGGCGCGATTCCGCTTGAGCTGCGCCCGCTGATCGGCAACCGCATCTACGGCTGTGACGACTGCC
>JABAHQ010000155.1_pt5 | contig 10960 bp, 9 predicted proteins | sample 7062091 | NCBI WGS metagenome assembly JABAHQ01 (sample SAMN14534359, study PRJNA622989) | marine sediment metagenome | biome: marine biome [ENVO:00000428]; feature: marine pelagic biome [ENVO:01000023]; material: deep marine sediment [ENVO:00002113] | place: India: Gulf of Kutch | collected...
CGCGGCTCACCCCCGCTCGCGCATGAGGCGCGCCTTCTGGCGCTGCCAGTCCCGTCTCTTCTCGCTCTCGCGCTTGTCGGGCTTGCGCTTGCCGCGGGCCAGCGCCAGCCGCATCTTGGCGATGCCGCGCTCGTTGAAATAGACCGAGAGCGGGACCAGCGTATAGCCGCCGCGCTGGACCTGTCCGATCAGCCGGTTCAGCTCGCGCCGGTGAACGAGCAGCTTGCGCAGCCGGCGCGGCTCGTGGTTCATGCGGCTGGCCGCCTCGTAGGGCGCGATGTGCATGTTGCGCACGAACAGCTCGCCGTCCTGCTCGTGGGCATAGGCCTCGTTGATCGAGCAGCGGCCCTGGCGCAGCGACTTGACCTCGCTGCCGGTCAGCACCAGGCCGGCCTCCAGCGTGTCCTCGATGACGTAGTCGTGGCGCGCCCGCCGGTTCTGCGCGACGATCCGTTTCGCGCCCGCGGACATGTTCGCTTCGGCCGAACCCTCAGTTGATCAGGCCGGCATGGACCATGGCCTCGCGGACCCTGGTCTCGGTCTCCGGGCGCACGCTCACCAGCGGCAGGCGCACGCGGTTGCGGCACAGGCCGAGCAGGCTCGCGGCGCACTTGACGGGCGCCGGGCTGCTCTCGAGAAACAGTGCCTGGTGCAGCGGCATCAGCCGGTCGTTGATCCGTGCCACCGCATCGAGATCGCCGCGCTGCCACGCCTCGTGCAGGTCGGCGCACTGGCGCGGCGCCACGTTGGCCGTCACCGAGATGCAGCCGTGCCCGCCCTGCGCCAGGAACGGAACCACGGTGGCATCCTCGCCCGAGAGCTGGGTGAAGCCCGCGCCCATGGCCGCGCGGGTCTTGGCCGGACGGGTCAGGTCGAGGGTGGCGTCCTTGACGCCCACGACGTTCGGCAGCTCGGCCAGACGCGCCATGGTTTCGACAGACATGTCGACAACGCTGCGCCCGGGAATGTTATAGATGATGATCGGCACCTCGACCGCGTCGTGGATCGCCTTGTAGTGCTGGTACAGGCCCTCCTGCGTCGGCTTGTTGTAGTACGGCGTCACCACCAGGGCCGCGTCCGCGCCGGCGTCCTTGGCGTGCCGGGTCAGTCCGATGGCCTCGTCGGTCGAGTTGGATCCGGTTCCCGCGATCACGGGCACCTTGCCCTTGGCCACCTCGATGCACAGCTCGGTGACCCGCATGTGCTCTTGATGCGACAGGGTCGGCGACTCGCCCGTGGTGCCGCAGGGCACGACCGCGTGGCTGCCCTGCTCGATCTGCCATTGGACGAACTTCTGGAACGCGGCTTCATCGACCCGGCCATTGCTAAACGGCGTGATGAGGGCCGCCATGGAGCCCTTGAACATGGGGTCGGACATGGGACCTCCCAGTTCCAGCGGTTGCTCCGCGCGCGGACCCGAAAGCCCGCGAGTCTCGACCATAGCCGCTGGGCCGGAGCGCGGCAAGGTTGCCGGGCTCGCGCTCGCCCCGGGGGCTGTGGCCTCCCGTCAATGCCTGTTAAACTTTTTAAACTTTCGGCCGCTAGTTTCCTCCGATTGGGCCAACCGTTCGTGATTTGGACGCCATCGTGACCTGGACACCATGAGGAGGGGGCTGCGGATCGCCGTCTTCGTCGCCTACGCGACGGGGACGTCCGCCTGGGCGCACCAGGTGGGCGACCCCATCGTGGCCGATGAGCCCCTGCTCTCGGCGGCGGAGCGCAAGGTCTACCGCGAGGCCTTCCGCAAGCTCGACAACAAGCGCTTCCGCCAGGCCCGGACACTGGCGCGAAAGGCGAAGGAGCGCCTGCCGGCCAAGGTGATCCGCTGGGCGGAGCTGGCCGGTGACCGGCCGCGCGGCAGCTTCGAGGACCTGGCCCGCTTCCTCGACGACAACCCGCACTGGCCGGGTCAGGCCGCCCTCCTGCGCAATGCGGAACTGCTCATGCCCGCCGACCTGACGGATGGGCGCGTGCTCGCCTGGTTCTCGGCCCGCCCGGCCACGACGTCCGCCGGCGCGGTGCGCCACGCGGAGGCCCTGATGCGCGCCGGCCAGAGAGCGCGCGCGACCGCGTTGCTGCGGGCGAGCTGGATCGAAATGGATTTCCCGCGGCGCGAGGAGCGGGCCTTCCGCAAGCACTACGCCAAGCTGTTGCGCCGGCAGGACGAGCTGGCTCGCCTGGAGCGGCTTCTCTGGGAGCACAAGTCGCGCCCCGCCAAGCGCCAGGCCCGGCGCCTGGGCCGGGCCTACGTCGCCCTCGCCGAGGCCCGCCTGCGGCTCGCCCGCATGGGCCCGGGCGTGGACCGCGCGATCCGGCGCGTGCCCAAGGAGCTCAGGAACCACCCGGGCCTGGTCTACGAGCGGGCGCGCTGGCGCCAACGCAAGGGCCGCTACGAGGACGTGATCGAACTGCTCGACCCGCCGAACCCCGCGGCCCCGCATCCCGAGCGCTGGTGGCCACTGCGCAAATGGGCGGCGCGGCAGGCCTTCTTCAACGGCGACATCTCGCTCGCCCACCGCATCGCGGGCGCGCACGGCCTGGAGGCGGGCCTGGGGTTCGCCGAGGGCGAGTGGCTGGCCGGCTGGATCGCCCTGCGCTTCCTCGCCGAGCCGGAGCGGGCCTACGCGCACTTCACGCACCTCAACAGAGGCGTCACCTCGCCGATCAGCCTGGCCCGCAGCGCCTACTGGGCCGGCGAAGCGGCCTGGGCGATGGACAAGCGGGATCCGGCGGGCGGCTGGCTCGACATCGCGCGCACCCGGTATGCCGAGGCGGCCGAGTTCGGCACGACCTTCTACGGCCAACTGGCGGCGCGGCGCCTCGGCCGGCCGATCGGGATCCGCGACGAGCGAGCGCAGCCGCCCACTGCCGAAGCCAGGGCCGCCTTCGACCGGCGCGAGTTGGTGCGCGTCGCGCGCATGCTCGGCGAGCTCGGCGAGGTCAAGCTGCACGAGCGCTTCCTGCTGCACCTGAAGGTCCTGGCCGACAGCGCCACGGATTACGCCCTCGTCGCCGAGCTGGCGCGCGAGCAGGGCCGCGCGGACATCGCGGTGCGCGCGGCCAAGGACGCGCGCAGCGACGGCGTCATACTGTACGACGAGCTGTTCCCTTCGCACGAGCTGGCCGAGGCGCAAAGCCTGGAGCCGGCGCTCGTCCTGGCCGTGATCCGCCAGGAGTCCGGCTTCTACGACGGGGCGATGAGCCGGGCCGGCGCCCGCGGGCTCATGCAGATCATGCCGCGCACGGCCAAGCGCATGGCGCGCCGGATCAAGGTCCGCTACAGCCGCAAGAGGCTGCTCACCGACCCCCGGTATAACCTGCGCCTGGGCCAAGCCTACTTGTCCGACCTGAGCCAGAGATACGGCGGCTCCTACGTGCTCGCGCTCGCCGCCTACAACGCCGGCCCGGCGCGGGCCAATGGCTGGATCAAAATCTTCGGCGACCCGCGCGACCCGGACGTCGATCCGGTCGACTGGATCGAGAGCATCCCCTTCGACGAGACCCGCAACTACGTGCAGCGGACCCTTGAGAGCCTGGTCGTGTACCGCCGGCACCCGGGCGTGGCGGACGGCCAACCCGTGCTCCGGCGCGATGGGGTCGCGCTCAAATCCTGGGCCAGGCAGCCGCACCCGTCCGATCTTTCCTGTTGCCTTTAGCCGTGCGAGGCGCTTGCCTTAGCGCCGAAACGACGTGCGAAGACCGCACGCGACATTTTAGAGGGGGGAGTGATGGGCCATCCTGCTTTCGTCGATATCGGCGCCTGCGTCTTCGACGCCTACGGCACGCTCTTCGACGTCCACTCCGCGGTCGGGCGCGGCGGCGGCGCGCTGGGCGACAAGGCCGACAGGGTCTCGGCCCTGTGGCGGCAGAAGCAGCTCGAATACACCTGGCTGCGCAGCCTGATGGGCCAGTACGTCGACTTCTGGCAGGTGACCGGCGACGCCCTCGACTACGCGCTGGCGGCCAACGGGGTGGACGACCCCGGGCTGCGCCAGGGCCTCATGGACCTCTACCTGAGCCTGGACGCCTATCCGGACGTCAAGGACGCGTTGGGCCGGCTGCGCGAGGGCGGCAAGACCACCGCGATCCTGTCCAACGGCGCCCCCGCCATGCTGCAGGCCGCGGTGGACTCGGCCGGGCTGGCCGAGTGCCTGGATGCCACGCTGTCGGTCGAGGAGCCGCGCATCTACAAGCCCGACCGCCGGGTCTATCAACTGGCGGTGGATCGCCTGGGCGTGCCGTCCGGGCGCATCTGCTTCGTCTCGACCAATGCCTGGGACGCCTGCGGCGCGGCCAATTTCGGCTTCACCGTGGCCTGGCTCAATCGCTTCGGGCAACAGGCCGAGCGCCTGCCCGGCACGCCCGCCGCCGTGATCGCCACGCTCGCCGAGCTGCCCGCGCTGCTCGGGCTCTAGCGCCCATGGTGCGCGCGGCCGGCAACCAGCGAGACTGGACCTATCGCGAGCGCACCTACAGTGCGCGCAACGGGCTGCGCCTCCAGTACCGCGACTACGGCGATCCGCTCTCGCCCGGCACGCCGGTCGTCTGCCTGAGCGGCCTGACCCGCAACGCGAAGGACTTCCACGTCCTGGCCAGCCGCCTGTCGGCGCGCCGCCGGGTGGTCTGTCCCGACTACCGCGGCCGCGGCCGCTCGCAGTACGATTCCCAGTGGCGCAACTACCACCCGAAGGTGATCCTGGACGACGTGGTTCAGCTTCTCGCCGCCAACAACCTGCACCGCGTGGTCGTGTGCGGCGTCTCCTTCGGCGGCTTGCTGGCCATGGCGCTGGCCGTGGCGGCGCCGAGCGCGCTGGCCGGGGCGATTCTGGACGACGTGGGACCGGCCGTGGAACCGGCCGCGGCCAAGCAGATCCTCGACTACGTCTCAACCGACCGGCCGCAGCCAGACTGGGCGGCCGCGACCGCCGAGGTCCGAGCGCGCTTCCCCGACCTGTCCTTCACGAGCGAGCAGGGCTGGCGCCGTTTCGCGCAAGCGACCTATCGCGAGGGCGCGGATGGCCGGCTCCACTTCGACTGGGACGTCAATCTGACCCGCCCGTTCAGGCAAGGGCGCGAGCGCCCGCGCGACTGTTGGCCGCTGTTCCGGGCCCTCGGCCGCGTGCCGGTCCTGGCGATCCGCGGCGGCCGCTCACAGGTGCTGGGCGAAGAGACCTTCGCCCGCATGGCGCGGGAGAAGCCGGATCTCGTGCAACTGACCCTGCCCGGCGTCGGCCACGTGCCGACGCTCGAGGAGCCCGAAGCGGAGCGTGCGGTCGATGAGCTCCTGGCCCGGATCGACGGCTGAGCCCCTGGACGCGGCCCCGCCGACCTTCGCCGACATCGAGGCCGCGGCCGAGCGCCTCGAGGGCCAGGCGGTGCGCACCCCGCTCCTGCAATCGCCGGCGCTCAACGAACGCCTCGGCGGCCGGGTCCTGCTCAAGGCGGAGACGCTGCAGCGCACCGGCTCCTTCAAGTTCCGCGGCGCCTACAACCGGATCAGCCGGATCCCGGCAGGCGCGCGCGCGGCCGGCGTCGTCGCCTACTCCTCCGGCAACCATGCCCAGGGGGTGGCGGCGGCGGCAGCGCTCCTCGGCGTGCCGGCGACCATCGTCATGCCCAGGGACGCGCCCGCCATCAAGCTGGACAACACGCGCGGCTACGGCGCGCAGGTGGTGCTCTACGACCGCCTCACCGAGGTGCGCGAGAAGATCGGCGCGGCCATCGCGGCCGAGCGCGGCGCCACCATCGTGCGCCCCTACGACGACCCGGCGATCATTGCCGGCCAGGGCACCTGCGGCCTGGAGATCGCGCGGCAGGCCGCGGGGGCGGACCTGGACGCGCTCCTGGTCTGCTGCGGCGGCGGCGGCCTGAGCGCCGGTTGCGCGCTGGCGCTCGCCGAGCTGAGCCCGCAGACCAAGATCTACAGCGTGGAGCCCGAAGGCTTCGACGACACGGCCCGATCGCTTGCCGCGGGTGAGCGCCTCGGCAACGACCCCGCGGCGCGCTCGTTCTGCGACGCCCTGCTTGCGCCGAGCCCGGGAGAGCTCACCTTCGCCATCAACCGCCGCCTGCTGGCAGGCGGCCTGGCGGTCAGCGACGCCGAGGTCGCGGCCGCCATGGGCTACGCCTTCCAAACCCTGAAGCTGGTGGTCGAGCCGGGCGGGGCGGTCGCCCTGGCGGCCCTGCTTGCGGGCCGGCTGGAGGCGCGCGGCAAGACCGTCGCGCTCACCCTTTCGGGCGGCAACGTCGACCGGGAGACCTATCGCAGGGCGCTGGACGAGGGGACGCGCCGGTAAGCCGGCGGCCCGGCGCGATCGGGCTCTGCGTTGAGCGGCGGAGCGACCGGCCGCTCAAGCAGCCGGCGGTTTCGGCGGGTGCGGGGTCGAGCCGGGCCCGGAGCCGTCGGACCTCTGGCCCGCCTTCTCCGCGCTCGCCGGCGCGCCCGATCGCTCGGCCGCCGCGACCGCGGCCGGGCGCCCGCCGGCGTCGATGGCCTTGTCCAGCTGGCTGAGCTTTCCGGCCAGGGCGGCGCCCGCCTCCATGGAGATCGACTGGTGCACCACGTCGCCCTCGACCTCCGCGGTCTTGGCCAGCATGACCGAATTGGCTTTCACCTCGCCGAGGACCGCGCCGTAGATCCGCACGTCCTCCGCCATGAGCACACCCTTGACCCTGGCGCCTTCGCCGACGGTCAAGGACCGGCTCCTGATGTTGCCCTCGACGGAGCCGTCGATCTGGACGTCGCCGCGGCTGTTCAGGTCGCCGACGATCTCGAGATCGGCGCTGATGATGGACGGCACGCCCGCGCCGGGCGCGCTCGCGCGGCTCGGCGCAACGTCCTGCGGCGGCACCGGGGTCCCCGGCACCTTGCTACTCTTTGAAAACATATCTGCCTGCCTTGAGGAACTTCAGCGGGTTGTGGGTGGCTGCACGGTACCGGACCTCGTAGTGGACGTGCGGCCCGGTGCTGCGCCCGGAACTGCCCAGCAATCCGATCTTCTGGTGGTGCTCGACCTCATCACCGGCCTTGACCAGGATCTTGCGAAGGTGGGCGTAGCGCGTGCGAATGCCGTGCCCGTGATCGAGCTCGATGACGCGCCCGTAGCGCCCGCGCCAGCCGGCGAACACGACCCGCCCGGGCGCCGTCGCATAGATCGCCGAGCGCATCGGCGCCACGAAGTCCACGCCGTGGTGCCGCGCCTTGCGCCGGTTGACCGGGTCGCGGCGTTCGCCGTAGCCGCTGCTGATGCGGTACTGGTCGAGCGGCGCCGTGAGCGGCAGCGCCGCCATCACGTCCTGCAAGGCGGACCAGCGGTCGAGCTGCCGGTCGAGCCGGTCCACCGTGCTGGCAAGCTGCTGCCCGGGCGCGGCCTCGGCGGCAGGCACGAACGGCCCGCCCTGCCCCGGCCGGGCGGTGTCCGCGTCCGAAATCATCACCTCGACGTCCAGGCCCGTCATCGCGACCGTCCTCTCCATGACGTCGACGCTGAGCCTGGCCCGCTCGTTCAGCCGCTCGATGACGCTGTGCTCGGCCTCGCGCAGAGCGATCAGGCGCTGTTCCAGCCCGCCGACCCGGCGCTCGAGAACGTCGCGCTCTTGGCGCAGCGCCTCGCCCTGATCGCTCGCCCGCGCCAGCGAGGCGCTGAGGCCGCTGATCCGCTCCTCCAACTCGGCGCGCCGGGCAAAGGCCGCGCCCAGATCCTGCTCCAGCCCGGCGACGCGCGCGTTGAGGCGCGCCTTCTGCGCCTGCAGCTGCCTGCCGGCGGCCTCGGAGGTGTCCAGCTTTCGCCCCAGGGCCGCCACCTCGCCCTCGAGTCCCTGCTTGGCTGCGCTCAGCCGGGTCAGTTCGCCCTCCAGCTCGCTGAGCCTGTCGACGAGCCGCTCGCGCGCCGCCGCGACCTCGTCCCGTTCGGCCCTCGAGCTCTCGAGCATGTCCCGGACATGCGCGAGCTGCGACTGCAGGGTGATGTTTTGCCCGGCGATCTCGAGCAGTTCGCCCTCGAACTGCCGCATCTTGGCGCGCAGACCTTCGCGCGCGATCATGACCCGGGCGTGCTCGGTCTCGGAATTCTTGAGCCGCCCCTGGATCGTCGCCAGGTCCTTGCGCTCACCCGGCGTCTGCTCGAGCAGCGACAGCAGGTAGGCCTGGTTGTCCTCCAGGTCCTTGGTGATTCTGGAGAACTGATCGTGATATTCGCCGACCTCGGCCAGGAGATCGAGATAGGCCAGCTTGTGCTGCGCGATCTCCCGGTCCTTTCCGGCGAGCAGGACCCTGTGCACGACGTAGCTGCCGGTGGCGTAAAGGCTCCATGCAATGACCAGGACCGCGCCGCAGGCCGCGATCCGCTGCGCGCGAACCGTGAAGCGCAGATGGCGGAAGCGGTCGCCGGAGCGGAAGAACACCTCGCGCGGGACGAACGCGCGGTCGATGAAGGTCGCGACGGAACGCGGAACGACGGCGCGTTCCACGAAGGCCGCTACGAAGCGCCGAACCCCATCCAAAGTCACCCGACCGTCTCTCCCATCACCGCACCCGGCCGCACTCGATGCGGGCCGGCCACACGCCACATCCGCGGGGACCGGCCAGCGGGATGGCGCAGCGCACATCCTCGTCCCGCCCGGTCTGGTTCCCGACTGGCGGGAAAAGCGTTTCGGGGTGCCCATTTCGGCCACTCGTTTCCCGGTGGCCATGAAACGGGCCCGACAAGTGCTGATCGGCCCCGCGTTTCTTGACGAACAGCGTATCGGCTGGACTGTAACAAGACAAGTCTTAAGCAGTTCCAAACGCCCGGTCCGCTCCCGATCATGGGCGGCCTATGAACTTATAATATTGCAATATATCAAAAGCTTACTAACCATCACTTGCAAATCAACTTAAATATGACTTGGGCTTCTGGAGCGCGCCCGTCCCCCGCTTGCGGCACCGCGCCGCCGGCCCCTGCGGGCGGCTTCGCCACCGCCGAGTCGCGCCGAGCCGGCGGCCCGTGCCCCGGCCCGTTCGGCGTGTCAGCCCCCGTTGGCGGGCGCGCGCTCGGTGTCCCGCCGCTCGGCGCGCTCGCCCCTGCCTGGAGGCGCGAGCACGAACGTGCTGTCGACATAATCGAGGATCTGCGCCACGCATTCCTCCACGGAACGGTTGACCGTGTCGACCGTCAGCTCCGCATGGGAGGGCGGCTCGTACGGCGCCGAGACGCCGGTGAAATCCCTGATCTCGCCGGCCCGCGCCCGCTTGTACAGGCCCTTGGGGTCGCGCCGCTCGCAGGTCTCAAGGTCGGCGTCGATGAAGATCTCGTGGAAGGCCTCGCCGGCCGAGCGCCGGGCCCTGTGGCGGTCGGCCCGATAGGGCGAGATGAAGGCGGTGATGCAGATGAAGCCGGCGTCGGCGAACAGGGCGGCCACCTCGCCGACGCGGCGGATGTTCTCCGCGCGGTCTTCCGGCGAGAAGCCCAGGTTGACGTTCAGGCCGCGGCGCACGTTGTCGCCGTCGAGCACGTAGACGTGGTAGCCCTTCCTGAACAGGTGCTGCTCGACCTCCATGGCCAGCGTCGACTTGCCGGCGCCGGACAGCCCGGTGAACCACAACACGCCGCCGTGGTGGCCGTTGCGCTGGGCCCGGCTGGCCGCCGCGACCCGGTGTTCCACGTTGCTGACGTTGGTGGCCCGGACCTCGAGGGCGCGGCGCTGATCGGGGTAGCCCTCCATCGAGACGACGCCGCCGGCCACGATGCCCCCATCGTCGAGCAGGATGCATCGGCCGCAGCGCGCCAGGTCGCGGTGCTCGTCGAGAGCGAGCACGCGACGGCTGCGCAGCACCACCTCGGCCCCGGCGTATCCCTCCACCCGGTTTCCGGGACGCTTGGCCAGGGTCTCGATGTCGACGACCCCCTCGATCGACTGGACCGTGACCGCGCCGCCCTGGGTGGCAAGCTTGACATGGTAGCCCCTGCCGAGCTCGAGCGGCGCCCGGCCGAGCCACAGCAGACTGGCCCGGAACACCGTGGTCAGCCGCGGCGGGTGCGCCTCGTGGCTGGCGACCTCGCCCCGCTCGATCAACAGCGGCTCGTCGAGAGTGACGCCGACAGGCTCCCCGGCCGCGGCCTCGGTGCGCGGCGAACCGTCGCCGCTCGCCGCGATCGAGCGGACCCGCGCGACCTTGTTCGACGGCAAGAACAGCAGGCGCTCGCCGAGGCGCAGCACGCCGCACCGGACCCGGCCGAGCAGGACCCGCCGGCCCTCGACCTTGTCCACCTCCTCCACCGGGAAGCGCAGCGGCTGATCCGACGGCGCGCTCACTCCGCGCGCGCCATCGAGCGCTTCCAGGACGCTCGGCCCGTCGTACCAGGCCATCCTGTCGGAGCGCTGGCTCACGTTGCCGCCGTCGCCCAGCGAGACCGGCACCACGGGCGCCGGCGCCATCCCCATCCTTTCGAGGTAGCCGGCGACGTCGCGCGCGATCTCGGCGAAGCGAGGCGCCTCGAACTCGGCCGCGTCCGCCTCGGCCACCGCCACCGCGACCAGGGGCACGCCCAGCAGATGCAGAAGATAAGCATAGCCGCGCGCCTCGCCCGCGAAGCCCGCATGGGCGTCCACCACGAGGATCGCGGCCTCCGCGCCGGCCGCGCCGTGGGCGGCGTTTTCCAGCACCGCGCCCTGGTCGCGCGCCTCGACGAGCGCATGGGCGCGCCGCACCGCGCCGGACAGGCACTCCGCCAGCGCCGACTTGGCGTGCCCGTCGGGGCCCGCGACCATGACCCTGAGCGGCCCATCGAGGGGCGCATGCGCGCCGCCGCCGGTCCCGGGCCCGGCCGCGCTCATCGGCCCCCGTCCCGCAAGACCTGCGCGAGGCGCCGGCCGGCCACGCTCCGGGCCGCGCCGGGCCGCGCACGCTCCCATGCCTTCGCCCTGTCCATCTCGGCGCTCGTCTCCTCGCGGTGCCGGGCCGCGCCCGAGGCTCGCGGCC
>JABAHQ010000685.1_pt3 | contig 10956 bp, 7 predicted proteins | sample 7062091 | NCBI WGS metagenome assembly JABAHQ01 (sample SAMN14534359, study PRJNA622989) | marine sediment metagenome | biome: marine biome [ENVO:00000428]; feature: marine pelagic biome [ENVO:01000023]; material: deep marine sediment [ENVO:00002113] | place: India: Gulf of Kutch | collected...
AGACGTTCTGCTCGCTTAAAACTCTTTTGCACGTTATTCGCTACTAAGAAAGGTCTAATTTGAATGCAAACGAGGTTAAACTGGTTCGAGTATACACCAGAGAAAAAGGGGGCATAATATTCGAAGACACTTTTCCCTTTGATGCAGAATTTGAAGTCGTGCTTGAAGCCAGAGCGGGAACAGCACTATTTGCTACTGGGGGAAGATTTGAGATTCAAGCTGTAGTTAGGGATTTAACAGATAATCGGGTTATTGTTCATAAGGGTACTTTGGGTCCAGGCAATTTTGGTGATAAGAACTGGCCTGCACCCAGCTTATTGACTGGTTGTCTAATTCCCGCACAAGGTCCCCAAAAAGAAGGTCATATTTATGAGGTGATAGCGACCCTGGCTTTTGGAACTGCAAATCCCAATATATCTTTTGTTAGAAGTCCTGTTTTTATTATTTGTAAACCATGAGCGGCACCAGGTAAATCGATTCCCTAAAATCTTGTTTTACTATGACTAATTCCGTAGGCATTGATGAGTCCGATTCCCCCAAACAGTAAAAACAAAATACCTATGGATTCCCAGGGAATAAGATCAGGATGGTGTCACTTTTTTCTTTGTGAAACCGCTTGTTTTTAGGTATGTTTCAATAAACTACTCTAACGAGCTCTCGAGCTCTGAGTAAAATTCACTCACCTTGTTACAATTTTTTTACTTGCCATTTAAACAGGTAATGACTATAATTAGCCTCACCTAATTCAAATCTACGAGGGATAGTATATTCATCTTATTGATTTAAAAAGGAGTTCAGCATGAAAAGACCTATTCCTCGCTTTTGTTAGATTTGTTAACTTCCAAAAGTTTACTCAATTTCATCTTTTCCATTGCAGATGAACCTATCCGACAAACATCTCGCCTTTAGCATCATTCATCTGTCATCAATTTCGTTAGATTTGATTAGTCTATTTGAGTAACGCTTAATTTATTCCTACGAGTCCGAACTGATCAAAGAGGTCCGTACGGGGATTTTTGCGGCTTGCCTTTTTCCAATAATGCGTTACTTAATTAGTTTGAAACTGAAGAGGAATTATCAAATGGTCAAAATCTATAAGTCTTTTTCCAATAGTTTAGCCTGTCAACTTATTGTTACTAAACTCTTAGCGTTTATACTTCTTACTATAGGAATAGAAGTCCAGGCTCAACCGAGCAATGATTATATGAACAATCAAATCATTATCAAATTAAAGCCAAGTGTAAAAGCCAGCAATATTGCCAACATGAAAGAAAGCCTCAAGGCTTCAGTTGTCAAAAAATTTACCATGATAGAGGCAGAGCTCTGGACCATCTCTGGAGTAACAGTTGAAGAGGTAATCAGCCGATATCAAGGGGATCCGCGCTTTGAATACATTGAGCCAAATTACAAGTTTTATACTTTCCAACCGAGCGTAAATAACCCCAAACAGACAATCCCAAATGATCCCGACTTTTCACAACTCTGGGGGCTGCATAATATCGAGCAAACAGATGGCAGGTCGGATGCAGACATCGATGCCCCTGAGGCCTGGAGTATTCAAACCGGAGGAGATGTGTTGATTGGTGTTATAGATACCGGTGTAGCTTGGCACCATGAGGACCTTGCGGAAAATATTTGGGTTAATCCGGATGAAATACCGGGCAATGGCATTGATGATGACAGCAATGGTTACATCGACGACGTCAGAGGCTGGGATTTTGTCAACAGAGATAACGATCCCGATGATGATCATGGTCATGGTACACATGTGGCGGGGACGATTGCCGCTGTTGGCAACAACCGCATAGGGGTGACTGGCGTCTGTTGGTCAGCACAAATCATGCCGCTTAAGTTTTTGGGGAATAGCGGTTCCGGCGTTGCCTCCGACGCAATTTTGGCTATAGAATACGCAACCAAGATGGGCGCCAAGTTGACCAACAATAGTTGGGGTGGCGTTGAAGACTCACTTTCCACCGCATTGAAAGAGGCTATCGTCGCTTCAGGAGAAGCCGGTATGCTCTTCATTGCCGCTGCTGGTAACGATGGTTCGAATAACGATGTTTCTCCTGTATTTCCCGCGAGCTATGAACTAGATAATATTATCTCCGTCGCTGCTGTTGATCATAACGATCGAAGATCTCGCTTCTCTAATTTTGGTAAAACCTCAGTTGACTTGGCAGCACCGGGTTCGAACATATATAGTACCCATACCTTTAATCGATATCGTTTTCTCTCTGGAACCTCCATGGCAGCCCCTCATGTGAGCGGTGTTGCTGCCCTAATTTGGTCGCAAAATCCAGACTTGACAAATTTACAGATCAAAAATAGGATTATGGCATCAGTAGATCCGAACCCATACTTCGAAGAAACAACAGTTTCCGGTGGACGACTGAATGCCTTGAAGGCATTAGCAGAACAAGATACAATACCGCCAAATGCGGTGACCGATTTAACTACTATTGCTCCGACTTCTAATTCAATCACAATCACCTGGACAGCCAGCGGAGATGACGGCAGCTCCGGCACGGCTAGTGTTTATGATATCCGCTATGCAGTCTTTCCAATTGATGCCAGTAATTTTGATTCCGCCACTGAAGTGTCAGGCGAACCAAAGCCGCAAGCGGCAGGATCTCAAGAAACATTTACAGTCACCGGATTGGAAGTCAATACAACCTATTACTTTGCGTTGAAAGTTTTTGATGAGTGGGGAAATAGCTCGCCAGTCTCTAACTCCACTTCAGCAACCACCCTGGGCGCGCCGGATATTGCTGTGTCCCCCAATTCTTTAAATGAGTCGCTAAGCCAAGGAGAAGAGATTACTCAGACCCTGACCCTCAGCAATGTGGGAGCTGGAACCCTGACATTTGATATTTCGGTTGAAGACCAGGGTGCAGCCAATGCCTCTACTCGAGTCAACCTATCAAGTTTTGCAGGAAAGAGCGCCAGCGATTTAAACAGAACAGTGACCAATAGGGAATTTGTTACCAGTCGAAAGTTGTCCGTTCAAGGAGGGTCCAATAATACAAAAGCAAGAGTTAGAGATACTGACTGGATTTTTAAAGTTCTCCAAGCAAATGAGGAAATCCCGGCTGGCGATCCTCTTCCAATAGCCGAGTCAAAGAATTCCCTAGTTTTCACATCAGCACCGCGGATGCCAGCTGATGAAATTTGGCGAAAACGTCAGCAAAGCTTATTATCAGCAGAGCCTACACATGCGGTGGTCCTGGATGGGATCGGTACACTTTCGGCAGATGTGCTCATGTGGGATGAACTTAATGCGAACTGGTCACTCTACGGAGATAAGGAGATCTTGATCGATTACTCCACGTTTCATAATATCGAAATAACTTATGACGGACTGGTCGCAAGTGGAGCTGACATGCTAGTTATCTCTGACAACTGGGATCCAACAGATTCTTATGGTCCTTTCTCAAAAGCGGAAGCCACGGCCATTGCGAGGTATGTTGACGAAGGTGCAGGTTTGTTCATATCAGCGGGTACCTTCAATAATGGTGAATTCCCAGACCTGCAGCACCAGGTTAATCATTTAGCTCCATTAGTTGGTTTGAGTGTGAATGAAACCTACTTTTGGAATGGGAACACTTATGGGGCACTGAATTTCATAGTTCCGGAACATCCAATATTGCGGAACATTTCAGAGCCATTTTCCAGTGGTTGGCAAAGTAAGACATTAGTCCCGTCCAGTGGAAGCTGGACACCTGAGATAATCACCACGGGCACATTAGTTGGTGTTTCAGAGAATGGACAAACAGCTTTAGTCGTTAATGGGGATCGGATTTTTCATGCAGGTTTACCGGAACATGAATCTGGTACCGATTCGGATAAGCAATTTATCTATAACGTGATTACGTTAGCCGGAAGTCAGCCTTCCTGGTTATCTGTTGACCCTTTTCAAGGCACGGTGCTTTCGGGGAGCAGTATAGAGATTGCCGTAACCTTCGATGCAACAGACCTGGATAAGGGGGATTATGAGGCAACTATTACTGTTACGAGCAATGATCCAGATCAAAGCCCATTCACCGTGCCTGTCAGTCTCAATGTGTCTGGAGGAGGACCGGGAGATCGGCCGGAATTAACATTGTGTGATTCTGAACTAGGTGGCATTATTGGCTCACAAGATACGGTATATATTTGTCTAAATGATGTGACCGGAAAAGACATCATTTCTTATCAAATGGTAGTGACATTTGATGAGCGCGTTCTGGATGCAGTGGGAGCAATAAGCAAAGGGACCATCTCAGAAGATTATGGTCCTCCAACTGTGAACACGGATGTAAATGGTGAAATTACGATAGCTGGATTTGGTACACAACCATTATCAGGCAGTGGAGCGTTGCTTGGTTTAGTCTTCAATGTGGTAGGCAATCCAGGAGAATCGACAGAACTTTGTATTCAGAGTGTAACATTCAATTCCGGAGAACCGGTGGCAGATATCCCCCGTCCTTGTTTGACTTATGGAGTTTTCAATAATTTTAATATAGCAGGGAAAGTCAGTTATGGAATCACAGGTGCTCCGATGTCAGATATATCTGTGAGTTTATCCGGTGGTGCCTCTGACAGACAAACTACCGATACCGGTGGTGATTATTTGTTTGGGGAGCTAGAGGGCGGGTTGAACTATACTGTGTCCCCCTCAAAAACAGGAGACTTTGATGTTAATTCTATTACTTGTTTTGATGCTGCACTCATAGCCCAGTTTGTCGTGGGCCTGAACAGCTTGACAGCGGAGCAGCAGAAGGCGGCGGATGTAAACGAGGATGGGTTCATCTTCACCTTTGATGCGGCGCTGATCTGCCGATTTGCTGTTGGATTACCCCCCTTTAATGAGAATGAACAAACAGGGCGGTGGCGTTTTGAGCCCAGGAATCGTTCATACACAGCTCTAAATTCGGATCACACGAGTCAAGATTTTGTTGCCATGCTCTTGGGCGAAGTAGATGGAAGCTGGAAACCTGAAACAGTAGCTAAGGAGACGGCAGCGTTTGAAAGATATGGGTATTGGAAGGATTTAGTAGCAAGTCCTGGTGAGCTAGTCAACCTTCCTTTGACCGTGGAAAAGGACGCTGACATTCTCTCTGTAGATATCGATTTTCAATATGACCCGAAAATTTTACGATTTGTGGAAGTTGCCAAAACAGACCTAAGTGAAGCGTTTCACGTGGTAACCAATGCCGAGCTTGGTCGATTGCGAGTAGGTGCCTATGGTACGGAAGCATTAAAAGCAGAAGGAACACTGCTGTTGTTGCAGTTTGAGGTTATTGGTAAGAATGGACAGCGGAGCTATCTGAATTTGGGACGCTTTCAAGTAAATGGCGGGTTGGTAAAAGATGCCGAGGCCGAGCTAGTGGTGGGTACGGCTACCGCCCAAATCCCGAAACAGTTTGCATTGGGTCAGAACTACCCCAATCCTTTTAACCCGGAGACAACCATCCGTTTTGACATACCGAACCTCAATGGGAAAAATGTAAACACACGTCTCTTCATTTACAAAGTTACAGGGCAATTGGTGCGCGTTTTAGTGAATGAGGAGAAGCCTGCTGGTTCTTATGAAATAAAGTGGGATGGCCGCGACAAGGCCGGACAATCGGTATCTTCCGGAGTTTACTTTTATAAATTGACCGCAGGGGATTTTACTGCCACGAGAAAAATGACATTACTCAGATAGAACAACTGCCTTAGGGAGGGAAAATGAGATTCCCAAAGATTTTGGTAACAACTTTTGGAATTGTAAGTTGGTCCTTTTCTTGGATCTATGGCCAAAATCCCATTGATGTATCAATTCCAAACGTGGATGGAGAAGAAAGCACAACCGTGGCAATTCCAATTGAAGTTGGGGATCTAACAGGCCGTAATGTGATCTCTTATCAAGCTGTTGTCACTTTTGACGAGAGCGTACTAGATGCGACTGGAGCTTCAAGTAGCGAAACTCTAACGGACTCTTTTGGGTCACCTACCGTGAATACAGATGTAGATGGTGAAATTACAGTAGGTGGGTTTGGGACTTCCCCACTAAGCGGTAGTGGTACGTTTGTCAACTTAATTTTCAATGTTGTCGGGCAACCGGGTGCGACGTCTAATTTGGATTTTGCTTCGTTTCTATTTAATTCCGGAAATCCGGCTGCCAATACGCAGGGGGGAATTTTTATTGTTAATTCCGTTGTGCCGGTAGAGCTTGTTTCTTTTTCCGCTGAAGTAAAAGAGAATTCGGTTAAATTGAAATGGGTTACTGTCAGTGAAACGAACAATTTTGGGTTTGAGATTCAAAAAAGCGCTGATGGAAAAGCGTTTTCAGAAATTGGGTTTCTGACAGGAAAAGGCACAACAACTGTCCAGCAGGAATACGTTTTCCATGATACAGATATCCAAGCGGGGGCTTTCTTTTACCGACTGAAGCAAATTGATACCGATGGCGCTTTTGAATACTCGAATATGCTAAGAGTAGAAATTAAGTTACCCGAAGCCTTTATATTAGGTCAAAACTTTCCTAATCCCTTTAATCCGGAAACACAAGTTAAATATGAGCTGCCTGTTTCATCCATAGTCACTTTGCGTATTTTTGATATGCGAGGACGAGAGATTAAAAAACTCGTGGACCACGTAGACAAGAGCGCAGGATATCATACCGTTTTATGGGACGGACGTGATAACTCCGGCAACTTGGTTGCCTCCGGCGTGTTTTTTTATTCTCTGATTGCGCAGCCTCGGCAAAGTGATGAGAAAACCTATTTTCAATCAAGAAAAATGATGTTGTTGAAATAAACAATGGCCTCATTAAGAATCATAATTCTAGTTGGTATCACTTTATTGGCAATGGCCGATTTTGCTTATCCACAGTCCATAAATGTTCGTTTACCAAGCGATGCTAGTGGTGAGCCTGATAATTCGGTAAACATTCCGATTGTGGTTGGAGACCTCACCGGGAGAGGTGTGATCGCCTATCAAGGTACCATTAATTATGACGAAAGTGTACTCGTTGCCACCGGGGCTTCCAGCGCGGGAACTTTATCAGGGGCATTTGGCCCCCCAACCGTGAATATTTCAAACAATGGTGAGATTAACGTCGGTGGCTTTGGCACCACAGCCTTAAGTGATAGCGGCACGTTGGTTAACTTAATCTTTGATGTTGTCGGACAATCCGGTGAGACGACCGATCTGATATTTGAAAATTTCGTATTCAATTCAGGAGATCCGCCAGCGAGTACTCAGGACGGCCAGTTTACAGTTTCTTTCCCAACCGACGTTTACGAGGAAATTTCAAAACCAAAAACTTTCCTGCTGAGACAAAATTATCCGAACCCGTTTAATCCAGAGACTGCCATCCCATTTGAGGTGCCAGTAGCATGGAACGAGCCAGTAAGATTGCAAATTTACAACGTATTAGGTCAGTCAATAAAAACACTAGTTGAGGGTGTAATGTCTCCAGGCAAGCATGTTATCATTTGGAACGGACGAGACGCTTCGGACGATCCGGTTTCCTCAGGTTTCTATTTTTACAAGATTCATTCAGGTGATTTTGTAGCGGTTAGAAGGATGCTGTTGGTCAAATAAAGATTGGCTCGGAGATTCCGAACGTCCATTCGCTAACTTCATCGCTGTCTTGATTATCCGGAAAGGGATTAGAGAGATAATTTATTGCCCAATATTAAAAATCTAACGTCCCTGTTGTTAAGTTACCAGTATTGTTTTATAGATTAACACAAATGAAATCCTTAGTTAGTTAGATTTTCTGTATTCGAAAGGTTTGCAATATAATTATTGATTGCATCGAGGACATTTTTCTTTTTCCATATCCCAACCTTTATTCTCGAATAAGCTTATTATTTTATGATCTGATGATTCAGCAGGAAATTCGACAGTCTCTGTTTTACCACAAATTATGCACTTTATTGAAGTTTTTTCTGCATCCTTTACTGTCGAAATACCAAAAGTTGCAATATAATCATTGGATACAATTCCTTTCGAGATACACCATTCCTGAAGATGCCTCTCAAACAGATCATTGATGGCAAAACTGATCAGGTTTTTTCTCTCGATAAAGTCAATCAGCATAGGCATCGGCGGTTTTGACAAACTCTCCATCGTTGACCGCGCGAAAGAACTGTTTGGCAACAGTTTCTTTTCAAAACACCAATTCATCAAATGTTTGTTGAAAATGTCATGAACAGCAAAACTCAAACACCCCATAGCTCTGAGATTCCTGATCAATTCCAATGTCTTGGGGTTGAATTCTTTGCAATTTTCATTTCTTTGCATCACTTTGCTCTCCTACGATGAACCAAGTTGCTCGTCCTATTCCAAAAATTTTTGTCGCAGTTTGAACCTGGAAATATAGCCTTTAAGATTTAAAACTCCCAAATAAATCTTAGTAATAATAATTTATTGGATTTAATAATACAACCCAAACGCTAACCTCATCACGATAAAGTCAAAGACTATCAATCTTTTCAAACGTTGAATGCCAACTAATAATTCACTCATTGTATATTCGAATATAGTGTACAATTAACCGTAGACCAAATAATATTTCCAAAAAATTCTGTTTCATTTGGGAATTTCGACATCCTTGAAATGAACGTGCGGCAATAGATAAAGATGTTCTTTCCCCCGTTCCTTAATGCCGCTCCTTGAAACGGCAAAAGAATTGGAATTTGATTGACGGTAGCATAACTTTGTTTGGATTCCTTAAAATCGGGATGATATGAACCCGGTTCTATGTTCACATTTTGTCCAAAAGGAAGAAATACAAAGAGTGAATTGATTGCAATTACTGCTGGTTACTGTTTCATAGTTAGCCCCTCCCCTTCTCATTTGTTATTGTACAGTTGCCTTCCTTAACCTTACCTTGCATTCGAAACAGCTTAATTTTCTATGACCAAACTTTTCCTTGATTCTATATGCGAAATTCGCTATTTTGTTAACTTGTAAAACTTTAGGGTTAACTTCTTCAAATAATCAAATTAATAAACTTAGCTGCATTTTCATCTATCTTGGAATCCGAAGCATTTAAACAAGTTTTCCTGAAATACCAAACGCTCATCAACGACCGCTTGAGTAAAATTGCCGACTCCAGGCAGCCACAAAATCTTTACCAACCCATCGAATATGTGCTAAACAGTGGTGGCAAACGCATCCGGCCCATACTACTGATGTTATCCTGCAAAGCCCTTGATGGCGATGTCGACGCCAGCCTCGATGCCGCAGTGGCGGTCGAGCTTCTTCATAATTTCACCCTTGTTCATGACGACATGATGGACCAGGATGATACCCGTCGAGGAATGCCCACGGTGCACAAGAAATGGGGTTCGGATATTGCGCTTTTGACCGGTGACGGCTTGGTCTCTCTGGCCTATCAATCCTTACTGCGAACCAGATCCAAACGAATCCACGAAATCTCCAAAATATTCACGGATGGCATCATTGAACTTTGTGAAGGCCAGGCGTTGGACTACGATTTCGAGAAGCGACAGGACGTCCAATTGGACGACTATCTGCTCATGATTGGCAAGAAAACAGCTCGCCTCCTCCATATTTGCGCTACGATTGGCGCCATAATCGGAAACGGCTCAGACTCGCAAGTTCAAGCGCTTGGAAACTTTGGCAATAATTTGGGCTGTGCGTTTCAGATTCAGGACGACCTTTTGGACATTACCTCTAAACAGGAAATTCTTGGAAAAACTCACGGCAGCGATATCATTCGCAAAAAGCAGACATATTTGGTCGTTTATGGCTTGACACACGCCGATGTAGCTACTAAACATCGGTTGCTCGATATTTTGGAAAACTCAAATAACCACAGCGCCCGAATCACTGAAATCAGAGACATGTTTCAGCACATAGGTTCTATTGACGCTGCAAACGCCGCAATCGAAAACTACATAACCTCAGCCAGGGCAAATCTGGATGACTTGCCTTCAACGCCAGGAAAGGGGCATCTTTTGGACCTGCTTGATTATGTTGCGACCAGACAAGCTTAGATAATCTGCCAGAACTCGCCATGGACTCCAGTCTCATTTTGTTTTGCCTTATGGGCGGTATTGTGTACGCCGACACCGATGCAGTCGGACAATTTATGATTTCGCAGCCATTGATTGCTTGTACGGTGGCAGGATGGCTGTTAGGTAGTACGACGATCGGGTTTACGGTGGGTGTGCTCCTGCAACTGCCTTACCTGGTTGAAATACCTATTGGCGGCGCAAAGATCCCTCAAGGTAATTTGGGAGCATTTGTGGCGGCGGGTCTCGCCACCATGTTGACTCAGTTACATCCGCACAAAGCGAATTTGGTTTTAATGAGTGCAATTCTGATAGGGGTCTTTCTGAGTTCGCAGACCATTCCGCTGCAAGATTTGTTGTGCAAGTTCAACAGAATGTTGCTGCATCGCGCCGACCGTGCGGCTGAACACGGCAATTTAGGCCAACTGACCGTGGTCAATTATGTTGGGGTGTTGGCGGCTTATCTTTTCGGGGGGCTTTTGGTAGCGGTCTTTTCACTAGCTGGCTACTACGTATGTCGCTTCTTTTTGGAAGCACTGCCCGCAAATCTTGAATCAAGGATGGGCCTTTTGAAACCGGTTCTTTTAGGAGCCGGTTTTGGCGCGGTACTTTGGCATTTTCTTACACGGAATACTTTGAAATTTACGGTCGTTGGCACCCTTGTCGGGGTCGCCATTTCATTTCTTAAACTCATTTAATTGATGTCAGCTCTCACGGTTGTTGATCGATTGAAAATATTGTGCAGGTCGTTCTACATTCAAGCTACCTGGAATTACGAAAGGATGCTAAGTCTTGGCTACTGTTTTTGTATGATCCCCTTTGCAAAAAAGTGCATCAAGACGAATGAAGAGCAAGCCCATTTTTTAACAAGAAATTTGCAATTTTTTAATACACACCCCTACATGGCCAATCGGATCATTGGGGCCGCGCTCAAAATGGAAGA
>JABAHQ010001509.1_pt1 | contig 10955 bp, 14 predicted proteins | sample 7062091 | NCBI WGS metagenome assembly JABAHQ01 (sample SAMN14534359, study PRJNA622989) | marine sediment metagenome | biome: marine biome [ENVO:00000428]; feature: marine pelagic biome [ENVO:01000023]; material: deep marine sediment [ENVO:00002113] | place: India: Gulf of Kutch | collected...
GTGCCTCTTATAGCCGCCTCGGGGATAATCGGTGTAATAAACGTCAATTCTACCGGCTCAGAGCATGAGTTCACAAGCGACGACCTTAAGTTTCTTACCACGGTCGCCGGGCTCGCCGCAGAGGTCATAGACCGGTCGAGCGAGTACGAGCGGCTGAGGATAGACGCGGCTAAATACGAACTCTGGAAGGAGCTTGAGACGAGTTTGTCGGAGCCAAGGAACTTTGGGCTCAGGCTAAGTGCCGTATGCAAGAGGCTTTCCGAGCTTATAACCGGTCTTACCTGCTATATATATATCTATGACAAAGAGCGAAAGAGGTTACACTTGAAGGGTGCGAGCATAAAGGATACGGCCACGTTCGGTCTGCTTAGCCTTGCCGAGGGCGAGGCCCTCGAGGGATGTATTATGGAGAACAGAAAAGAGGTGGTTCTCGTCGACAGGATAACCGAGGGTACGCTGAAGAGGGCCCATATTGTGCTTCCCATGGAGGCTGCCGGCGAACTCGTCGGCGTTTTTACCGGCCAGATTGTCTCAAAACAGGGGCTTACCAAGTATAACGAGGCCTTTTTAAAGGACATGACCACACTCATAGCCGAGAAGGTTCATTATCACAAACAAAACGAAGAGCAACTTTCTTTTTCTCAGCAGATGTGCAAAGTCGACGAGGCAGGGCTCGAGGTCATCTCCAATAAATCCCCGGGGCTCTTGCCCGGGCTTATAGCCTCATCCGCCTCGAAGATACTCTCGGCCAAGGGCGCGCGCGTAAGGTTCGATGAGAAAGGCTTCGAGGACTTCGCGCTTACCGGTTCTTATGGGCTTGAACGAAGCGATGCGTTGACTGAGTTTGACGAAGTCGAGAAGGAGACAGTACGCGAGGTGCTCAGAAGAAAAGACGTAGTCATTAGAGAGCTTTCGGCCAAGGCCAGCACCTACGTAAGGGGGGTAATAGCCGCGCCCATATACTTCGAGGATGTGATACGCGGCGTGATAACGCTCTTTAACAAGTCAAATAAGCAATCCCCACTCTCCTACGGCTTTGCTGTTTCGGACGCCGACGTCCTCTCACGCTTTATAATCTATGTCGAGAAGGCGGCACCGGAGATACTGAAGACCTGGCAGCCCAAGTTCGACTTTGGTGTCGAATCTCCAAGTGTCTTTATGCACAGGGTCGATGAGGTGGTAGCAAATAGCAGAAGCGAGCCTTTTAAGAGTAGCCGAGTCGCACTCCTTGCCGTACGCACAGATTCCCTTTATGGCATAAACAGCGAAAAGAAGCGGGATTTTGTCGGAAGGCTTCTTGCCTTTATCGATAAGGAGATTGGCGCATTCGACAAGGTGGCGATGCTCGATGGCGAGACTATCGGTATTTTTTATCCCGAGGCCGCCGAAGGATTTACCGAAAGCCTTGGAAGGGTCTTTGGGTCCATGGCGCAGGACCACTTCAGGGAAGATATCTTCTACGGCTACGCACTCCCGCCAGAAGACGGCAACGCGGTAGAGAAGCTACTTGCGCGCGCGCTGGTAAGACTCGACGATAATATGCGTCATGCAAGCGTAGGATGAGGATTACCTAATCCTTGAAGTGTTTGAAGAACCCGTCGAGCACCCCCCTAAGGCCAGGCTCTGTCTTATCCCTTACCTCGTAAGATACATTTACAATCGGCTTTTTTATGTCGATTATCTCGTCGAGCTTGATAGGGGTGGCGACGATGACAGCATCTGCATCAGATGCGTTAATCGTCTCTTCTAAGTCCTTCCTCTGATTTATTGAGTAACCCATCGCGGGTATCAGTTCCTTGATGGCCGGGTATTTTTCGAGTGTATCCTTTATGCTTCCACGTGCAAACGGACGCGGGTCGATGGGTGTGGCATCAAGAGACCTTGCCGCTACGATTCCGGCTCCGTACTTCATGCCGCCATGTGTAAGGGTTGGGCCGTCTTCTATGACAAGCACTCGTCTGTTTCTTGCCTTCTCTTCGTCTTTGGTGGTGACGATTGACTCGGTCTCGACTACAGCGGCTCCGGGATTCAGCTCGGTTATGTTCTTACGTAGAAGCTTTAACTGTTCACCGGAGGCGCTGTTTACCTTGTTTATTACAGCGCAATCGGCCCTTCTAAGGTTTGCCTCGCCGGGGTAGTAGCGTCTTTCGTCACCGGCCCTCAGCGGGTCCGTGACTACGATATCGAGCGTTGGCTCAAAAAACGGCAGGTCGTTATTGCCTCCGTCCCATATGACAAGCTGTGATTCGCTCTCTGCCATGGCGAGTATCTTCGCATAATCGACGCCCGTGAAGACGGTGACCCCCATATTTATGAGCGGTTCGTACTCCTCGCGCTCTTCTATAGTGCAATCCGCTTCGGCAAGCTCTTCTGTTGTCACAAAGCGCTGCACCGCTTGACTTGCAAGGTCGCCGTAAGGCATCGGGTGGCGCACGGCCGCAGTCCTTATTCCTGCATCGAGCGCTCCTCTTGCGACAAATCTTGTTACCCCGCTTTTTCCGCAGCCTGTACGGACTGCTGTTACGCTTACCACAGGGACCCCGGCGGTGATCATTGTATGAGACGGACCGGGGAGAACAAAGTCCGCACCGAGGCTATTGCATATGGCAGCTCGCTCCATCACATAATCGTAGGAGACGTCGCTGTAGGAGAATACGACCGTATCGATTGAGTTATCGGTTATGAGCCTTTCAAGCTCGCTTTCTGGATAGATGGGTATTCCATGAGGGTAGAGGGGGCCGGATAGCTCCGGGGGGTAGCGTCTTTCGGAAATAAAAGGTATCTGGGCGGCTGTGAAGGCTACGACCTCGCTTTCTGTGTCTTCTCTATAAAGGACGTTGAAGTTGTGGAAGTCCCTGCCTGCGGCACCCATGATAAGTATCTTACTCTTCATGATTAGAAGATATACGTTAATTCCATGGAAATCAAGGTCTACTCGATGCTACTCACTTGAGGAGGAAGTATATCATCCATCCGCTTATGGCAACATAGAGCCAGACCGCAGCCGTGACCGGAGCGACCTTTCTGTGCGTATCGAAGCGCTCTCTGAAGGCAAGGTAGAGAGTATAGATGACAAGCGGTATGTTAAGCGCAGAGAGTATAGAGTGGGATACGAGCACAAATAGATAAAAGCGCAGATGTCCGCCACTGTATTTGATTGGATCAAATAAGGCGCTCTTTGTCAGGTAGAGACCCAGGAAGATAAGCGCGAGAAGGCAGGCGCCAAGCATCGCGCGCTTATGCCACTTGCGCTTGCCTTGCAAGATAAGCGTTATCCCGGCGATTATGAGCACGCCGCTTGCGCCTATGCTTATGAGGCTGCCGTACTTGAGCAGGTCGTGGAGTTCCATGACGTCGGGCTTTAGAGGCGTATTGCCAGCATCATGACCACGTATACGAAGAGTACCCCTACAAGCAAGAAGAGCTTTAGTGCGAAGTACTTGTTTTCGGCGCCTTCTTTTTCGCTATCATGCTCTGCCTTGTAATCTGTCTTTTCATGCATTGCTCTTCCTCCATTCTCTTAGTAGTGAGGCCGATGCGTAGTATACGAAGATAATGCCGCCGCTTACGGCCAAAAGCGTACCGAGCCCCATCACCGAGAGGGCGGCCACCACCATAGGGTTTGACGTAAAGTCCATCCCGTAAGTCTTGCGCGGAGCGCCAAAGGCCCCGGAGACAAAGAGCCCGAGGATAAAAAGAAACATCCCGGAGCCGTATATCATTGGCTGGAACCTTGCAAGGCGTTCACCGTAAATGCCACTTCCGAGTCCTTTTNNCTTTTATGTAGTAGTACGAAAGCCCCATGAGCGCAAGAGTCAGGCTTGTTACGGCACCATGGTAGTGTGCGGGGACGCGCAGGTCGTCGCCAAGGCCGCTGTAGGCTATGGAGACGCCAAAGAGGTATATCACCATCGACAGAACCAACGAGAGGTATGCCACAGACGAAAGTCTTCGCTCAAGACCCCTTATGACGTACGCGGCATGGACGAATATCGGTACTCCGAGTCCTATTGCGTAGACCGACTCCGCTACAGCTCTCGATAGTGTCGAGAGCGGGTTTAAAAAGATCGGGATTGAAAAGACCACGGCAGCCGATACGATGAGTGAATAGTTGGAGGCATAAAGCGCCCTCGACCACCTGTCTGTGAGCTTCTCAGTATTTTCATCAGGGCGCATCTTGCCGCTTGCAGCTATCAATCCGAGTATGTGCCACACGGTTATCAGCATGGCACCGTTTAGTATCTGTTGGATGTGCCCCGGGGTCCAGAAGAGCCTTTCGTAGTAGAGTATGGTCGAGTCGTTGGGGGCTTCGTAGTTACCGGTAAATAGCGGAGACAAGACCATGGCAAGGGCCATTACCGCCGCAATGATGACTGATGTCGAGCAAGCTCCCTTTAACGGGCTTCGGGAGCTTGTCGTCGAGAGAGAGAACTTTAAGAATGCAGCGACATTTATTGTAAAGGCAATGAAAAAGAGGGCCATGCCGAGTAAAAAGACCGGATGGTCGATTACCGGCACGTAGTTGTTGGTGACGGCCTCACCCCTGCCGGAGACTATTGTCAATGCGACAAGTATCGCGCCGATAAGCGACAGAGCGGGTGTAAAGCTCAATTTGCTTCCAATGCCAAGATACAGCCTCCATAGCACCACTGCAAACGACATTAGCCACAGCAGTATGGCAAAGTCAACGTGCCCGACCAGGGCGTGATACATGTACTCGGAAGGAAAGTACTTGTAGCCGAAGGGGGTCCTGCACATGGCTACAAGGAAGGCCATCGCTCCTCCGAGACCGAGAAAGAGGATTGCGAGGATGAACCATTTGTGGGCCGATTTGTCTTTCATGGTCGTTGCTCCAAGGCTTACCTTACGCGACATCCATGACGAGAAAAGCGAAGGTGAGCGTGATATATGCAATCGAATAAAAGAATAAAAACATGTCGCACTCTTTGCCTGATAAAACGAACCTTAGAGAGAGCGCGACGTAAACGGAGCCGAGCACAATGGCGGTGGCGAGGTATAGAGGGCCGGCGAGTCCCGTAAGAAACGGTGCGACGGATACAAAGAGAAGTGCTACGGTGTAGCAGAGTATCCTCAGCTTTGTCGAGCGCACGCCCTTTATGACCGGCACAGCCGGTATCCCCGCCGCCCTGTAGTCGTCTGTGTACTTGAGCGCGAGGCTCAGTGCGTGCGGCTGTTGCCACAACGCCACGAAAAAAAAGAGCACGCCAGCCGTCAAATCGAGCGATCCGGTGGCCGCAACGTATCCTATGACCGGTGGGAGCGCCCCTGCGAGCCCTCCGACCTGGTTTGCAAGAGACGTCCTCCTTTTAAGGACGATACCGTATATTGCCACGTATCCGATGCTTGCGGCTGCGGTCAAAGCAGCGGCGAGCATGTTAACCCTTGATGCGAGTAGCACTATCGAGATTATTGAAAGTGCAAGCCCCGATATCAGTACCGGCTCGGGGGTTATACTTCCTGAAGCAAGGGCTCTGTCTCTGGTCCTCTCCATAAGGGCGTCTATGTCCCTGTCGAAGTAGTTGTTGAGCATGGCCGAGCCGGCTGTCGCAAGGGCTATCCCACAGAGGGTCCAGAGTATCAGCGAGTTGTCGAGCACGCCAAGGGCGGCTGCGTCTGTAAGCGTGGATGCGAAGCTTCCGAGATACAGGCCCGTAAAGGCAGAGACCATGACGAGCGCGACTATCCCGGGCTTTGCGAGGACTACATACTCGGTAATAGTGCTTCTTACACCTGTGAGTTTTTCCTGATGAACGTAGCTTCTCATATCATTTCTGCTCCCTCTTTAATGCCTCTTTTAAAGAGATACGGGGCTGCCTGGTACGCGAGGTAGCCCATCAGAAGAAAACCTGTGGCCCCGTGGAGTATGATAAAGGGTAGAAACATCCCGCTCAGTACGATAGATACGCCAAAGACTGCCTGTGCCACGACAAGGGCCAGCGTGAGGCCTAGTCCACCTATGTTCTTTTTGCTTTGCCATGATTTATAGAAGAAGACAGCCGTTGCGATAAAGACAACGAGTGCCATAAGCCTGTGTAAGAAGTGCAGGGCAACGGTCGTGTGCTCAAGGCTCGGCACGAGCTGTCCGTTACATAGAGGAAAATCAGGGCATGCGAGCGTGGCACCGCCGTAGCGTACTATTATCCCTATAAGCACCTGCACGTAGACGAGGGCGAAGAGCAGGGCGTAGTCAAAACCCTCGCTTTGCTCTTTATTCGAAGCTGAAAGTATGTAGCGGAGCGTAAATACCAGGAAGGTAAGTACTATTGTGGATATCACAAGGTGCGACGAGACTATCGCCACCCTTATTATACTGTTTAGCAGTGGGGCCTCGGTTACTACGATAACACCACCCATAAGAACCCCGGCAAAGAGCAGGGCGAGCACTCCGCCCGTTAAGTAGCGCGGAGCGCCCCTGTACTTTTTAAATACCATGATGGTAGCGGCGATTATGAATATGCCGGTCAGGGCCAAGGAGTCTGTGGCCCCACTCAAACCATATGCTGAGTTCGAGCGGGGGGCTTACCGTCCCGTAACAGAGGGGCCAGTCGGGGCAGGCTAGCCCCGAACCGGTCGAGGTGACGAATGTGCCCATCACCATGAGTATGTATGCAGAGACTATCGAGCCTCCGAGTATGAAGATTGCTTTCTTTGTCATATCCCACCTCTTTGAGTCTGCTGTTTTGAGCTATGATTCCTGACCGTAGTTGTAGGGCGTCCAGTCCTTGTCGACCTTTGGCGCATGCTCTCCGAAGTTCCCAGGCGGCGGAGGCGATACCGTGTGCGTCCACTCGAGAGACTTCGAACCCCAGGGGTTGGACTCTGCCTTCTTCCCGGCGATGGCGCCGTGGATCCAGCTTATGAGTATGAAGAGGAAGCTGACCCCTATAATGAACGCGCCTACGGTCATAATCTGCTGTTTCGGCTCGAGGTAGGCGAAGTCCTCGTAGTCGTAGTATCTTCTCGGCATGCCGTCTAGGCCCCCGAAGAACATTGTAAAGAAGGTTATGTTGGCACCTGCGAAGAACAATATAAAGCCGAGCTTTCCGAGGACCTCGTTGTACATCTTCCCGGTCATCTTGGGAAAGAGGTAGTAGACGCCCCCGAATATGGCGAAGGTGCCTGCCACAGCCATGACGTAGTGGAAGTGCGCCACTATGAAGGCAGTCTCGGCCAGATGGAGGTCTATCGAGGCAATAGCGTTCGGTATCCCGGTCAGCCCTCCTATGAGAAATAGGAATATGAAGCCGGCGGCATAGAGCATCGGGGTCTTGTACTCGATAGCCCCCCTATAGAGGGTGCCGACGAGGCTTATGACCATCAGCCCGACCGGGACGCTTATAAGCAGTGTCGAGACCATTTGTCCAACCCTTATCCAGTCGGGCATGCCAGAGGTATAGAGGTGATGGACCCAGACCTCGCCGCTTATGAGCACTATCCCTCCTACTCCGCCGTAGACGGCGACCTTGTAGTTGAATATGCTGTTTCTCGCAAATGTCGCGACAATCTCGTATATTATCCCTATAAACGGAAGGAATATGACGTAGACGGCCGGGTGCGAGTAGAACCAGAAGAGGTTTTGGTATATGAGCGCGTCACCGCCGTTGCCGGGGGCGAAGAAGTTCGTGCCGAGGTACTTGTCAAAGCTCACCATCGTCACTGCCGCACCGAGCACGGGTACGAATATAAGCTGGATTATAAAGGCACCTACTGTGCACCAAACGAACATGTTGAGCTGGTTCCAGCCCATACCGGGCGCGCGCATCTTTACCACTGTGGTGATGAAGTTTACTCCTCCTGCTATGGACGAAAACCCGATTAAAAGCACCGTAAATGTATAGAATGCCGTGTTGCCCGGGCTGAACTCCGAGGAGTAGGGCGGATAACCGGTCCACATAATATCAGGCGGGTCCGGTATGACGAAGGTCAGTAGCGCAAGGACTATACCCATCCAGAAGAGCCAGACGCTCAGGGCATTGAGCCTCGGAAACGCGACGTCCCTTGCTCCAATCATGAGAGGAATACAGTAGTTGGCCAAAAACCCCGTGAGCGCGCAGGTATCTGAAAGCCCAGTATCATAGCCGCGCCGTGGAAGTAGAGCCATACGTTATAGTCTGTAGGGTTGGACGTTATGTCCGGCCCGACGTGTGATAGTTCGAGCCTTATAAGCAGCGCCATGAGCCCTGCAACCGCAAAGGCAGCTATAGAGCCTATGAGGTACAGCACCCCGATTCTTTTATGGTCGGTCGTAAATATCCACTCTTTGAGTGAAAAGCCTCCTGACGATGAACTCATCTCATACACCTCCTTTCAACGTCGTTTCTCTCTTTGAAAGCCACGAGTCGAATTCTTCTTTTGGCAGCACCTTTAGCGTGCCCGTCATCTTGGAGTGAAGCACGCCGCAGAACTCAGTGCACGTCATCACGTACTCCCCGGCTTTTTTTGGGTAGAACCAAAGGTAAGTGAGTCTGCCGGGCATGGAGTCTTCTTTTACCCTGAAGTAAGGAAGAGAGAGAGCATGTACTACGTCGCGGCTCGTCATCCTCAGAAGTATCGGTTTACCTTCGGGCACCACGAGTTCGTTTGTTGTCTCAACACCTTCTGGGTATGTGAAGTTCCAGCTCCACATGGCGCTCTCGAGCCTTATCTCGTAGCGGTCTTCGGGTACCGTCCTGTAATCGTTCCATAGCGACCAGCCCTTTGCGGCAAGGTAGAAGTCGTCTGNNGGCCGGTATGAGGGCCCACCCGAACATCGCGCCCTTTGAGAGCTTTACCGGTCTGCCCTCCTGGTTTGGGTCCTTTCTCCTGAACCTGATCATGAAGTAAAGCGCTACGATGGAGAATATAACTCCGATGACGGTTATGTCTATGAGTTGCTCCCGCCAGAGATGGTTCCATCCGACCCTTGGGTCGTTTATCTCATCGGCTGTGCCCCCGGATGATGCAAGGGCAGTGGAGAGCGGGAGCGCGATCCCTGCCAGGGGTAGCACCGCGAGTATCCACTTGTTCATGGTCAAACCTCCTTGCCATTTTTTGATTTGAATGTAATTAGTGCGACAAAGACCGACGCAAAACCTATAAGGAATGCGCCGGCCGCAATAAATAACGGGTAGTTGATCGTGTACTTGCCTTCTTCGAAGTTGTAGCTGTAGCAGGCCACGAGGAAGAGGTCGGTTAAGTCGGTTATCTTCGAGCCTCGGCTCTTGCCCTTTATGGTCTCGAGTATCGCAAGCTCGATGTCTCTTCCGTCTATGCTCGACGAGTAGAGGTAGCGCATGACCCTGCCCTCGGGGCTTATGAATATGTAGACCGAGGGGTGAAGAAAGAGGTTGTCTCTTTTCGACCAGAAGTACTTGTAACCCACACTCGAGGTAAGCCTCTCTATGTCCTCGGGGGCATTCATCGTAGTAAAGCGCCACCCCTCTCTAAGGTCTTTTGGGACGTCTATCTCGTCTAAGAACATGCGTGTCGTCGCCTGGTCGTCGTTTTTGTCAAACGAGACGGTAAGGATGTTGAAGTCCTCGGTTGGCGCGACCTTGCTTACCTCGGCGAGCTTTCTCTTCAAGTCCCGGTTGATNNATGGTAAATTCGGAGGAGTCGGCATCGACCATCGCGTAGTCCCTTGCGATCTCGGTGCCGAGGAACTCGACTTCGTCGACCCTCAGTATGGCCGGATCTACCGTATCGTAGGAAACCTGTGAGCCGTACTTGGCAAGCGCCTCGCCGGAGAAGGCGAGCGTGACGACGGCGGCAAACGCAAGTGTGCGTTTGAGTGAGGTTTGTATGAGAGCTTTCCTGCTCATGGGCGACTTATCGAAGCCTCCGTCTGCTATTACCAGAAGTAGAGCTGTGAGACGACAAAGAACCAGATTATGTCTACAAAGTGCCAGTAAACGCTCCCGGACTTGACAAAGGTCTTGTTTACCTTTCCCCCGATAAGAGATGGGATAAGGATGCAGATGAATATGCCGAGCCCGACGAGCACGTGAGAAGCATGGAAGCCCGTTATGGAGAAAAACGAAGTGCTGTAAATGTTTGTTGCGAAGTTAAAACCCTCGCCAAAGAGGTGAGTCCATTCCTTTATCGAGAGCCCGAGAAAGGCGGCGCCGAGAATGATTGTGATTATAAGCCAGGTGTTGAAGCCGCCGGTGTTGCCGCTCTCCATCTTCTCTTCGGCGAAGTGAATGGTTACGCTCGAGCTTACGAGCAGTATCGTCATGATTATCGGCACGGCTATTGGCATATGCTCGGGCGTACCGACGGGGGGCCACTCGGGGCTAAGGAGCCTCGTAGCCCAGTATGCCGCAAAGAACGATACAAATATGAAGGCCTCGGCTATTATGAAAAACGGCATCGCCGTCGTGGCGAACTTCCACTCCTCCTTTGTCTCCATGCCTTCCTTGACCCAGCCGCCTATGGCAAGTATTGTAAGCGGTGTCCCTATGCCAAGGCATGCGACCGCGTAGATAGGCAAGCCGTACACAAAGTAAAATGCAAATGCAAGTGGAACGAGGAAGAGTACGCCTACGCTTGCCACCAGCGGCCACGGACTCGTCTCCCAGTGGTGTGCTGACGCGTGTTCGCTCATAACATGTCACCTCCTGTTTTTGTTGCCTTGATGATGTATTGTCTTGTTTGCTCTTAGCCTTGAGTATCGAAAAGTAGTAGTATCACTAAAGCCTTAGCTGGGGGTCGGCCCCGGCGNNGCGCGACCGCCCGTAGCATGGCGAGTATTTGCGAGAAATAAGACCTTCTTGGTCTTTATTTAAGGCAACAATATCAGAACTTAAGAAGACAAGTCAAGTCTTTTTTGTCTTTTTAAGTAAAATTTTTTAAGCCTTTTATCTGGAGCAGTGCATGAACGGATTGTTTTGAGTGCGTCAAGCATGGGTCCTGAGCAGGCTCCGTGGTTATTGACGCAGTCTCGACGTTTGAAT
>JABAHQ010002078.1_pt1 | contig 10954 bp, 10 predicted proteins | sample 7062091 | NCBI WGS metagenome assembly JABAHQ01 (sample SAMN14534359, study PRJNA622989) | marine sediment metagenome | biome: marine biome [ENVO:00000428]; feature: marine pelagic biome [ENVO:01000023]; material: deep marine sediment [ENVO:00002113] | place: India: Gulf of Kutch | collected...
TTGACGATCAGGCTTTGCGACTGATCGATATCCGGATGGCTGGACAACATCTCGCGCACCTCCTGCACGATCACGCGCATCTTGTCCGCATCGTCGTAGCGCACGCCGATGGTCTCGTAGATCCGACGATTGGACATCCGCGAGGGATTCTGTACTGCGACCGTGTTAAAAACAGAGTTGGGTACGTAGATGGGCCGCTTGTCAAAGGTACGGATACACGTAAGACGCCATCCGATCGTTTCCACAACGCCTTCGATATCCCGTTCCGGCAGGCGTACCCAGTCGCCCACGGCAAAGGGACGGTCGAGGAACACCATCATCCCGCCGAAGAAATTGGCCAGCAGGTCCTTGGCCGCGAATCCCACCGCGAATCCCACCGCGATGCCCCCGATTCCGCCGAAGGCCAGGACACCCGAGATGCTGTAACCCAGTGTCTGCATTCCCACCAGCGTTGCGGTGATGATTACCGAGATGCGCAACAGCTTGCTGATGGCGTCGGCCGTCGTGCGGTCCACGGGCTTTCCCGCCACCTCCTGGGCGTGCAGAATGTTTTCTTCGACGCCCCTGATCAGCCGGATAAAGAACCAGGCGATCGTTCCGATCACGGCTACGTCGCGCACCGGGCTGATGGCCTCGAAGATTATCGCCTCCGATACGTGGTGCACGATCTTTGCAGCAAAGGCCAGACCGACGATCCAGATCAATACGGCCAATGGTCTGCGCAATGCGTCGACGAATGCATCATCCCAGGGATTGTGCGTCTTCCTGAGCTTCGCATGCAGCCGCTTCAGCAGGCTTCGTACAATAAGATTGAACAGCAGCACCGCAAAGACAACGGCGAAAACCTGAAAGACCCATGCCTCAGCGCCGCCGAAACTGGTAATCTTCTGCAACAGTGACGTTTCGTTCATCGGAATGCCTGCTCCAAGCTGCCATGCCGCCCGAATTCATGCCGGCGGCGCCGGCCGCCCGGTATTCTACACGTTAAGCTCAAAAGTTTCCGCGCCGCCGTAGCCCTCCACCGCCTGCCGGGCCTCCTTCCATTGCGGGTCTTGCATCAGGGTGCCGCGAACGACCGGATGACGGCCGTGCATGCGCGCCAGGCGCATGCCCGCCGCCGGATCCAGATCCGCTTCCAGATTGTCCAGCAGCTCGATCACGGCCTTGCGATCGTTGCACACCAGGACCATGTCGCAGCCCGCCTCCAGCGCCGCCTGCGCCCGCTCTGGGACTCCACCGCCGGTGTGTGCACCGCACATACTCAGGTCGTCGCTGAACATCGCACCCTGGAAGCCCAGCTGTCCGCGCAGAATCTCTTGCAGCCACCGCGCGGAAAACCCCGCCGGGCGGTCATCGATACCGGGATAGATGACGTGGGCCGCCATCATCCCGGCGATACCGAAATGGATCATGCGCTCGAAGGGAATCAAGTCCTCATCCTGGATGTCCTCGTAGTCCCGTTCATCCCTGACCACGGAGACATGCGTGTCCGCCTCTACCGATCCATGGCCGGGAAAGTGTTTTCCCACTGCAGCCATCCCCGCGGCGTGCATGCCGCTTGCGTAGGCGCGCGCAAGCTCGGCGACCACTTCCGGTTCACGATGAAAGGCGCGGTCGCCGATCACCTTGCTGACGCCGCGATGTAGATCCAGCACCGGCGCAAAGCTGAAATCCACACCCACGGCGCGCAGCTCCGCAGCCATCAACCAGCCGGTCGTTTCCGCCAGCCGGCGCGCCCGACGCGGGTCCTTGTCGTGCACCTCTCCCAGGCGCGCGACCGGCGGAAGCGCCGTAAACCCGTCCCGGAACCGCTGCACCGGGCCGCCCTCGTGGTCCACGGCCACCAGGAGACGCGGCTGGCGCGCGTCCTGCACTTCCTGCACCAGACGGGTCAACTGCCCGGGGGATGCATAGTTGCGGCTGAACAGCAGGACTCCCCCGATGAGCGGATGCTCCAGGAGATTGCGCTCCTCTGCATCCAGCTCCTCTTGAGCCAGATCGATCATCAACGGGCCCAGGGACATGGGCGGCACTCCTCCAGATGGCCGGACGCCTTCATTATTTCGCGCGGAAGTGCTGCGGTAAACCCGACCCCCCTGCATGCGCAACACTATCCGGCACGCCGCCTTCGGTATCCTCGGGCCTCAACGCTGCCAACGTTCTCTTAACCCGCATTTTTCGCCGGGCGGCGGCGCGTAGCCGGCTGTTGCAACACGCGGGTCGTGTCAGCGCCCCACGGCGCCGGCGTCGCGCACGTCCATGCGATCGCGCAGCGAGTCACCCAGCAGGTTCACCGACAAAACGACCAGCATCAGCGCAGCGCCGGGAACCAGCACCATGTGAGGCGCCACGAGCAGATAGCGACTGCCGTCCCGGATAATGCTGCCCCAGGACGCCGCCGGAGGCTGCACCCCGAGCCCCAGAAAGGAAAGACCCGCCTCTGCGATGATGACACTGGCGACACCAAAGGTTGCCTCGACAATGAGCGGCGCGGCAATGAGGGGCAACAGATGCCGGCGGATGATCCGCGCCTGCCCGGCGCCCAGCGCCACGGCAGCCAACACGTGGTCACGGTGCTTGAGAGACAGGACCTGCGCCCGGGCCAGCCGCGCGAAGCCGACCCAGCCAACGGCGCTCAAGGCGATCACGACGTTGTCGATCCCCGGACCCAGCAGGCCGGCCAGGGCGATAGCGAGCAGGATACCGGGAAAGGCCAGAAAAATATCGATCACCCGCACCATCACGTGATCCCAGGCACCGCCGGCGTACCCGCTGAGGGCGCCAATCAGAGTTCCCAAGGCCACCGAGATGCCGACCACGGCAACGGCCACGACGAACGAGGTCTGCGTACCCGCCACCAGCCGGTCCCACAGCGGTCGGCCCAGGTCGTCGAAGCCCAGCCACCCTTCCGCGCCCGGCCCTTGCAGAATGCGCGCGAGCTCCAGGCGGTTGGGCTCCAGGTCCCAGAAGGGCCCCAGCAGCGCCGCGGCGGCCCACGCGACAACGATGATACCGGCAAGCACGTTGCGCAGATTCATGTGCTCCCCAGGCGAATGCGTGGATCGATCCATCCGTAGACGAAATCGGTGAACGTGTTCACCAGCACGTAGGCGGCGCTGATCACCAGCACGCACCCCTGCACCACCGGGTAATCCCGGCTGCGAATGGACTCCACCGTGAGCTGGCCGATGCCCGGCCAGGAGAAGATGATCTCCGTGATCACCGCGCCGCCCAGCAGGACTCCCAGCTGGAGCCCGAGCAGCGTGATCACCGGCAACAGGGCATTTCGCAGCGCATGGCGCCAGATGACGCGCCGCGGCGCCAGCCCCTTGGCATAGGCCGTGCGGATATAGTCTTCATTGAGCACTTCCAGCACCGTGCTGCGCACCATGCGCGAGAGGACGGCCGCGAGAGCCGTGCCCAGGGTTGCCGCCGGCAGCACGATGGACAAGGGACCTTCGCGCCCGCTGACGGGCAACCATTTCAGGCCCACGGCGAAGACCAGGATCAGCACCGGGCCCATCACGAAATTCGGAATCGACACCCCCACCAGCGACACGCTCATGGCGGAGTAGTCCCAGGCGCTGTTCTTGCGCACCGCGGCAAGTGTGCCCAGCGGGAATGCCAGGGCCACCGCGACCGCCAGGGCGACCACGGCCAGCTCTACGGTGGCGGGAATACGCTCCAGCAGCAACTCGCTCACGGGCCGGCGCGAGTGTAACGACTGCCCCAGGTCCAGTTGCGCAAGGCCGCCGAAGAAATCCAGAAACTGCCGGTGCAGCGGCTGGTCCAGGCCCATGGCGTGGCGCAGGGCCTCGCGGTCCGCAGGCCGCGCGGTCTCGCCCAGCATGACCTCCACCGGATCGCCTGGGATCAGGTGAATCAGGAAGAACACCACACAGGACACGCCCGCCAGAACCACGAGTGCGCTGAAGATACGGGAGAGAAAGAAATGCAGCATAACCTCGATCGATGCGGCGGCTCGTTTATTGTTCTGCCAACCCGCCAATATAAAGGCATCCTAGTCGGCCCGGCGGCCAAACGCCGCCCTATGAACTATGGACTAATCCGAAACATGCGTCATTTTTACGCTTGGAGTACGACAATGCTTTCCAGGACGCGCAGAACGCCAAGATTTTTTTTGATTCAATAGCGTTTTTCTTGGCGTGCTTGGCGGTTAATCGAATTGTTCAGACGTTCCTTAATAGATGAAGACCTTAGTCCCCACGGGGACCCGCTCGAACAGCTCCATGACGTTCCGGTTACGCATCTTGATGCATCCTCGAGAGCCCGGCACGCCCATGGGATCCTCCTCGGGCGCTCCGTGGATATAGACATAGCGGCGCATCGTATCCACTTCGCCCAGGCGATTGCGCCCTGGCTCCAGCCCGCTGAGCCACAGGATCCGGGTCAGGATCCAGTCGCGCTGCGGCTGCGCGCGGCGCAAGGCGTCGCTGTAAAGCTCTCCGGTCGGCCGTCGGGCGACGAAGATTGTATTCGGGGGACAACCGGCGCCGATCTTGGCGCGCACCACGTGCCAGCCGCGCGGCGTGCACTCACTGCCAATCGATTCCCCAGGTCCGTTCCGGGCGGTGGAGACCGCCACCTCCCACAGGGATCTGCCAGCCTGCCGCAGGCGCAGTCGCTGTTCCGCGATGCTGACCTCAACCACGGTACTTTCTTGATCATTCATGGTCGGTATCATTGATCACCGTTGCCGGGGACGGTTGCCTCCCTGCGCACATGCCGCAGCCCGTCATAGTTGCCATCGGGCGCCAGGGTATAGCCCGCAAACCCCTGCCGGGCGACGAATACATGATCCTCGTACCACAGCGGCACGTAGGGAAGCCGCTCCAACAGGTGCTTCTGAAGCTGACGAAAATAGTCGATTCTAAGGTTATTGTCGGTGACCGAATTCGCGGATTCAATGAGACGGTCGGCGACCGCGCTGCGGAATCGTCCCCGGTTCGCGCCGTTCGGCGGCACCGACTGACTATGGAAGACGTACTCGAAGATATCCGGAGACTTCACGCCGACCCAGGAAAGGCTGTACATCTGAAAGTTGCCCGACTTGATATCGCCATAGAAGGTGCCCCAGTCATAGCTGCGCAGATCCACCTCGATCCCAACGTTTCCAAGCTGCTGTTGAATGATGGTGGCCAGACGAATGCGCAGGGGATCGCTGGATGTCTTGTAGGTGATGTGCGCCGGATGAGCTTCGTCGTAGCCGGCGCGCGCCAGAAGCTCCCGGCTCTTTCCCGGATCGTACTCCAGCAAGGGAAGGCCGGGATGCCCGGCCCAGTGCTCGGGCGGCAGCAATGCAGAGGCCGGCCGCGCGGCACCGGCCAGCACGTGATCGATAATGGCTGCGCGGTCCACGGCGTGCGCGACGGCCCGCCGGACCTCCGGCTTCGCGGTCACGGGGTCGCTGAGGTTGAATCCAAGGTAGGTGAAGTTGGATCCCTGCTGCCGCTGGATGCGCACGTCCCCGCGCCTGGCCAGGTAGCCGACAAGCTCAGGGGGAAGGTCGTTTTGCATCATGTCCACTTCGCCGCGCAGCAGCTTCAGCACCCGCACGGTTGGATCCTTGATACGAAGAAACTCGAACACCTGCCCGTCTGCGATCCGCTTCAGCCGCAAGCGACCCTCTTCCGGCCAGGCGAGAAATCGAAAGGGCCCGCTGCCGACCGGCGCATTCCCGAAGGGATGGTCCCGATCAATGCGCTCGGCCGGAAGAATCCCCAGTACGAGGTAACCCGGAAAGAGGGGGTCCGGGCGCTCCAGATAGAAATCCACGGTCTCGGCATCCGGCGTTGTGATGCGGGCGATGTGCTCAATGGATGCCCGGTGCGGCGAGCCGTTGCCGGGATCCAGCACCGATGCATAAGTCGCCTTCACGTCCCTTGCGCTCAGGCGGGTGCCGTCGTGAAAAGCGCGGCCCTCGTCGGCGAGCACGAAGCGATAGTGCGTGGGCGAAAGCCGCCGCCAGGTCGCGAGATCGGGCACGGGCCGCTGGGCGGCATCGAAGTCCACCAGCGCACGGTACAAAAGCCGGTTCAACCGCGCCGACGTGGCGTCCGTGGCGTAGCGCGGATCCAGTGTGATGGGCGCGCTTTGCAACGCAAAACGCCAGGCGGTGCGCGGCTCCTGCTCGCATCCCGCAAGCAACATAACGCATGCCGCTAAGACAAGAAACAACCGTAGAAACGCGGCACCGCTTCCGCCCCGTGTCCCTCGCCGGCGCGGCGGAGTGGCCCAGTTGCGTGTGGTGGGCAGCCTACCAATCCCTATAAGGATGCTTGACGAGATTGACGTTGTAGTAGCGGGGGTCGTGCGAGACCTCCTCGCCGGTCCACTCCGGTAGTGCGAAAGCTTCGTCCTCACGTTGCAGCTCGATCTCCGCGACCGTCAGTCCCTCGTTGTCGCCTTCGAATACATCGATCTCCCAGACGTGCCCCTGGTGCGAGACGAGATAGCGCATCTTCTCGATCAGGGGTTTCTCGCATAGATGCTCCAGCATCTCCTCCGCGTCGTGCAGCGGGATCCGGTACTCGTACTCCGTGCGGCGCACGCTCAGCCGCGCGCTCTTGATGTTGAGATAGCCCTCCTCGCCCGCCACCCGCACGCGCACGGAGGCCGTCTGCAGCCCGGCGATATACCCCTGGCGATAGACTTCGCCCGGTCCCGCATCCCGGCGCCAGGCGTCGCTGCGCACGAGGAATTTACGCTCAATCTCCACACCCATGTTATCGTTCCTGCCCTGGCCTGCGCCAACTTCATCCCGGAACCCGAGCGTCGGCCCATTGCACGCAAATGGCGAAAATGGCAGAAAGCGCGCTGTCCGCAATCGGCCTCGTCCTGCTGGTGCTGCTCGTATTCTACGGCGGCGCATCCCTGCTGGTGTACCTGCGCCAGCATCAGTACGTCTACTATCCGTTCCGTGAGCTGATCGCCACACCCGCCGCCATCAATCTCCCCTTCGAGGAGCTCACACTGCGAACCACCGACGGCGTCGGCATTCACGCCTGGTATGTCCCGGGACGGAAAACCGCCTCTACCCTGCTATTCTGCCATGGCAACGCCGGAAACATCTCGCACCGGCTGGATTCCCTGCGTATCTTTCACCAGCTCGGCCTGAGCGTGCTCATTTTCGACTATCGGGGCTACGGGCACAGCGAGGGCACCCCCTCCGAAGCCGGCACGTACCGCGATGCCGAGGCTGCGTTGCGCTACTTGACGGAGCAGCGCGGCGTTCCTGTTCAAGATATCGTGTTCTTCGGGCGCTCGCTGGGCGGTGCGGTGGCCGCGCGGCTCGCGACCTGGCATGCACCGCGAGCGCTCATACTCGAGTCCACGTTCAGCTCCGCGCCCGAGCTGGCGGGTGAGCTGCTTCCGCTGTTTCCCATGCGATATCTGGTTCACATCAAATACGACGCGTTGAAGCACGTGCGAACCGTGCATGTCCCGCTTCTGATCGTCCACAGCACCGAGGACGACATCGTCCCCTACTCCCATGCCGAACGCCTGTACGCCGCGGCGGGCAGCGCGCGGAAGACGCTCTTGCCCCTGCGCGGCGACCACAATACGGGCTTTCTCATCAGCGGGGAACGTTACGTCGAAGGGATCAGAGACTTCCTCGCCCGGCTGGATGCGAGGCCGCCGGAGACCGGATCCGACGGATCCCCGCCGCCGAAATGACGGGAATCTGACAGATTTCGTCACGAGCCTGACGGCCACGGGCCCACGCGCAGTGTGCGGGCATTTTTAACTCCCTGTTTATCAATAAAAACTCTGGGCGGCCTCGGTTGGCATGCCCTATGCACGGCATTGACTGCCTTTTCAAATGGTGGTGACTCCCCCCTTGAGCCTGTGTCTCGCGCATGGTTTGCCAGGACACAGGCTTTTTTTTGTTCCCCTGTGCCCTCCACCCTGGCCCGGCGTTTATACTCCCTGCCTTTGAAGTCAGCCTCATCGGAACCGGATCATGGACCAGGTGGAGACTCTGATTCATGCGGCGTGGGTGATCCCCGTGGAGCCCGACGGATCGGTCCACGAACGCCACAGCCTTGCGATTCGCGGCGGACGCATCGTGGAGGTGCTCCCGCGTGCGGAGGCCGAGGCCCGTTTCCGGGCCGACACCGTCGTGGACCTGGCGGAGCACGCGATCATCCCGGGTCTGGTCAATACCCACACCCACGCAGCCATGGCCCTGCTGCGCGGGCTCGCCGACGACTTGCCGCTGATGGAGTGGCTCAACGGGCACATCTGGCCGGCGGAGCAGGCCTGGGTGAGCGCGGAGCTCGTGCGCGACGGCACGCGACTCGCCGTCGCCGAAATGCTGCGCGGCGGCACCACCTGTTTCAACGACATGTACTTCTTCCCGGACGCGGCGGGCAACGTGGCGGACGACGCGGGAATCCGTGCCGTGGTCGGCCTGATCGTCATCGACTTTCCCACGGTCTGGGCGGGCGAGGCGCAGGAGTATCTGGAGAAAGGGTTGGAGGTGCACGATCAGTTTCGCGACCATCCCTATGTGAGCACGGCGTTTGCGCCGCATGCGCCCTATACGGTTGCCGACGAGCCCCTCCAGAAGATCGCGACCCTGGCCGAGGAACTCGACTTGCCGGTTCACATGCATGTCCACGAGACCGCCGACGAGGTCGCCGCCAGCCTAAAGCAGTTCGGAAAGCGGCCGCTTGAGCGGCTGGAAGCATTGGGCTTGCTCTCGCCGCACCTTCTTGGGGTGCATATGACCCAGCTCCAGGATGACGAGATCCCAAGGCTCGCACGCGCAGGCGTCCACGTGGTGCACTGCCCCGAATCCAATCTGAAGCTGGCCAGCGGTTTCTGCCCCGTGGCAAAGCTGGTGGACGAAGGCGTGAACGTCGCCCTGGGCACCGACGGTGCGGCGAGCAACAACGACCTCGACATGTTCGGCGAGATGCGCACCGCGGCGCTGCTCGCGAAGGCGGTCTCGGGAGACGCGAGCAGCATCGCCGCACTGACGGCCTTGCGCATGGCCACGCTCAACGGGGCGAAGGCGCTGGGTCTCGAGGAGGAAACCGGATCCCTGGCGGCGGGCAAGTCCGCGGACCTTGTCGCGGTGCATCTGGGAGGCGTTGAGACCTGTCCCTTGTACAATCCCGTCTCCCAGATCGTCTACGCCGCGGGCCGCGAGCATGTCACCGATGTCTGGGTCGGCGGAAAGCATGTGCTCAAGGACCGTGTCCTGACCACGCTGGACGTGCCGGCCGTGCTGTCCGACGCGCGTGAATGGGCGAAACGTATCGCCGCGCGCAACGGCGGCGGCACGGGCAATCCTGAAAAAGGCTGACGGAGGCAACGCGCGGCGCGCAAAGCGCGCCCGATGAAGGAGCTCCTCGCGACTCGACCCTTGCCGCTCGCCACTACTTCGGATTCCGCAACACGGCATTACCCGCGTCACCAATCGACTTCACGAAGAGAATGATCGAATCCTTGGCGTCTTGGCGTTGGCGTCTTGGCGAGAGAATAAGTATTCTCTTCCGCGCCCGCACATTCTGCTGACGAGCGTCAAAGATAAATGTAGCCCTCGCGCTTGAGCCGCTCGATCTCGTCGGGACCGTAAGGAACGAGCTCAACGAAGGGGGGGACGTCATCGTCGTCCAGGCCGCGGCGGCGCATCGTGGACAGGCACATCTTCACATCGATAATACCGTAAGCATCGAGCTTGGCCGCCAGATCGACGATGTCCTTGTACTTGGCATAGTTCCCGATGGCAAAGATATCGATCTCCGGTCCGTGCAATACGAGCGCAACAGAGGGTTTCTCGCGTTCCCGGCGGGGCTGGGGGACCGCGTCCTCGGCACGCTCCAGCAGCGCACGGATCTCCTCCGGCGTGTGCAGCAGGATGTCGAAAACATATTTTTCATTCGGATCGATGGGCGGCGGCACCCGTTGGAGGCGCACCGGTTCCTGCTCCTGCCCCTCGGATGTGCGGCCGGCAACGAATTGATAGGAGGCGAAGGCTGTCGCGAGCACGGCCAACGCCCCGAGCAGTAGGATCGTACGCATGTTCACGAAACCGGAAGTGGGACTGCGTGGTCCCGCTTACGCTAGACCCATCGTACCGAACATGCAACCATGTATGGGTTGCGAGTTAGAATTAGACCCGCGAACCCGTCCTGAAATTTCGCGTTTTTTGGCGCTTATAATTATTCGCATAAACAAATAGTTACAGGAGGCATACGATGGGCCAGATCACCGTCGAGCACAACCCTTCGCCGGCGAAGCTGGAGGTCATGGGGGTCTACGACTGGCCCATCTGGGCCAAGGAGGCTTCCACGTTTCCCTGGACATACGACACCAAGGAAACCTGCTATTTCCTGGAAGGCGATGTCATCGTAACCCCCGAAGGCGGCGAGCCCGTGCGCATGGGCGCCGGTGACCTCGTGATCTTCCCTGCCGGTCTGTCCTGCACCTGGGAGATCCGCGAGCCGGTGGAAAAGCACTATGATCTCGGATAACCAACGTGCAACCATCCCGCCACGTGGCGCGTGCGCGGGGCATGCGCCGAGCTGATCCCATGGAAAGCCGCGAGCACAACGTCGATCAGTCCGAGGTCGCCAAGTTCGAGGAGCTCGCCCACCGCTGGTGGGATCCGGGCAGCGAGTTCAAGCCTCTTCATGACATCAATCCGCTGCGGCTGGACTATATCGACGAGCACGCCCGGCTCGCAGACAAAACCGTGCTGGACGTGGGATGCGGCGGCGGGATCCTCGCGGAGAGCATGGCGGCCCGTGGCGCGACCGTGACCGGGATCGACATGGGCGAAACCCCGCTTTCGGTCGCAAAGCTCCACGCGCTGGAAACCGGCGTGGCGGTGGACTACCAGCAGACCACCGCCGAGGCCCTGGCCGAGGCCCGCCCGGCGAGCTTCGACATCGTGACCTGCATGGAGATGCTCGAGCACGTG
>JABAHQ010013895.1_pt1 | contig 10950 bp, 8 predicted proteins | sample 7062091 | NCBI WGS metagenome assembly JABAHQ01 (sample SAMN14534359, study PRJNA622989) | marine sediment metagenome | biome: marine biome [ENVO:00000428]; feature: marine pelagic biome [ENVO:01000023]; material: deep marine sediment [ENVO:00002113] | place: India: Gulf of Kutch | collected...
CCATGCAGAGGATTATAATGAAACAGAACCTCGCCCAGTTGTATCCAGGCCTCGACGTCATCGGGATGCGTGCCAAGGAGTGAACGGTAGAGTTCCTCTGCCCGCTTGCTTTTGCCCTGGCGGTAAGCAAGCAACGCCTCCAGCAGACGGCGATCGCGTTCCGAGAGTCGTCCACCATGTCGAAAAGCAAGCTGCGCTGCATCATGTGCGAGTTTGGGGCGAATAAGCCATTCTGCAGCAACACTCAATCGGTAATAAGCAAGGGCAAACATCGAGTCTATGGCCACTGCGCGCTGGAACGCAGCCACCGCTGACTCAAATTTTGCTTTGCGAAGGGAGCTTTCCCCTTCCAGATAGGCCTTAATGGCAGGTAAGGAATCTGTGGTCATAGATGCGAGATGAGTAACGCGCGTGCCTGACTTGCCGGTCAGTCTCGTCAGAAGTTGTGTTGCCAGCTTGTCGACGATTCCAAATATTTGTCCGGCTTCCCCTTCTGTGGAGATTTCAGCAACCATCTTCATCCCTTGGCCCCATTCATAAAGGGCGGCGTTGATTTGAAGCCGACGGCCGGCTTCTACAATATCCCCCATAACGAAGAGGCCGGCATCGAAATGCTGCGCGACTCTGCGACCGTCTTCCGGACTCAGGACTCCCTCTATTCTTCGATTTACAAAACTCAGCAGCGCACGAGGATCGACGCTGCGCAATTCTCCTGCGCCATCCAATTTGGTGCTTAAGAGGTTCACCATTCCCTCGCCGAGGTAATCAAACTTGCTGGCGCCGTGTACCGAAAAAGGCAGGACAACGATATCCGTGCTGGAAGTGGGCGCGGTAGTATCAGAAGGCTCTGAATTAAACTTCAACCATCCCCAGATGATGGCCAGTAAAACCAAGACAACGGAGGCCGAAATCGCCAATCTCCGGCCTCTGGAAGGCTTTTTCTGTGTGGGATCGGTCCGCTTATTCTGTGCGCCCAGCTTTTTGGTTTCCGACAGATTTCTCAGGTCTACTATCAATTCCTCAATTTCTTGATAGCGTCGATTAGGTTCTTTAGCAAGCGCCCTGTTCACAATAGTTTCTAGTGCTTCAGGCACCTCATCGCGGACTTCGATTATCAATTGAGGCTCTTCATTTAAGATGGAATAAATGACCGCTTGCTCGTAATCTCCTTTGAATGGGGGTTCACCGGTCAGCATTTCATAAAGCACTACAGCAAATGACCAGATATCGGTTCGATGGTCTACCTTTTCCCCACGGGCTTGCTCCGGTGACATGTAAGCCGCTGTTCCGAGAGTGGAATGGTCTTTGGTCAACTGCGCTCCACCGCCAACTCTCGCCAGCCCAAAATCCATGATCTTTACCTGACCTCTGCCGGTAATCATGATGTTGCTGGATTTGATATCCCGATGTACGATTCCCTTTTCGTGGGCGGCTTGCAAGCCTTCAGCGATTTGGGTGGCGTATTCGATTACGGATTTCAGATTGGGGATTTTGGATTTGATGATTTCTCTCAATTCCTGCCCTTCAATGTATTCCATCACGATGAACATCTCATCATCGGATTCCTCGATGGCGTGAATGGTGGCGATGTTGGGATGGTTCAACGCCGCTGCAGCTTTTGCTTCAATCTTGAATCTTTCTCTTTCTTCCGAATTATTAGAAATAGGTTTCGGTAAAAACTTGATGGCAACAGTGCGATCCAGGTTAGTATCCTCGGCTTTGTAGACGACGCCCATGCCGCCTTCGCCAAGTTTTTCAAGGATTTTATAATGTGAAATGGTTTTGCCAATCATAGAATCGGTTTATTGACTAAAAAACTGAGATTGAGATTTGTTGGTTAAGAACAATTCAAATTAACATGGTTGGAATTAATACACAAACAATTTTACCTATAGAAGTATTAATGTACACCTTGAATCTATTGGAACTTTTTCAACAACTGCAGGTTGATTTAGAGACTCTATTTAGGAAATTTTTGCAATGCTTCGGAAATTGCCTCTTAAAATAATGCTTTTATTAGCAATTTTCAATTTCACAATAGTGGGGTGCAATATGAATGAATCAGGAAAAACCGAAAAGAAATCGCAGAATCCAAGTATCCAAAAAGATCTGAATAATTCCAGCCTTCGACAAGCTCAGGATTATCAAAAAGCGACATTTGCCGGCGGCTGCTTCTGGTGCATGGAACCGCCCTATGATGATTTGGATGGCGTCATTTCCACAACGGTGGGATATACCGGCGGCGAGAAACCCAATCCAACTTATGAAGAAGTGTCGACTGGCAGGATAGGACATGCCGAGGCGGTGCAAATTGTATTTGACTCAACCAAGATCAGCTATTGGGATTTGCTACAGGTCTTCTGGCGGAATATTGATCCCACCGACCCATACGGGCAATTTGCTGACAAGGGATCTCAATACCGCACCGCCATTTTTTATCACGATGAAAAACAAAAGGAATTAGCGGAAAAATCTAAAAAAGAATTGGAAGCTTCAGAGAAATTTGACAGCCCGATTGTAACCGAAATTGTTCCAGCCTCGGAATTTCATCCCGCCGAGGATTACCATCAGGAATTTTACAAAAATCATCCTCTGCGTTATAATAGCTATAAGGTGGGTTCAGGCAGGACGGGTTATTTGAAGGAGAAGTGGGGGGAGGAGAATTAGTAATTCCATTTGGCTGCTTACGACGGTCTTTTTGTAAAGGGCTAAAGCCCTTCTATTTCCAATATTGAAAATAACATAATCCCCAAGCTGAAGCATGGGGCAAACCATTAGCCTTGCCATTTATGGCAGGGACTGTAATATTCATCAAAAAAGGTCCAAGCCCTTTAGGGCTTTGTCGAAATCATTTTATGCGATAGTCTATTTTTTCTGATCGTGCGTTTTCTCTTCGACTTTGGGTCTCATGATCGAAAATACTTTTCCAAGGGTGGTATATTCCGTCTCGCCCAAACGTGCCACGGGTCTTAATCGGTCAGGATCAACCGTTCCGTTTTCTCGAAGCAAATCCTCCCGGATATGGAAGCATACCACCTGCCCCACCACCAGGGTCGAGGTGGTTCCCTCAACTGGAACGATTTGGGTCGCTTTTACCTCCATGGAAACCGGCACATCTTTTAAACGGGGCGGCTTAACATGAATTGAAGGGATGCCTTCCAACTCTGCTTGCTCAAATTCATTCACACCATAAGACCAGTTCCCGGAGGTTTGCACCATTTTCTCGCTCAGTTTTTCATCGGCAATGTGAGCCACAAATTCCTTCGTTTCCTTTATGTTGCGCAGGGTATCCTTATCGTTTCCCTTTCGCTGCCTAATGGAGATCATAATGGTTGGCGGCGAATTTCCTACAGCATTGAAAAAAGAAAACGGCGCTAAATTTGTTGAACCATCCGACCCGGTGGACGAAACCCAGGCAATGGGACGCGGAATGACCACACTGGTTAACAAACGATACGCATCACGAGGTTCTAATTTTTTTGTATCAAATGTTTTGAACATATTATTCTACTCCTTAAATTTTTCAGATCCAGCACAGTCTCTGACTGTGTTTTAATTGTATAAAATAAATACACGGTTACAAACTGTGTAGGATCAATTCTCACATCTCAGTCTTTTAAATCCGCAATCCAAAATCCCAAATCCTTTTTTCCTCTGCCTTCCTTTTTCAAACAAGCTCTTTCATGATATTTTGCACCTGATCAATCTCATCCTGATTAATCGTGTGTCCCATATTAGGATAAAGCCGCATTGTTACTTCCCCATCTAATTCTCGAATAATTTGTGCCGTCTCTTCCACCCTTTCCTTTGGGATGTGCGGATCGATGTCACTGCAGCCTAAAAATACTGGCGTGTTTTCTAGCGAGCCTGAATAGTCTCGCGGTGTCCCATCCGGTCCAATCAATCCGCCGCTTAATACCACAAGACCGCCGTAACGACGGGCATTTCGAGCAGCGAATTCAATCGCTAAGCAGGCGCCTTGCGAAAATCCCAGCAAAATTGTTTTCTCAGACGGAATTCCCTTCGATTTCAAATTCTGAAAAATATCAGCAATTACTTGTAAACCGGATGAAATACCCGGTTCATTATCCTCGATAGGAGTCATGAAGCTGTAGGGATACCAGGTGTAATTTGCTGCCTGTGGCGCCAGATAAGTAAATCCCGGCGGGTCTAAATTTTCCGACAATAAAAGGATATTATCAGCCGTAGCGCCGCGACCATGGATCATGATCAGGGCGGCTTTTGCGTTTTCGAGCGGTTCGCCAGCTTGCAATAGCTGTAGCCCTTGATGAGGATTTTTGATATTCTGTGTATGTATAATACCCATTTATTTCTCCTCTACCTTAGGAATTTTTATTGGCGGTAAATTCTTTTCAATAAGCTGGCGGTTCTTTTCCAGCCAGGGAGGCAGCACCAATTTATTGCCTAACTGATCTTCGGGTTCATCAACGGCAAAGCCGGGCCCATCGGTGGCAATTTCAAACAGGACGCCTCCTCGCTCTCTAAAATAAATCGATTGAAAATAGAAGCGGTCGATTATCGGCGTCACCTGAAAACCCAAACCGGCAATTTTTTGTCGCCATTTTTCCTGCCCTTCAACATCGGGCACTCGCCAGGCAATGTGGTGAACCGACCCAACCGCCACCTGTCCAAAAGGCGCATCGGGAAGCTCAACCAGATCGACCGTTGCAGCGGAACTGTTTGAATCGGCTTTGAAACGATGTCGGCTACCTTCCGATCCGATAAACTGAAATCCGAACACATCTCCAATCAAATTTTCGGTAGCGGGTTTTTTCTTCAAAGTGATTGTCGCTCCATAGAATCCGCGAATAGCATATTCGCCGGGAATAATGCTGTGTTCCCACACTACAAAATCACGAATATCAGGATTGGTTACCAGCTCCAGTTCCAATCCATCAGGGTCTCTTAACGATAGGACTGTTTCGTCAAACCGCTTTGTCGGACCGGAAAAATCGATAGCATGCTCGGCAAATCGTTCCATCCAGTAATCGACGGCATCTTCCGGAATGGAAAACGGAACTGCGGTCACCTGCCCCACACCGCGCTTACCTCTTCGCGCGCCGGGCCAGGGGAAAAATGTCATGACGCTGCCCGGACGACCAAGGGAATCCCCGTAGTATAAATGATAGGTAAACGGATCATCCTGGTTCACGGTCTGTTTAATGAAACGCATTCCCAATACACCGGAGTAAAAATCTATGTTGGGCTGTGGATCACCCGAAATGGCGGTGATGTGATGAACACCTGCGATTTGGTTTGTCATAGCAAATCCTTTGATTTTATTATATTGCTCATGATTGTACCCTTTGCTTAATAAAATGAAAATGTTATGCAAACTATGATAATCTTCCTGTTTAGCGAGTTGATTGCCATGGAAAGGCAGAAAGGCAACCCCTCCCCTCAATCCCCTCCCCTTAGTAAGGGGAGGGCCATCAGGGTGGGGTTATTTGCTATAAATAACTATTAAAAATATACTATCCATTTTAAAGCTTAAGATATAATCACATATTATTTTCCTTGTAATCCCAATTTTCTGCACAATCTTCCCAATTCTTCCTGTTCGGTTTTATCAAGAATGCTCATTTCCTCTACAATGCCTTTAACATGATTTGGAAAAATTTCGTCAATCAAATCTCTACCCTTTTGCGTCAATTTAATGGTTACATATCTGCGATCTTTTCCCTCTCTGTCTCTTTTGACCAACCCTCTTTTCTCCAAATTATCAATGATCATTACCATGTTGCCACCAGTCTTGAGAAGTTTGCTGCCTAAGTCTCGCTGACATTGTGGACCCAAATGTTTCAGTATTTCCAGTACCGCAAATTGACTGGGGCTAATTCCATAATTTGCCAAATGCTGATGAACCCTGGCATTGAGGGATTCACTTGCCCGCATTAGTTTAATGTAAGCGTTTAATGCCCTGATTTCTTTTTTCGAACCCTCGTAGTGTGTTCCCATCAACAGAACTTACTTAAATGATTTAAGATTAAACTAATATATGGGGAACCAGTTCCACTAAAGACTGTAAAGGAAATATTAATGGTTTTTGTAACGATTAGTGATCGGAAATCGCCGGTCTTTGCCGAATGCTCTATGCGTAATTTTGATACCGGGAGCGCCCTGCCGTCTCTTATATTCATTGCCGTCCACTAATTGGATCGTTTTCCGCACATCTACGGAATTGAATCCTTGACTGACGATTTCTTCATAGGAGCGGTCCTCCTCCACGTAAGCCTTTAAAATTGGATCGAGGACTTCATATGGGGGTAACGAATCGGAATCTTTTTGATCCGGCTTCAACTCTGCAGAAGGCGCTTTGGTTAGAATGGATTTGGGGATGATCTCTCTCCCGGCAATTGAATTCCGGTAATCACATAATTCATAGACCATTTGCTTGGGCACATCTTTGATTACGGAAAATCCACCAACCATATCACCATATAAAGTGCAATAGCCGACGCTCACCTCGCTTTTGTTACCGGTTGACAGCACCAGCCATCCGAATTTGTTTGAAAATGCCATCAACAGATTACCTCGTATTCTTGCCTGAAGGTTTTCTTCGGTGGTATCTTTCGGCGCCTTTTTGAAAAACGGATTCAATTCTTGCAGGTAGACCTCTAAAATTTTATCAATCCAAATTTCATGAATGGTGATGTTTAAATTTCTTGCAAGCTGCTGAGCATCTTTAAGACTTTGCTCGCTGGTGAATTCACTGGGCATGATAATGCCCATGACATTCTTATTTCCGAGCGCATCAGATGCAATGGCGCCAACCAAGGCTGAATCAATACCACCGGAGAGACCCAGTACCACCTTTTCGAAACGGTTTTTTCTCACATAATCTTTCAACCCTAATTTTAGCGCTTCATAAATTTCTTCCGTTTCCTCGCGGAATTCCAGAATGCTTTGCTCAACAAGAGGAGGCTTTTTCTTCATAGTTGGAGTTGTGGAAAGCTGAAGCTGGGGAACAGTTTTCTCCTTTGGAACAAACAATTTTTCTTTTCTTTTTCTCGGATCATGTAACCTTCGGGTAAATACATTGTCCGGATGAAGATCAGCAAATAGCAGGTCTTCTTGAAATGATGGGGCATTGACAATTAAGGCTCCGTCTTCGGAGACAATCAAGCTGTTTCCGTCGAATATCAATTCATCTTGTCCGCCAACCATGCTGACATAGGCGACGATAACCGTATTATCTAAAGCTCTCTGCTTCAACATCTGAACCCGCTGCTTTGTTTTATCGATAGAAAATGGGGAAGCCGAGAGGTTAATCAGGATTTCGGCATTTCCATACAATGCCTGATCGCGGGGAGCCCCATAGGGATACCAGATGTCTTCACATATATTGATCCCAATGTTAATCTCATTTAATATGTACACAGGTGTTTCATGCCCATTTTGAAAATAGCGGTCCTCATCAAATACACCGTAGTTGGGTAGAAAATGTTTATGATAAACACCGGCAATTTCTTGATTATTCAAAACCGCTGCCGCATTAAAGATATCGTCCTGTTTATCCACAAAACCTGCTATGATGGTGATATTCTTACTATAGGGAACTAATTTTTTTAAATAAGTCAGATTATCTTCAATGAATCCCGGTTTCAATAGTAAGTCTTCAGGAGGATAGCCGGTGAGCGATAACTCCGGGAAGGCAATAATCTCAGCACCTTTGTTAATAGCTCGATTAATGTAGTCCACCATTTTTCGGAAATTGCCCTCAATATCACCCACCGTGGAATTTATTTGGGCAAGGGCAAGTCTAATCTCTCTCATTGATATTCTCCTCAGAATCTATTGTAGTTAAGGAAGTTATTTAAAATAATATAATCATTAATAATAAACAACAAACGTCATTTTTGATTTGGCTAGTTTGAAAAATGAGTTTTGAAGTGAATAACCCAACTCAGCGCTTGCCCAAAATATAGTTGCTTACTAACTTTAGCACTTTGGAGGAGACATTTGAATGAAGCATGTTGTATTTCTAATTTTATTGTTTCTAACATTCTTGCTTGTTCACAATTGTAATCATGGTTTATCCCCCTCAAGTACGAAAAAAACCAATCCTGATGATTTAAGCGGGATAAGCGGCGCCATTGTTTATCAAAATTGGCCCCCGGGTGATAGCCTAAAAGATCTACGATTGGTTGCATTTCGCGATTTTCCTCCTCAAAATATTTTCGTCGAAATAATTACCGGAAATGCCATTGTTTATCCACCAATTGATACCTCAGCGCACCTCCAATTCAATGTGCAATTTGAGGAATACATCATGGAGCTTCCCCCGGATACTTTTGAATATATTGTTGTTGCGCACCAATTCGGTGAAGATCGGTTTTCACAGGATTCATGGCAAGCGGTCGGGCAATATGATACCGATTCTGATTCTCTGCCCACACCGATCGTAGTGATAGAAGATTCGCTCTTGGAGAATATTAATATAACCGTAGATTTTAAAAATCGTCCCATTCAACCATTTGAAAATAGATGAAATCGAGTTATTCCAAAAATCCAATGATTTGTTTAGTTGCTGTTTTATGTCTGAGTGGAATCCTATTCGGAAAGACGTTCAGCATCCATGGAAAAGTAATCGATGAAAAGGGTAATCCGATAATTGGCGCAAATGTATCACTACAAGGAACCATTCTTGGCAGCGCCACAAACACTGACGGTGAATTTACCATTACAAAGGTTCCATCAGGGAATTTTACGCTTTCCATATACTTTATTGGTTATGAAAAAAAAGAAATGGGCATCCGGATTGAAACCGAGGATCATGATGTTGGCTATATTTTATTGAACCCCAGAGCAATCGATTCCGACCCGGTGGTGGTGACTGCCAGTAAATATGAACAGCCATCTCAGGATGTTTCGGTGAGTATGAGTTCGCTCAGCGAAAAAGACTTGAGCTACCGGAATTCCATTACCGTAGGTGATGCGCTGAAGTATGTTTCCGGCGTGAATATGAATTCGTCTCAAGTCAATATCCGCGGCTCAAGCGGATACAGCTACAGTGTCGGCAGCCGGGTGCTGATGCTGTTAGACGGCGTTCCCTTTGTTACCGGAGATACCAGAGAAATTAATTTTGAATCGATTCCTACCCATTTAATCCAGCGGGTCGAAGTCGTGAAGGGCGCCGGTTCCGCTCTGTACGGCTCCAGCGCACTGGGCGGGGTAATCAATGTGATTACGAAGGACATCGCTCATACACCGCAATGGTACGTCAAATTTTATGGCGGGATGTATTCCGATCCGTATTATAAACGGTGGAAATGGACGGATGATAACCGATTTCTAAATGGGCAACAATTTAACTATTCTCAAAAATTCAACAACATCGGAGTTATGATCGGTGGCGCCCGTTTTGAAGATGACAGCTACCGGCAAAATGACTGGCGGCGGCGGTATTCCGGAAGTGGTAAACTGGAATGGGATATTTCCCCTTATCAGCAACTGAGCGTTTCGGGGAATTACATGTGGCAAAGGCGAGCCAGTTTTATTTACTGGAGGGATTTGAATCATGCGCTTCAACCTCCCGAGGATCAGTTGGATGATCGGGTTGAATCCCGAAGGTCATACCTCAGCACCCGTTATCGCCACGTTATAAATCGCAAACAGTATTTCACCGTCTACGGCATTTGGTACGGCAATCGGTTTAAAGATACTACCGAGGACACAGGTAATCGATCCACATCCAACAGTCTGGATGGGGAATTCCAATTTAATGCCGAGACCGGAAACCACTTTCTTGCCGCAGGCGTTACGGGTTCTGCGAGTGCAGTGGAATCCGATATCTTTGGCGACCGTTCGGCAACCGGAGCCGCTGCCTATATTCAGGATGAAATCACCTGGAACAGCGAACTCAAAACGACTTTTGGCGCCCGGTTCGATTATGCGGATATTGAAGAATTGGGATCGGATTCCCGCCTTAATCCAAAATTTGGAGCAGTTTTAAAACCCTTCAAGGGTACTGCACTACGAGCATCATTTGGGATGGGATTTCGTGCCCCCTCTCTGGCAGAGGTATTTACATCTACAAATATTGATATCATTACTGTCCTACCAAATGATAATTTGGCTGCAGAACGAAGTGTATCGATGGAGGCCGGGATTAACCAGATGATCGGTGATTGGATGGTTTTTGATGCTTCCCTGTTTCACAATGATTTCTGGGATTTGGTCGAGCCAACTTTTGTAGAATATGACATCTCAAAGCGTGAATTTCAGTTACAATTTAAGAATATCACCAGAGCACAGATTCGTGGCGTTGAATTGAAAGTGGATAGTAGATATTTTGGCAATTTCTTAAATGTGGGACTCGGCTATACTTATGTGGACCCAAGAGATCTTGAAAGAGATGATTTTCTCACCTTCCGTCCCCGTCATTTGTTTTATGGGAGCAGCCGAATCAATTACTCGGCTTTCCAGGTAGGTCTTGATTACCGCTACATTAGCCGGTACGACCGTATTGACGAGTTGTTTACCGATCCCCTTCTTCACATTTTTATTCCCGATCTTGACAGGCGAGTGGAAGCCCACGTCTTCGATCTTCGATTGGCGTCCACTTTCAAGCTGTTCAAACAACCTGCCCGAGTTTCATTTCAGGTGAACAACTTATTTCAATATAATTATGTGGATGCGGTTGGATCGATTGCCCCGATCCGGAATTTTGTGGTCACATTTGAGACGGGGATTCTGTAAGGTTGGCGCTCGTTTCTTAGAATACCTTGCCAAAAAAGGATAAAGTTTGGTTTGATTCCAACGAACCAGTGCAATCATTTGTAATTCCCAATAGATAGATGCATGGACATTCATCTCATCGACGGTACCTACGAGCTCTTCCGCCACTATTATGCGGTACCAAGTTATAAGGACGAAAATGGACGTGAGGTCAGCGCAGTGCGCGGCGTGTTAAACTCGCTGCTGACA
>JABAHQ010001692.1_pt3 | contig 10949 bp, 10 predicted proteins | sample 7062091 | NCBI WGS metagenome assembly JABAHQ01 (sample SAMN14534359, study PRJNA622989) | marine sediment metagenome | biome: marine biome [ENVO:00000428]; feature: marine pelagic biome [ENVO:01000023]; material: deep marine sediment [ENVO:00002113] | place: India: Gulf of Kutch | collected...
TATGTCTAATTCCTTCTTCGCGTCAGGATGTTGCGAGGCAGCCCTTGGCCGCCCGGCGAGATATGCGGGCTAGGGAAAGGCGGGGATGGTGGGCTCGCTGCCCTCGGCGCGCGCCTCACGGTGCATTCTCACCAGCTCGTTGATCTCGTCCACGCGCCCTTTTGGCACGTCCACCATGAGCAGGAGCTGGCCCTGCTCGATGGCCCTCTCGAAGGCGCGCAATCGACTGTTGCGCACATCGACGCTGACCATGGTGGAGACCCAAGCCCCGGCCAGGGCGCACGCCAGGATCAAGCCGCCAGCGCTCATCCCAGTGGCCGCCAGCACCGCGATGACGCCGGCCACCGTCCCGGTGGCACCGCCAACGACCAGTCCCACCTCCAGTTCGTGGGCCAGATCGCTCTTCTGGAAAATGGTAGCCTCGGGCAGGCCGTCCAGCGGGGCGCCCTCCCGGGCCAGCACATGAATATGCTCGTCGTCGATCCGCGCCAGCAACAGCTCGTCCACAATCCGCCGCGTGCTGTCGATGTCCGGAACGAGAAGATACAGGCGTCGTCTCATGGCAACCTCCCTTCCGGGGCAGACCCGGGTCAGCGGAACGGGGGATACCTGAGAGTTTTCGTAAACTATAGCCGGCCGGCGAACCGCCCCGCCGGAAGCCGCGAAACGGGAGGTTATGCCGCCAATTGGCTGGCGATGGCGTCCAGGCTGGCACCGGCCTCCAGGACGCGCGCCAGGGCCTGTTCGGCCTGTTCCCGGCCGATCCCCACGGCGGTGAGCGCCGCTTCGGGGAGCTCGGTGCTGGGGGCGTCGCCCATGCCCACGCCCTTGAGCAGGCGGTTGGCGATCAGCACCAGGTGGGCGTACGCGGCGTGCACCCCGGTGTAGTCGGGGTCGTGGTGCGCGCGTGCGGCGACCGCCACCTCGGCGGGGAGGTTCCAGTGCTCGGCCAGCCAGGCGCCCAACTCCATGTGGGTGGTGCCGAGCAGCTCGATCTCGATCTCGACCATCGGCACTTCCGGGTGCTGGGCCACGCGCTTGTTCAGCCAATGGAACTCGGGCTGGCAGAGGTGCCCGAGCAGCAGCAGGCCGAAGTTGTGCAGCATGCCGGCCAGGTAGGCGAGCCCCGGTTTGGGACGCGAGTGCGGGGGCGCGGCCCTGCCCAGGACCTGTGCGAGGGAGGCACAGTACAAGGCATGCCTCCAGAACGCATCGAGGCCGAGGGGGCCTCCTTTGGGGTTGCGGAAGGATTGCCCCACGGCGATGCCGAAGATGATGTTCGCGGTCATGTCGTAGCCCAGCACGCGGGAGACGGCCTGCTGCAGCGAATCGACCCGGCCGCGGTAGCCGAAGAACGGCGAGCGCGCATAGCGCATTACCTGCGCGGCGAGGCTGGGGTCCATCTCCAGTATGGGCACCAGGTCCTCGATGCCGGCGGAAGGGTTGGCGCGAAGCTGGAATATGCGCTGAGCCATCTCCGGCATCGGCGGCAGCCTGGACAGCTTGCGTATGCGCTGTTTCACGGCGGCCGGCGTGCCCTGCATCCGCACCTCGGCGCGCGGCCGCGAGATGGCCGTCGCCCGCCAGGCGTTTTGGATGCGCACCAGGTCGCGTTTGCGCAGCCGGATGAGCTCGGTTGCGCTGGCGCGCAGGTAAACCTCTTCGCGCGACAGGTCGATGGTGATGGCCTTGACGCCATAGGCCCCCGACAGGGCCGGGACGATCCCGGCCTCGCAGTCTGGGAACAGCCGTTGGGCCTCGCCGGGTTCCATGGGTGTAAGCGAGCGATCGAGCTCGCGGTTCAGCGCGTCCAGGTCGAGCTCGCGATCCGCCGGGATGACGGCCACCAGCGCCCCGCGCCGGTCATGCAGGGCAATGGTCGATGTCAACTGCGAAGGTTCGACGGAGGCCGACGCCTCGGCCGGGTCGTGTGCACGGGAGTGTGCCAGCACCTCGTAGTGAACGAGCTGTCTGTCCAGAAAGCGCTGGATCGTGGCGGGTACGGGCATGCTGGTCGAGTCGAGCTGGACGGCACCGGTTGCCCGTCTATCGGGCGGGCGGCGCGAAGGCTTTAGGGTGCGCTCCCTCACTTCGCGGGGACTGTGATTGGCGTCACGTCCCTGGTCCGGGAGGGGCCACCGGTGGGAGCGGCGCGATCGGCCGCGACCGACGCCGGTCGCGGAACGCAGGGCACGCCGAGACACAGAGATCGCGAAGCTGTGGTGCGCGCCCCGAACCCTACGGCCAGCCCCACGGTCCGGATGAATCGGAGGCAATTGTCTTCTTTGCGTCCTCTGCGTTGGATTCTTTCCGGGTCAACCGAGGGCGGCTTCGCGCTTGCACCCTGCCTAGCGCTCCAGGTCGTCGAGGGGGTTGCTGCGTTCCAGGTGGTTGTTGGTTTCCAGATCGACGCCGTAGTCTTCCGGTTCGATGTCCAGCGACCCGGACCAGTCCTCCGGCGGCTCGACGGGCTGGATATCGAGCTCTTCCCAGGCGTCCAGGTCCAGCTCCTCCACGCTGCCGTCGAAGTACTGGATCTCCACGCACCCTTCATCCTCGTCCAGTGCGACCACCTCGAAGGTGCCGCCGGTCTCGTGCCTGTACCAATCCCCAACGGTGGGAAAGAAGCTCGACATAGGCGCCTCCCATTATTCGGTGTGTTGCCGGCGATCATCATTACGTGTGAGACGCCGAGTGCCGCCCGCGCGGCTTCCGCACGTGGTGCCGCAGCCCGCCGCGGGCTCGGGTTGAATGCCTCATGGCTATGTTATAGGACCGCCCGGAGATCTTCGCAAGGCGGCGTGCAAGCCCCCCGCAAGAACCCGTTTGGCGCCGCTGCACCGCCCTTCACGCGCGGTGCGTGTGATTCCTATCACAAACCCGGCGCGCACGGGCGTCCCCGAACGATACAGCTATAAAATATCGGCACACTCGGGCGATGTATAGCACATCGCCGGCGGAGCCAGTGCCAACGAGGGGACCAGGGGCCCGGCCATGAACGATACGCCGAGTGCCGTCGACGCGGCCCAGCTCAAGGAGTTCGTGCCGTTGTTTTCACTATCGCAGGAGCGCCTGCGAGAGTTGGCGGTGCTGTCCAGCATCGAGCTGATCAAGCCGGGCGTTCATCTGTTCCACGAGGGAGACGTGGACAACCAAACCATGTACCTGCTCGAGGGGCAGGTGTGCCTGCAGGGCGGGCCCGGGGATCCCGAGCAGCTCATCGTTTCGGGCAGCCCGGAGGCGCGCCACGCAATGGGGGATAACCAACCGCGGCAAAGCTCGGCGGTCGCCGTGTCCGAGTCCCTGGTGTTGCGGATCGACAACAATGTGCTGGACTACATGATCACCTGGGACCAGCTGGCCAGCCTGGAGCAGCATGCCCCTGCGACCGCGGGCGCGGACGAGGGAAGCCTGCGCTCGGACTGGATGAATCGAATGCTCAGCGCGCTGCCGTTTCGCAGTGTGCCGCCGGCAAACGTGCGCAGGCTGCTCAAGCGTGTCGAGACGGTGCGCGCGCGGCAGGGTGACGTTGTGGTCCGTCAGGGAAAGCCCGGGGACTACTATTATCTGATCACGGAGGGTGAGGCGCGGGTCACCCAGCAGGTGGAGCTTGCCCGCCTGGGGACCGGGGCCAGCTTCGGCGAGGAGGCGCTGATCTCCGACAGCGAGCGCAATGCCACGGTCACGATGACCAGTGACGGCGTGCTCGTACGCCTGTCCAAGCAGGATTTCAGCGAGCTGCTCAAGGAGCCGTTGTTGAACTGGGTCTCTCCGGGAGCGGCGCGCGGCATGGTGAACAACGGTGCCTTCTGGCTGGACGTGCGCCACGCCAAGGAGTACGCTCACTACCGCTTGCCGAACGCCACCAACCTGCCGCTGCACGAGCTGCGCCAGCGGATGGACGAGCTCGATAAAGATGCCTGTTATGTCTGCTATTGCAAGACCGGAAGGCGCAGCTCTGCCGCCGCCTTCCTGCTCACCCGCGCCGGCTACGACGCGCGCATCCTGCGCGGCGGGCTGCAGGTGCTGCCGCCGCTGATTCGAAACCTCGGATGAGCCCAGGGGGCCGGCCGCGGGTATCGCGTTCCGGCCCGCGGCGCCGATCCATCGTGTGCGGCGTTAGAGGAACAGCGCCAGCACGCCGGTATATCCGTAGAGCCGACCCCGCGCGATCTCGCCGTTGGCGAAGAATCCCGCCAGCGGGACGTTCCCCAGCTCGCGCTGGATGGTCTTGAGCTCCGCCGAGCCCTCACCGAACAATTGACGTCCCCGGCCAAGGCAGGAGAAGTACAGGGCCCCGCGTATCGGGGCATCCGCGCGGCGTCTCAGCGAACGCACCATGCGGTTGAGGTTGTCCCAGGCGCTGGGTCCGTCCCGCCGGCAGAACAGCACGGACTGTCCGGGCCGCACGAGGTCGCCGATCATCAGCTGACCGCTGCGTGAATCGACTCCGAGCAGGTTGCGCACCACATAGTCGCTGAGATCGGGGCCGTCCGCGGGAAGCCCGACGAAGATGTAGCCTGCGACACGGCTGATATCCCGAGCCAACACCTCGCCGATATCCTCCTTGAACACATCGAGCGCGGGCCGTCCATCGAGGCCCATGATGACATTGCGGCGAGATTCGGTTATGCGGTGGGGCCTGCCTATGGGTGAGCAGCCCTGAGTCAACGATGCGGCTACGGGGACCTCCCCCGAAAACAGCACGCCTGACAGGCCTCCCTCGCACAGCCCGTTGGCGTACTGGGCGTAACCGGTCTGCGAGGACGTCAGCCCACCCACCAGGTAGGCGCGGGGCACGGTTTCCGCGAGCAGTGGGATCTGGTCCGGTGTCGTTCCCGACCGCGGGTCGCCGTGGACCACGGCGAAATGCTGCTCGTCCTGGGAGTACCAGGGCTTGAAGTTGTCGACCAGATTCGCCAGATCGGTATCCAGCGTCGGGAAGACTCGAAAGGCGTCCTCCGGAAACGTCGCGACCATGATTCCAACCGCCGGCGAGTCGTAGTACTCGCGGTCGTCGAGACAGATCCCGACCCCCACGGTGCCCACCCACTCCGCGACGCCAGAGGCGGTGCGCAGCAGGCGCACGATGGCCCCCAGCTCATCGGCAAGCCGATCGGTTACGTAGACGAAGCCCAGGTTGGCTTCCGGCGGTGTCTCACCGAGAGCGTCGAGGCAGGCGTTGGTCGCCGTGCGCCAGTCCCGGCCTTCGGCGGCTGCCGTGAGAAAACGCTTCATGCTGCCATACCGAATAGCGCACCTCGCTGCGCGATCGAGACGGCACCGGGTACTGCCGCAGCGCAGTGTTCCCCATCCCGAGGAAAGCAGCCGGGCGTGGTTTTCAAAGACCTCGTCGGCAAGCGGGAGGCGAATAGGGCAGGACGCGCGGTAGGCAGCCTGCCCGCCGGCGTGCCCAGAGGCGTGGATTCACCGCGAGTCTTGGAACGTCATGTCCAGCCGCTTTCGTACTCCTCGGCATTCAAATGTATGGGCCCTGCGGGCCCGCACCCCCTGCACTCGTCCCCCAAGCCTAGCTCAAATGCCGCGTTTTTCTTCCATCATACGTTCGATCAGCGGCGTCAGCACGATCTCCATGGCAAATCCCATCTTGCCGCCGGGCACGACGATGGTGTTGCGCCGCGACATGAACGAGCCGTCCAGCATACTGAGCAGGTACGGGAAATCGACTTGGAATTTTTTCGGGTCGCGGAAGCGTATTACCACAAAGCTCTCATCCGGCGTGGGAATGTCGCGCGCGATGAACGGGTTGGAGGTATCGACCGTGGGCACCCGCTGAAAGTTGATGTCGGTGCGGGAGAACTGCGGCGTGATGTAGCGCACGTAGTCCGGCATGCGGCGCAATATCGTGTCCACGATGGCCTCGGCGGTGTAGCCGCGCTGAGCGTTGTCGCGGAATATCTTCTGTATCCACTCCAGATTGACGATGGGCACCACGCCGATCAGTAGGTCGACATATTGTGCGACGTTTTGCTCCTCGGTGACCACGCCGCCGTGCAGGCCCTCGTAGAACAGCAGGTCGCTGCCCTCGGGTATCTGCTCCCAGGGGGTGAATTCACCCGGATTCTTTTCGACGCCGAGCCGCCTGTTGTGCTCCTCGGCCTCTTCCTCGCTGTGCAGGTAGTAGCGTTTCTGGCCGCTGCCGGTCTGGCCGTATTTTTTGAACAGCTCTTCGATCTTGTCGAACAGGTTGGCCTCCGGGCCGAAGTGGCTGAGGTTCTTGCCCTGGGGGGCATACTCCTCGATGGCCTTTTTCATCTCCGCCCGGTTGTAGCGGTGGAAGCTGTCGCCCTCCACCACCACCGGGTTGATCCCCTCGCGACGGAAGATGTGCTCAAAGGCCACCTTGACCGTGGTGGTGCCGGCGCCCGACGAACCGGTGACCGCGATAACGGGATGTTTCTTGGACATGGCCTACTCCTCGAGACTCGTGGGAAATCCGGTGCGATCGCACCCCGGGGGCGGGATGCGCAAGAATTCATGATGTCCCGCCGGCCGGCGCCGGCGCCGCGCGCGGCAAGCCCGTTGCGTATCTGCGGCCTTCGCGAAGTCGGCTATTGAACCATTTTTTGGTCTTCAGGCTCAAGAAAAGACCCCAAACGGGCCGCGGGATATATTTTGTTTGTGGAATACAGTAAGTTGGGCCAAATCCGGGACGGGTGGTGAATCGGGGATCAGCGGGGCTGCTCGCGCAGCCAGCTTTCGAGCGAGGCCCTGGGCAGGGCGCCGCTCACCGTTCGGCGGCGATGGGCGGGGTCGAACAGATAGGTTCGGGGCACGGTGCCGTACCAGGTGGCATCGACCGTGCGGCGCAAGCGCTCCGGGGTGCCGTCGAACAACCAGGCCTCAACCCTGCCGAGCCCGTGCTCGGCCAGCGTCGCAGTGACCTGTGGGGCGATGCCTCGCCGGTCCGTGGACACCAGCACCAGCTCGAGGGAGGGGTTCTCGGCCGCGATGTTGGCGAGCAGGGTTAGCTCCTGGTGACAGGGCGCGCAGTCCACGGACCAGAACACCAGCACAAAGGGGCGGTCGCGGTGGGCCTTCAGGATCTGCTCATAGCTCTGCGGCCCGAAGGCGCGCAGGTCACCGCCCTCGGCCGACAGGCTCATCAGTGCCAGCACAAGGGCGCCCAGCGCCGCGCGCGCGCGATGTTCAGTTCCCTTCATCGAGCACATCGCCGGCCTCGATGGGCAACAGGCGATAGGGCTGGCCGCGGCGATGCCAGGCGGCGAAGACTCCGGCGCCATTACCGACCAGCAGTGGATGGTCGGACTCGCCTTCGGCCCGGGCCAGCGTCCGGGCCGGCCCCCAGGCCGTGCCGGCATCAGCGGAGATCTGCACCCGCAGCACCGAGCGCTGGCCGTCGAGCTCCTTCCAGAGCCGGTAGGCTCGCCGGCCCATGCCCAGCACGTCCGGGTGGGCCGCGCCACGGGCGTACTCACCGAAGGATGCGGTCGCGGAAAACGAATTTCCGCCATCGGTCGAGCGTGCATAGAACAGGCCGTGACGCTCGGGCGCGTTGTTGAACCACACCAGGTGCTGAATACCGTCGGCGATGGAGATCGCCGGGCCGTGATGGGGACAGGCGTCTACGCGCCAGTCGTCATGGCTGACCCGTACCCGGGTTCCTGGCCGGCGCGGGCCGCGGAACGTGACCTGGGCGTGGTCGCGCACATTGGGCTCGAACACGTGGCGCCAGAAGATCACGGGCAGCCCGCGCCCGTCCATGGCCATGGCCACTCGGCAGCACTCGCAGGTGTGGTCGGCGATCTTGGCGTCGGGATGGAAGCTGGCGCCGCCGTTTTCGGAGACCTTGTAGTACAGGGCGGCTCCGGCGTAGCTCCCGCCCCCCCGCTCGGTCCGGGTGCGGTCGCGTTTGTCCAGCCAGGCGAGATACACGCGCTCGCCCGCCACCCCCATCGCCTCGAACCGATGACTGGTGATCTCGCGGTTGTCGTTGACGGTGATCGGCTCCGAGAAGCTCGCGCCTCCGTCCGCCGAATAGGCGAAGCGTACGTCGCCCGAATAGCGCTTGGCCAGCCGCCGGGTCCAGGAGACGTAGATCCGCCCCGCGCCGAAGCCGATCTTGGCGCGGTTCTCGCCGTCGGCGGCCACGTGCTCGGGCACCCGGTTGACCGGCACGGGCGCGGCGAAGGTCTCACCGCGGTCGTTCGAGCGCGAAACGTAGACGTGTCCGCCCAGGGCCCACACCACCCACAAGCGCCCCTGCCCGTCGAACGCCGGCGTCGGGGCCAGGGCGCAGCGAAGGGCGGCGGGTGCCTCGGGATCGGTGCATACCGATGGGTTCGCGGCGGCGCCGTGGCCCGCTACCGCGGCGAACGGGCTCGACAAGGCCGCGATCGTCGCCGCGAGCGCGGCCAGGCACCGGCCCCGCCGCGGCGCCGGTGCGCGCGCCGGGCGCCCGTCAAAAGGCATAGCTCAGCCCGGCATACACGGTGCGAGGGAGGCCGGGGGCGAATTCCTTGGACCCCCGCGAGAAGCGCGCCGCCGTCGCATAGCGCTTGTCGGCGAGGTTGATCACCCGCGCGTAGGCCTGTAGGCGCTTGGTCACGAAATAGTTGGCCCTCAGGTTGAGCAGATCGTGGCCGTCGTATTTCGCCGTATTGGACTGGTCCATCCAATACCAGCCCAGGTGTTCCCACTCCAGCTCCACGCCCCCGCCGTTGAGGGCGGCGGGCCGATAGGCGAGGCGGGTGTTTGCGATGTCCCGGGGGGCCGACTCGATGTCGTTGCCGCTGAAGTCGGTTCCGTTGGCGACCCACTCCTCGTAGGTATGCTCGGCGTAGGTATAGCTCGCGGCCAGCGTCCAGTCGGCCGCCAGCTCCGCGCTGAGGCTGAGCTCGATCCCGCGGTGAAGGGTCTCGCCGGCGTTGACGGTCTGGCGGTCTCCGGTGACCGGATCCTCGAAGCTCACGAGATCGTCCTTCTTGCGCATGTGATACAGGGTGAGCTCATAGCGCAGTCCGTCCGCCGGGGTCCCGCGCAGCCCCACCTCGAAGCTGTCGGCCTTGACGGGGTCGAGGTCCACCGAGCTCAGCGAAGAGCCGGGCCGAAACAGCTGGCCCTCGGGCGGCGCGCGAAACGCCCGGCGGTATGAGGCGAATGCGTTCAGGCGCGGGCCGAAGGCGTAGGTGGCGCCGAGCTTGGGGCTGAGGTGGGAGAAGTCCACCGTCGTGTCGCTGGGGTGGTTGTAGCGGGCCGGAAAGCTCATGCTCGCCGGGTTCAGCACGATTGTGGTATCGGTGAGATTGTTTTCGTAGTCGTACTCCAGCAGGTCGTATCGCAGCCCCGCGCTGAGGCGCAGCCGCTGCGTCGGCGAGGTCTCCAGGTGCACGTAGGGTGAGATCCCGGTGTAGGTCACGTCGTAGTCATATATGGTATCCGTGACCGTATAGCTTGTGAAAATATCTCCCGTGCGAATGGCATCGATGCTGTGCTCCAGCCTGCTGCCGGGGCTGCGCTCGATGTCCGCGCCGAACACCAGCCGCGCGCGATTGGGCCGGAGGTCGCGGCGGTATTTGAGCTGCATTCCGAGCGAGTAGTTTTCGGTTTCCTTGATGCTCGGATCGTAGGAGAAAGACCAGTTGGGCATGTACTCCATATAATTCTTGCGCACATACGGGGTAATGCTCAGCAGTGACGACGGGCCCTCCCGCTCGTAGGCCGCTGAGAGGCGCAGCGCGCGCACGTCGCGATACGAGATGGGAGTGTAGTTCTTGGTCGGGTCGTTGTGGTAGTCGTCCTCGGAAAGGCGCGAGGTCCCCGCGGTCTGCTGGTTGATGTTGGATGCGGCGAGGACGGTTTTGAGCGTCGCCCCGCTGGCAAGGAAGCGGTCCCAGCGCCCCGTGGCGCTCTGGCGATTGTATTCGGTACCGTCACGCCAGCCGTCCGTGTGGGTGAGATTGAGATCGCCGCGCAGGGCGTCGTCGTCCCGGGTATTGCCGCCGGTGGCGAGCAGCCTGCACCAGCCGTGCTCGCCGAGCTCGACATCGACCTCGGCCTCGGCCTCCAGCGGCGCCGGGCGCGTCATCACGTTGACCACGCCGCCGATGGCGTCGCTGCCGTAGAGCGATGTCCCCGGCCCCTTTATGACCTCGATGCGGTCGGCCTGCGGGAGATTGACCTCGTAGAGCGCGTTGTGGTTGAAAAACCCGGTCGAGCGGATCGGAATGCCATCTTCCAGGTACAGGTAGACCGCACCGGTCGTAATGGGCTGGCGGATGGCGGTCATGTGTCCCTCGCCGTTGGTCACGTTGACGTGCACCCCGGGGATTCGGCCCATGATCTCCGCCGGATGTGCGGGGCGGGTGCTGGCGATCTCATCGCCCCCCACCGCATCGACGCTCGCCGCGGTTTCGGCCTTTGGCGTCTCCTCGCGAATACCCGTGACCGTGACCGTTCCCAGGTCGGCCTGATCGGCCGCCGTCGCGGGCAGGGCCGACCATGCGACTAGTACCGATAGGACGGGCGAGAGGCAGTTACTGGGTTTCATTGTGAGCGTCTCCGTCTGGACTCGTAAAAGGTCTTCTCGTCGCGCTGCGCATCAACGCAGCTCGAACTGCATTCGGTAGTCCACGCGCAGAGGGCACTGGATATACGCGGGGGGCGGGGGCAGCGGTGCCGCCCCCTGCACCGCGGCCGAGGCGGCCCTGCGCAGCAGCATGTGCCCCTCACGCACGCGCAGGTCGCGCACGCGGCCGCTGCGGGTGAGGACGAACGACACCCGTACCGTGCCCTCCACGCGGCGGCGGCGCGCCGAGCGCGGGTAGTACTTGCGCCCCTCGATGCGCGCCATGAGCTCGGCCAGATAGGCCTTGCGCCGCGCCTCGTCATCGACCGCGGGGGTCGGGGCGGCTACGGGCGCCCGGGCGGTCGTGACAGGCTTCGGCTCGGGCTTCGGCTCGGGCTTC
>JABAHQ010005881.1_pt1 | contig 10949 bp, 11 predicted proteins | sample 7062091 | NCBI WGS metagenome assembly JABAHQ01 (sample SAMN14534359, study PRJNA622989) | marine sediment metagenome | biome: marine biome [ENVO:00000428]; feature: marine pelagic biome [ENVO:01000023]; material: deep marine sediment [ENVO:00002113] | place: India: Gulf of Kutch | collected...
ATCGCCGGCGGCAGCGGCAACAACAAGGGCGCGCTGCTGGGCGCGCTGGTGATCTGGGTCATCTGGTCGGGCACCGAGTTCGTCACCGGCATGCTGCCGCCGGAGATGATGACGCGGGCCGGCGCGCTCCGCATCCTGCTGATCGGCGTGCTGCTGGAGATCGTCCTGGTGACCCGCCCGGAGGGCCTCCTCAGCGAGGCGGGCGAGCGCCTGCGCATGATCCGCCGCGAAGCCCGCCGCGATCAATCGCACGGCAAGACGGCCGATCGCGACGCCGAACAGGCGGAGGACAGGCCGCGGCAGCGCGGCATCGGCGACGCCTGAGCCGCAGGCCCGGCCTATCGCTATCGGCCCGACATGGACGCTCCGACGGGGCCGTTGTCGACGACCTCGCGGCCTGCCCCGCGCCGGCACGCGATGTGGTCAGGCTGCGCCGATCCGGAGCGAGGCCTTGCAGCGCCCAGTGCACACGGCAGCAAACCCGCGCCACCTGGCGCGGCCGCACCGGCTGTGAAACGATGATCGTGCCAGCGATGAGCTAGCGGCGGGCGCGGCGGCGGGTCTTGCGGCCCAACCCGATCTGCTTGGCGAAGGCCGAGCGCTGCTTGGCGTAGTTCGGCGCCACCATCGGGTAGTCGGCCGGCAGGCCCCACTTCTCGCGGTATTCCTCCGGCGTCATGTTGTAGGCGGTCTTCAGGTGGCGCTTGAGCATCTTCAGCTTCTTGCCGTCTTCGAGGCAGATGATGTAGTCGGGCGTCACCGACCTGCGCACCGGGACCGCCGGCTTCGGCGGCTGCGCAGCACCCTCCTCGTGCCGATTGAGATTCAGAAAGGAGGCGTGAACCGCGTTTATCACCCCTGGAAGGTCGTTTGTCGCCAGGGAATTGTTGCGCACGTATGCCGCCACGACGTCTGCCGTCATGCGCAAGAGTTCACCGGACGACAGCCGTTCGGTCGATTGATCGCTCATTTTTGCTTCCGTGTATTGTCCCCCCTGTAGAGCAAGAAATTTCGCACGCTCCTGTAACAGTGTCAATTCCTGAGCGCTTTTAATAGCGGTGCGTTCAATTACTGTGAAACATTTGGGTTGAACGGGTCCGTGCACCGCCGCATCGCGCGGGACGGCCGCCTTGCGCCCGGCTGCGGCGGGGTCCGCCGAGCCAGGGCTCCGCGAGACCTTGTGCCGGGTTTCCATGGCGAGCCGACATATGGTAGTCTCCGCGCTCTTTTGCGACCGCCCGCGGGCCGCTTCACGATGTCCGACAAGCCGATTGCCATCGCCTCCGATCACGCCGGATACGCGCTCAAGACGACCTTGATCGAGGAGCTCAGGTCCTTGGGTTACGAGGTCCTCGACCTGGGCACCGACGGGCCCGAGTCGGTGGACTATCCGGACTTCGGCCGGGCGCTCGCCGAGACGATCACCTCGGGTCGGGCCGAGCGCGGCGTGGCGGTCTGCGGCACCGGCATCGGCATCTCGATCGCCATCAACCGGCACCGCGGCGTGCGCGCCGCGCCGTGCCACGACGACACCTCGGCGCGCCTGGCGCGCGAGCACAACGACGCCAACGTGCTGGCCCTGGGCGCCCGCCTGATCGGGCCCGAGGTGGCCAAGGACTGCCTGAGGGCCTTTCTCGAGACCGCGTTCGCCGCGGGTCGCCACGTGGCGCGCGTGACCAAGCTTGGCTGAGGGTGTTGGATACAAGCGGGGAGGATTGGAGCATTATGACCGTTGCAGGCGCGGCGCCGCAGGCGAGCCGCGCGGAGTCGTTCTTCAGCGCCGGGCTGGCCGAGGCCGATCCCCGGCTCGCGCAGGCGATCCGGGGCGAGCTGCGGCGCCAGCAGGACCAGATCGAGCTGATCGCCTCGGAGAACATCGTCTCGCGCGCGGTGCTCGAGGCGCAGGGCTCGGTGCTGACCAACAAGTACGCCGAGGGCTACCCCGGGCGCCGCTACTACGGCGGCTGCGAGTTCGTCGACATCGCCGAGCAGCTCGCCATCGACCGCGCCAAGGAGCTCTTCGAGTGCGGCTTCGCGAACGTGCAGCCGCATTCGGGCGCCCAGGCCAACCAGTGCGTGCTCCTGGCGCTGTGTCAGCCGGGCGACACCATCATGGGCCTGGCGCTCGCCGCCGGCGGGCACCTGACCCACGGCGCGCCGCCCAACCTGTCGGGCAAGTGGTTCAACGCCGTGCAGTACGGCGTGCGCCGCGAGGACGGCCTCATCGACTTCGACCAGCTCGAGCGTCTGGCGCGCCAGCACAGGCCCAAGGTCATCATCGCCGGCGGCTCCGCCTACCCACGGATCATCGAATTCGCTCGCTTGCGGGCCATCGCCGACGAGGTCGGCGCGTACCTGCAGGTCGACATGGCCCACTTCGCCGGGCTGGTGGCCGCCGGCGTCCACCCGAGCCCGCTGCCGCACGCCCACGTGGTCACCACGACCACGCACAAGACCCTGCGCGGCGCGCGCGGCGGCATGATCCTGACCAACGACCCGGATCTCGGCAAGAAGATCAACTCGGCGGTCTTCCCGGGCCTGCAGGGCGGGCCGCTGATGCACGTCATCGCCGGCAAGGCCGCGGCGCTGGGCGAGGCGCTCAAGCCCGACTTCAAGGTCTACGCCCGGGCCGTGGTCGAGAATGCGCGCACCCTGGCCCGGACCCTGCTGGACAGCGGCGTCGACATCGTCACGGGCGGCACCGACACGCATCTCATGCTGGTCGACCTGCGGCCCAAGGGCCTGACCGGCAAGGCGGCCGAGGAGAGCCTCGAGCGCGCCGGGATCACCTGCAACAAGAACGCCGTGCCCTTCGACCCGGAAAGGCCGGCCATCACCTCCGGCATCCGGCTCGGCACGCCGGCGGCGACCACGCGCGGCTTCGGGCCGGCGGAGTTCCGTCGGGTCGGCGAAATGATCACGCGCGTCCTCGACGGCCTGGCCGCCGGTGCGCCGGACAACGCGGCCGTGGAGCGCGAGCTGCGCGAAGAGGTCCGGACGCTGTGCCACAGGTTCCCGATTTACCCGGATCTGATGAACTGAGTGGCCGCAGGGCCGCGGAGTGAGGGTCGATGCGCTGTCCGTTTTGCGGAAACGAGGATACCCAGGTCAAGGATTCGCGTCCGACGGAGGACAACTCCGCGATCCGCCGGCGCCGCCAGTGCCCCAACTGCGGCGCCCGGTTCACGACCTTCGAGCGGGTCCAGTTGCGCGAGCTGATCGTGATCAAGTCGAACGGCAAGCGCGAGCCTTTCGACCGCGACAAGCTGATCCGTTCCATGACCGTCGCCCTGCGCAAGCGGCCGGTCGACCCGGAGCGCGTGGAGCGCGTGGTCAACGGTATCGTGCGGCGTCTGGAATCCTCGGGCGAGAACGAGATCCCCTCCAAGCTGATCGGCGAGCTGATCATGGACGCGCTGGCCACCCTCGACCAGGTGGCCTACGTCCGCTTTGCCTCGGTCTACCGCAACTTCCGCGAAGCGCGGGATTTTGAAGAGTTCATCGAAAAGCTCGGCGCCGAGCCCGAGTGACGGGGCCGAGCGGGAGCACATGCGCGCCGCCCTCGTGCTGGCCGAGCGCGGCCTCGGCCGGGTCGCGCCCAATCCCGCGGTCGGCTGCGTGATCGTCGCGGCCGGCCGCGTCATCGGGCGCGGCTGGACCCAGCCGGGCGGGCGACCGCACGCCGAGGCCGAGGCGCTGGCGCGGGCCGGAGCGGCGGCCCGGGGCGCCTGCGTCTACGTCACCCTCGAGCCGTGCGCCCACCACGGCGCCACGCCGGCCTGCGCGGAGGCGCTGGTCGCGGCCGGCATCGGGCGCTGCGTCGTGGCGCTGCAGGATCCGGATCCGCGGGTCGGCGGCAGCGGGCTCGCGCGCCTGCGCCAGGCGGGGATCGAGGTCTCGCTCGGGCTGTGCGCCGAGGCGGCCGGCGAGCTCAACGCCGGCTACCTGACGCGCCAGAGAGAGGGCCGGCCGCTGGTCACCTTGAAGCTGGCCAGCACGCTCGACGGGCGCATCGCCACCGAGCGCGGCGAGAGCCGCTGGATCACGGGCGAGGCGGCGCGCGCCCGGGTCCATCTGCTGCGCGCCCGGCACGACGCGGTCCTGGTTGGCAGCGGCACGGCCGTCGCCGACAACCCGCGCCTGGACGTCCGCCTGGCCGGGCTCGAGGGGGCCTCGCCCGTCCGGGTCGTGCTCGACGGCCGGCTGCGCCTGCCGCTGACCCACGATCTGGTGGCCCGCGCCAAGGCCCGGCCGACCTGGCTGATCACCCGCGAGGGCGGCGCGCCCGGGCGGATCAGGGCCTACGAGGAGGCGGGCGTCGAGGTGATCCGCATCGGCCGGGACGCCGAGAGCGCGGCCGCGCTGGAGGCGGCGCTGCAGGCGCTCGGCGCGCGCGGCATCACCCGCCTGCTGGTCGAGGGCGGCGGCCGCGTGGCCGCGGGCCTGCTGCGCCTCGGCCGGGTCGACCGCCTGGTCTGGTTCCATGCGCCCAAGGTGATCGGCGGCGACGGCATCCCCGCGGTGAGCGGCTTCGGCCTGGAGACGCTGGCCGAGGCGCCCGGCTTCGTGCTCCGCGAGTCGCGGCCGATCGGCCAGGATCTGGTGGAAAGCTACGCCAGTTTGGCCTAGGTATCTCCTATGTTTACGGGAATCGTCACCGACCTGGGCCGGGTGCGCGGGGTGGAGCGGCGCGGCGCTACGCGGATCTCCATCGCGACCTCCTTCGACGCCGCCGGCCGCGGCGCCTCGATCGCCTGCTCGGGCGTCTGTCTCACGGTGGTCGACACGGGGCCCGGCTGGTTCGCCGTCGACGTCTCGGCCGAGACCCTGGCCCGGACGACCCTGGCGGCCTGGCAGCCGGGCACGCCGGTCAACCTGGAGCGGGCGCTCAAGGTCGGCGACGAACTGGGCGGGCACCTGGTCTGCGGCCATGTCGACGGCGTGGCCACGGCCGTCGAGCGCCACGAGGAGCGGGGCTCGCTGCGCCTCCTCTTCGACGCGCCGGACGAGCTGATGCGCTTCGTCGCGCCCAAGGGCTCGGTGGCGCTCGACGGGGTCTCGCTGACCGTCAACCGGGTGCTCGACGAGCCGGGCGCGGCGGGCCGCTTCGAGGTCAACATCATCCCCCACACGGCCGCCGTCACCACGCTGGGCGCCTGCCGGCCGGGGATGCGCGTCAACCTGGAAATCGACATGCTCGCGCGCTACGTTCAGCGTTTGCTGTCCAGGGAGTGACACATGGTCGGGGCGCCGGAAGAGGCTTGGCAGGCGAGCTTCGGCGAGATCGTCTCGCCGATCGAGGCGATCATCGACGAGGCCCGCAACGGGCGGATGTTCGTCCTGGTCGACGACGAGAGCCGCGAGAACGAGGGCGATCTGGTGATCCCGGCGCAGATGGCCACGCCCGAGGCGATCAACTTCATGGCCAAGCACGGCCGCGGCCTGATCTGCCTGGCCATGACCCGGGAGCGGATCGAGGCGCTCGGCCTGCCGCTCATGGCGCACAAGAACGAGTCGCGCCACGAGACCGCCTTCACCGTCTCCATCGAGGCGCGCGACGGGGTCACCACCGGGATCTCGGCGCCGGACCGCGCGCGCACCATCGCGGTGGCCATCGATCCGAGCAAGGGCGCGGGGGACATCGTCACGCCCGGCCACGTGTTCCCCCTGGTGGCGCGCGACGGCGGCGTGCTGGTGCGCGCCGGCCACACCGAGGCCGCGGTCGACCTGGCGCGCCTGGCCGGGCTCAACCCCTCGGGCGTCATCTGCGAGATCATGAACGACGACGGCACCATGGCCCGGCGCGACGACCTGATCGCCTTCGCCCAGCGCCACGGCCTCAAGATCGCGACCATCGCCGACCTCATCGCCTACCGCCGGCGCTACGACCGGATCGTCGAGCGCACGCTCGCGGGCAGCTTCGAATCCCAGCACGGCGGCACCTTCCACATGGCGGTCTACGTGGACAAGACGAGCTATGCCGAACATATCGCCCTGTGGAAGGGCGACCTCTCGACCGAGGGGCCGGTGCTGGTCCGCGTCCACGTGCTCAACCTGCTGGACGACGTGCTCGGCGACCGCACGAGCGGCAAGGCCGGCGAGCTGGACCAGGTTATGCGCATGATCAATGAGGCCGGCCGGGGCGTGCTCGTGGTCCTCCGCGAGCCGGTCCCGACCACCCTGTCCGACGCCGTCAGGATGCGCATGGGCCACGAGGAAAAGCACTTCGCCGAGCTGCGCGACTACGGCATCGGCGCGCAGATCCTGCTCGACCTCGGCGTGGCCGACATGATCGTGCTGTCCAACACCAGGCGCACCATCGTCGGGCTCGACGGGTACGGCCTGAAGGTCGTCGAGCAGCGCCCGATCCCGCTCGCCGGAGCCTAGGCGATGGCGCAGCCCGCGGATGCGCCCCACATCCTGATCGTCGAGGCCCGCTTCTACGAGGACATCGCCGACGAGCTGGCCAAGGGCGCCATCGCCGTGCTCGACGCGGCCGGGGCGAGCCATGACCGCGTCGCGGTTCCGGGCAGCTTCGAGCTCGCGGCCGCCATCCAGATCGGCGTCCGGTCCATGGAGTTCTACGCGGCGCGGCGCCGCTTCGACGGCTACATCGCGCTCGGCTGCGTCATCCGCGGCGAGACCAGCCACTACGAGTACGTCTGCCGCGAGAGCGCGCGCAAGCTGCAGGACCTGGCCTGTCAGTACGCGCTGGCGCTCGGCTACGGCCTCCTGACCTGCGAGAGCAAGGAGCAGGCCTGGGAGCGGGCCCGCGTCGACGGCCGCAACAAGGGCGGCGAGGCGGCCCGCGCCTGCCTGCGGATGCTCGACGTCAAGCGCCAGTTCCACCTCTATCCGCGCTGAAGGGACGCACCGCGATGACCGGACCGGCCGCCACGCCCCCGACCAAGTCCGGCGGCCGGCGTCCGTGCGGCGGCGCCGAACGCAGCGCCGCGCGGCTGGCCGCGGTGCAGGCGCTCTACCAGGTCGAGTTGACGGGCGCTTCGGCCGAGGGCGTGCTGGGCGAATTCCTGGCGCACCGGCTGGACGAGGAGGTCGACGGCCTGCGTCTGGCCACGGCCGACCGGGGGCTGCTCGCCGAGCTGGTCCGCGGCGTGGCGGCCGAGCGCGGCGAGCTCGACGACATGCTGGCCGCCGTGCTGGACGAGGGCTGGCCGGTGGAGCGCCTGGAGACCCTGCTGCGCATCGTGCTGCGCGCCGGCGCCTACGAGCTGTCGCGTCGCCCGGGCGTGCCGTCGCGCGTTGTGGTCGCCGAGTACGTCGACCTGGCCGGCGCGTTCTTCGGCGGCAAGGAGCCGGGCCTGGTCAACGGCGTGCTCGACCGTCTGGCGCGCGCCCTGCGCCCCGACGAGTTCGAGTCGCACGGCGCCGCGCCGGCCCGGACGGGCCCGCGCTGAGGCGCGGCCCGCGTCGAGGGGAGGCCGATGCGCGGCGAGTTCGAGCTGATCGCGCGCTACTTCGCGCCCTTGGCCGAGGGCGCGCCGGGCGCGCAGGGCCTGCTCAACGATGCCGCGGTCTTCGATGCCTCCCGCGGCCAGAGCCTGGTGGTCACGCTGGACACCATGGTCGCGGGCGTGCACTTCCTGCCCGACGATCCGGCCGCGCTGATCGGCCGCAAGCTGCTCCGCGTCAACCTGTCGGACCTGGCGGCCATGGGGGCTCGGCCGCGCGGCTACCTGCTGGCCGCCGCGTTTCGCGCCGACACCGAGGAGTCGTGGATCGAGGCCTTCGCGGCCGGGCTCGCCGAGGACCAGCCGACCTTCGAGGTGAGCCTGTACGGCGGCGACACGGTCTCGACGCCGGGCCCGCTCACCCTGTCGCTCGCGGCCTTCGGCGAGGTGGCGACGGGCCGCGCCCTGTCGCGCGCCTCGGCGCAGGCCGGAGACGCCGTGTACGTGTCGGGGGCGATCGGCGACGGGGTCCTCGGCCTGATGGCGCTGCGCGGCGAGCTGCCCGGGCTCGGCGAGGCGGATCGGGCCGCGCTCGCCGCGCGCTATCGCCTGCCCGAGCCGCGCCTGGCGCTCGGCCGCGCCCTGGCGCAGGCCGGGCTGGCCACGGCCGCGATCGATGTCTCAGACGGCCTCGCGGCCGACCTCGGCCACATCGCCGCGGCCTCGGGCGTGGCGGCCGAGATCGAGGCCGGCGCCGTGCCGCTGTCGCCGGCCGGGCGCGCGGCGCTGGCCTGCGATCCGGGCCTTCTCGCGACGCTGCTCNNGCGTTCCGCCGCGCTGGCCGGGCTGGCCGCCGAACTCGGCCTGGCGCTGACCCGCATCGGCCGGCTGGGGCGCGGGCGCGGCGTGCGCGTTTTGGACCCGGCCGGGCGCGAGATGGAGCTGCCGGGGGCCGGCTGGAGCCATTTCTAGAGCACATCCTTCGTCGATGGGGCTCGCTTCGGGCCATTCATCGAGCCGCCGAATCCGGTCTGACGATGTGATGGAGAGCGCGCCGAAATAAACTTATCGGCCAAAGGCTTAACCTCTTGTTCATCGGCCCCGGGCTATGACCGGGGATCGGGCGCCGTCTGGCACGGCGTCCGAACCCGAGCATGAAGAAACTGGCGATTCTCCTCGTCCTTGTCCTGACCCTCGGCGGCCTCGGCGGTGCCGGCTGGTGGGTCTTCGTGCGCCAGGCCCCGGCGCAGGAGACGGCCGAGACGACGAGCGAGGCGACGGAGGAGCCCTCGCTGGTCGCCATGCTCCGCTTCATCGAGCTCGAGCCCATCGTCCTGCCCGTCATCCGCGAGGGCCAGATCACCCTGCACGTCACGACGGTCATCGCCATCGAGCTCGCCGAGCCGATGCCGAAGGAGCAGGTCCGGACGATCTCGCCGCGCGTGCGCGACACGATCCTGAGCGAGCTGCACGGCCTCTACGGCATCCGCTACGTGCAGGAGCGCGGCTTCGACCTGCCTGTCGTGAGGGTGCGGCTGCGCCAGGCGGCCGAGCGGGTCCTCGGGCCCGGGACCGTCACGCAGGCCCTGGTCAAGACCATTCACACGCGCGTCCCGAGCCGCGGCTGAGCGACGGCCCCGAGCGGCCGAGGGCGGCGCGCCGCCAGGGGGCCCGGCGGGACCGTTGCGGCGGTTGCCTTCGCGCAAGGCTTCTGGCATTTTCCGCGCGATTTTCGCGCCGGCACAGTCCGGGGCACATCGACCGGCGGCGCTGTCTGCGCCGCTTCATCGCAAAAAGGGAAAACCACATGTCGACGCAGTTGCTGTTCGTCTTTGCCTGCGGCGTGCTGGCGCTGGCCTACGGACTCTGGGCCTCGCGCTCGGTGCTGGCCGCCGACGCCGGCACCGAGCGGATGCGGTCCATCTCCGGCGCCATCCAGGAAGGCGCCCGGGCCTACCTCAATCGCCAGTACCGCACCGTCGCTTTAGTGGGCTTCGTCATCTTTTTGATCGTTTCCCTCGCACTCGATTTCACGGTCGGCATCGGCTACCTGATCGGCGCGACGCTCTCGGGCGCGACCGGCTACATCGGCATGAACGTGTCGGTGCGGGCCAACGTGCGGACCGCGGAAGCCGCGCGCACGGGCCTGGCCGAGGGCCTGTCCATCGCGTTCCGCGCCGGCGCGGTGACCGGCATGCTGGTCGCCGGGCTCGCCCTGCTCGCGGTCTCGGGCTACTACGCCGTGCTGCTGGGCACCGGCGCCGAGGGCCGCGCGCTGATCGATCCGCTCGTCGGGCTGGGCTTCGGCGCCTCGCTGATCTCCATCTTCGCCCGCCTGGGCGGCGGCATCTTCACCAAGGGCGCCGACGTCGGCGCCGACCTGGTCGGCAAGGTCGAGGCCGGCATCCCCGAGGACGACCCGCGCAACCCGGCGGTGATCGCCGACAACGTCGGCGACAACGTCGGCGACTGCGCCGGCATGGCCGCCGACCTGTTCGAGACCTACGCGGTCACCGTGGTCGCCACCATGGTGCTCGCCTCGATCTTCTTCGCCGGCGCCGAGATCGCCGCCCAGGCCATGCTGTACCCGCTGGTCATCGGCGCCGGCTGCATCGTCGCCTCGGTCATCGGCACCTTCTTCGTGCGCCTGGGATCGCGCCAGAGCATCATGGGGGCGCTGTACAGGGGCTTCATCGCGGCGGCCGTGATCTCGGCCATCCTGCTCTGGTTCGTCACCGAGTGGGTGCTGGGCAGCGCGACCATGCTGAGCGTGGGCGAGCAGACCTTCCCGGCCCGCTACCTGTACTATTGCGGCCTGATCGGCCTGGTGATCACCGGCGGAATCATCTGGGTGACCGAGTACTACACGGGCACCGACTATCGGCCGGTGCGCAGCATCGCCAAGGCCTCGATCACCGGCCACGCCACGAACGTGATTCGCGGCCTGGCCGTTTCCATGGAGGCGACCGCGATCCCGGCGCTGATCATCGTGGCCGGAATCGTCGCCTCCGACCTGCTGGCCGGGCTGTTCGGCATCGCCATCGCGGTGACCACGATGCTGGCGCTGGCCGGCATGGTCGTGGCGCTCGACGCCTACGGCCCGGTGACCGACAACGCCGGCGGCATCGCCGAGATGGCCGACCTGGAGGCGGACGTGCGCAAGACGACCGACGCGCTGGATGCGGTCGGCAACACCACCAAGGCGGTGACCAAGGGCTACGCCATCGGCTCGGCCGGCCTCGGCGCGCTGGTCCTGTTCGCGGCCTATACCTCGGACATCGACCACTTCGTCAAGCAGGGGCTGATGCAGGTCGGCGACGGGGTCGACTTCCGGCTCTCCAACCCGTACGTGGTGGTCGGCCTCATGATGGGCGGCCTGCTGCCCTACCTGTTCGGCGCGCTGGGCATGACCGCGGTCGGGCGCGCCGCCGGCTCGGTGGTGCTCGAGGTGCGCCGCCAGTTCAAGGAGATCCCGGGCATCATGGACGGCACCGGCAAGCCCGAGTACGGCCGCTGCGTCGACATGCTGACCAAGGC